>ERZ772901.575-NODE-575-length-35517-cov-32.774378_pt1 | contig 35517 bp, 29 predicted proteins | sample MGYA00512123_ERZ772901 | MGnify/ENA primary metagenome ERZ772901 (study PRJEB29015, sample SAMEA2737711) | human gut metagenome | biome: human gut; feature: human-associated habitat; material: faeces | place: China | collected 2012 ...
AAATGTGTGCTAAAATCAAGAATGAGAAGATGACAGACAAAAATTATCAAAATATCAGGGTGGCATAAGCCATCTATGGCATATTATACCACCAAAAAGCATGGACACAGGGGAAAATAAATCATACTCTATGAAAAATGAGAACCCCATGGTTCTATAACGAAAAAGAGGATGCATCATTTTGACACATCCTCTTCTTTTGATTCCTTTGTGGTATAAAGTTTATGCTTCAGCAGGGATTACAGATACGAAGCTCTTGTCTTCGCGACCTTTCTTGAAACATACTGTACCATCTACCAATGCGTAAAGAGTATGATCGCTACCCATACCTACGTTTTCACCTGGGTTGTGAACTGTTCCTCTTTGACGAACAATGATGTTACCAGCCTTGCAAGCTGAACCACCGAATATCTTTACGCCTAATCTCTTACTAGCTGACTCACGGCCGTTCTTAGAACTACCTACACCTTTCTTATGTGCCATTTCTTTCTACGTTTTTAATGATTAAGCAATAACTTGTTTGATAGTCAATTCAGTAAACTGCTGACGGTGACCGTTCAGTTTTCTGTAACCTTTTCTTCTCTTCTTGTGGAATACCAATACTTTATCACCTTTTACCAAGTGAGAAACTACTTCGCATACCACTTTTGCACCTTCTACGGTAGGAGCACCTACTGTAACAGTACCGTTGTTGTCTACCAACAAAACTTTGTCAAATTCAACAGTTGCACCGTTTTCAGCATTCTGAATGTGGTGAACAAACAGTTTTTTGCCTTCTTCAGCTTTGAACTGCTGACCGTTAATTTCTACAATTACGTACATTTTAAATATATATTAAACGGGTTTCTTCCGCAAGGTGAACCGTTCTCATTCGGTTGCTTTTCTACCTCCACGGATTAAAATCGGGTGCAAAGGTACAGGTTTTTGTTTATATAACCAATAGTTTAGCAAGAAATTATCTGATTTTTTTAGAGTTCAGACAAGCTTTTCATTATTTCTACGTGCGAATAAGCCGAAAGTTCTTCTCTGGTTGTAGCCCCATGTAGCACTCCGGCAAAGTCAACTTGTGCTGCTTGAGCTGTTTCAGCATCTACAATACTGTCTCCTATATATAATACTTCTTCCTTGTTGCATCCTAATTCTTTTATTGCAAGCAAAACTCCTTCGGGAGAAGGTTTAGGCTCTTTTACATCTTCTCCTCCTACGATGATATCGAGAAAGTTTGATGGTAGTTTCTTGCTTAGTAACTCCATGATGCGATAGCGGTATTTGGTGGAAATAATTCCTATTTTGGCTCCACATGTTTTTAAGCGGGTGAGCACTTCTTCTGTTTCCGGAAAAAGAAAGGTGTTGACTGTCATATGTACGTCAGCCTCTTTTACGTATTCCTTTTTATATGCTTCCAGTGTATCGGCATCTGTTATTCCTGTCAGGATAGAAAATGATTCCTGTAGAGTCTTTCCGATAGTTCGTTTAATTTCATCATCTGTTATTCCAGTATGCTGATGACGTTCCAATACATTGCGGAAGCACATTACGATACCTCGGGAAGAGTCTGCAAGTGTATAGTCGAAGTCGAATAAATAAACCTTGTATAATTTCATCTTATTGTTTATAAAAAGTTAGCCAGAACTTTCTTTAAAAGTCGCTTTATGTTCTTCTGAAAAGCTTTTAAGGAAAATTCTGGCTAAAGAGATTAATATCCTTTATTCCATTGGCTGGTAGTTCTTTGCTAATCCTCCTTCACTGGTTTCTTTATAAAGTGAAGGCAGGTCATGACCGGTTTGTTTCATAACCTCTACTACCTTATCGAACGATACGCGGTGATGTCCGTCTGTAAATGCTGAATAAATATTAGCGTCAAGAGCGCGGGCGGCCGCATAAGCATTGCGTTCGATACAAGGAATCTGTACCAGTCCACATACAGGGTCACACGTCATTCCCAGGTGATGTTCCAATCCCATCTCTGCTGCATATTCAATTTGTGCCGGACTTCCTCCGAATAATTGGCTGGCTGCTGCTGAAGCCATGGAGCAAGCTACTCCAACTTCGGCCTGACATCCAGCTTCGGCTCCAGAAATGGAAGCATTGTATTTTACGATATTTCCTACCAATCCGGCTGTTGCCAGTGCACGCAGGATGCGAGCATCACTAAAGTCACGGCTTTTTTGCAAATGATATAATACAGCTGGCACTACTCCACATGCTCCACAGGTAGGTGCAGTTACGATTTTTCCTCCTGAAGCATTTTCTTCGCTGACAGCAAGGGCATAAGCAAAAACTAATCCTCTTGAACGGAGAGAATCTTTAAATCCTTTAGCGCGGATATAATATGAAGAGGCTTTTCGACGCAAGTTAAGAGGACCGGGAAGAACTCCTTCGGCATCCAGACCTCGCTGGATAGCTTCTTTCATTGTTTCCCACACTTCAGCAAGGAATTTCCATATTTCGGGACCTTCACATTGTTCTACATATTCCCAATAGCTTCTGCCCGTGTGTTCACACCAATAAAGTATTTGGTTCATGGTATTCATATTGTATACTTCAGGCGTGGCATTTTTGTCATGTCCTTCTTCGGCAAGAGCTCCTCCACCTACACTGAATACCGTCCACTCTTCAGTTTGTTTCTTGTTGCTATCGAACGATTTGAAAGTCATTCCGTTAGGATGGAAAGGAAAGAAAATATGAGGTTTCCATAAAATCTCTACAGGAGCGTGAGGCTGAAGAACGTCTAAGATAGCGACGTCGGTCATATGCCCTTTACCGGTAGCAGCAAGGCTTCCGTATAGGGTAACCTGAAAAGATGTTGCCTCCGGATGGCGGGCAAGGAACTGTTCGGCTGCTTTTCTAGGTCCCATTGTATGGCTACTTGAGGGACCTGTACCAATGCGATATAATTCTTTTATTGATTTCATAATACAAAGATATGATTTTTTTATTTTAAATCAACTACCGTAATGCCTGCTCCTCCAAATTGTACATGTTCATCTTGAAAATGCTTGACTCCGGGTACGGTAGCAAGATATTGGCGGATAAGTGTACGCAAGATGCCTGTTCCAGTTCCGTGGAGGATACGTACTCGGCTAACTCCAACCAATATGGCGTCGTCGATAAAATAAGTTACGGCTTGTATAGCTTCGTCGCCTCTCATTCCTCGTACATCGATATCTTGCTTGAAGTTGAGCTTCTTTTCATACATACGTTCTTGCGTTTCACTGCTTACGAAAGTTGCTTTTGCTGTATTTAAGCTTTGTTTGGGCGCTTCGGCACGTTCCAGACGTTCAGCTTTTACGTTTGTTTTCATCAGTCCGAACATGACTACAGCGTTCTTTCCGTTCAGTTCCATAACCTGTCCGACACTGGTCTGTCCTTTAATACGTACATAGTCGCCTGCTTGAATAGGAACAACTTTAGGGACAGGTTGAGCTGCTGGCTGATTAGCCTGCTTATTCTTCTTATCTTTCTTTCGTTCCTGCTTCTCACGCAATTTCTCCATCTTGCGTGCTATCTTTTCTTCTAAAGCTGCTTTGTCTGCGGCTTCTACCTGCTGGCGGAAATCAGTCAATTCCTGACGTGCCATGCGAGTACGTTCTTTTTCAGCCTGAGCTTCCTTTATGGTACGGATAGTGTTTTCTATCTTTGCATTCGATTCTTCCAACAAGTGTTCGGCGTCTTCCTTTGCTTTTTTCAGAATCTCCTTACGGCTTTTTTCCAGTTCTTCCAGTTCTCTTTCGTAGCGTGCAATGGTGTCTTCCATTACTTTTTCTCGCTTGCGGATATTCTGGCGTTTAGTTTCCCAGTATCGTTTGTCACGTACGATATCTTGCAGATACTTGTCGCTTTGTATATATTCGCTTCCCACAATTTCAGAAGCATCTGCTATGACTTCTTCCGGAAGTCCGATTTTACGTGCTATTTCTACGGCAAAAGAACTTCCCGGATTACCAATCTGTAACTGAAACAGGGCACGCATCTCGTGACGATCGTACAACATGGCTCCGTTTACCACTCCTTCATGATCTTCTGCAAAATGTTTCAGGTTCTGATAGTGAGTTGTAATGACTCCGAACGTCTTTTTAGCATTAAAGCGTTTCAGTACAGCTTCTGCTATGGCTCCTCCGATTTGTGGCTCTGTTCCTCCTCCAAATTCATCAATCAATATCAGACTCTTTTCATTGCAATACTTCATCATATTCTTCATATTCGTCAAATGTGAAGAATAAGTACTCAAATCATCCTCGATGCTCTGTTCGTCACCGATATCGATGAATATACTATGAAAAATACCCGCATGACTCCGCTCATTCATTGATACAAGCATACCACATTGAAGCATGTATTGCAACAAGCCGACAGTTTTCAAACATACAGACTTACCTCCGGCATTAGGACCCGAAATTAATAGAATCCGTTGCTCCGTTGTCAATACAATGTCGAGTGGTACAACTTTCTTATTATGTTTGGCAAGTGACATTTGAAGAAGCGGATGTACAGCTTCGAACCAATCTATGGCCTGTTTGCTTTCGAAAGAAGGTTTTACGCCTTTGATGTCGATTCCCAAAAGAGCTTTAGAACGGATAAAATCTATTTCAGCTAAAAACTCATACGACTGTAGAATCGCAGGAACTTGTGGGCGTACAGTTGCCGAAAACTCGGTAAGTATACGGATGATTTCACGTCGCTCTTCTCCCTCCAGTTCACGGATACGGTTGTTGGCTTCTACAACTTCAGCTGGTTCGATGAAGACTGTTTTTCCGGTAGCCGATTCATCATGAACGATTCCTCGTATTTTTCTTTTCATACCCGGAGCAACTGGAATGACAAGTCTCCCATCGCGCATCGTAGGAGTTACATCCTTGTCGACGTAACCTTCCGATTGAGCCATCCGTAAAATATTATTCAAACTCCGTGATATACTTCCCGTCGTAGATGCCAGTTCGCGTCGGATGCGCAGCAATTCTGGAGATGCATTATCTTTTATTTTTCCGAATTTATCGAGAATGTTGTTTATGCGTGTAATGAGTTGGGGGAAAACCATGATATCTCCCGCAAGCTCATATAAAGCAGGATATGGAGAGTGGACTTTATCATCGTCAGCCAACTCATCATCCGTTTGTTGCAGGAAACGTACGATATCACGTATTGTTTCCAATGAACGACGCAGGTCGAACAATTCTTGTTCATCCATATACATGCCTTCTACACGGATACGTTTGAGTGATGGGCGTACATCAAAAAAATACTGACTGGGAAAATCATCTTCTTCTTGAATGATACGTACAAATTCCGTCACTTGCTCTAATCGGCGGTTTATTTCATCGTAGCTATCAGAAAAATCCATTGACTCAACTCTTTCTTCTCCCAATGTGCTAAGACATTTGGTCTTTAAAAGTTGACGAATCTGATCAAATCCGATTTTCTGTTCAAAATTTTGAGGGTATATCATTACTGTATTTTAGTCTGTATAACAAATAAGTTTTCGTTTGCAAAGTTACGATAATGAGAAAAAATAATCAAAAAAGCGGCAATTTATTTGCAGGTTTCAAAATAATGCGTACCTTTGCATCGCTTTTGAAAGGAAGCACTCTTACAAAAGAGTTTTGGAGAGGTGGCAGAGTGGTCGATTGCGGCGGTCTTGAAAACCGTTGTACTGCGAGGTACCCGGGGTTCGAATCCCTGTCTCTCCGCTGAAACCTAAGACATTAGGTAGTCAAATTAAGACAAGTCCCGTAAAATCAACGTTTTACGGGACTTTTTCTATTTATCCGGTGGACAACCGAAAGACATTCAAATGCCCACTTCAGACAAAGTTCCGTTACAAAATCGTTACAGGAAAATCGGGAAAATCTTCTGTAACGATTTTCGATGTAAGTCCTTGATTTGTCGCTCATTGACGTTCAAATGTCTGCTTGTAACCCAATTATTAATTATTCCTTTGCAGAGGGAAGTCATTACACCCACTGTAACGGAGCTAAATTAAAAAAGGATATGAGTAAGAGTACATTTAAGATTCTGTTCTATCTAAGAAAGAACTATCTGAACAAGGAAGGAAAAGCGGGTATTATGATTCGTCTGTCGCTTAACGGTGAAATTTCTCAATTCAGCTCAAAGCTGGATATAGAACCTGATAAATGGGATACCACATTGGGCAAGGCGAAAGGAAATACACAGAAAGCCCGCCAGTTGAATGAAACATTGGAGGACATCCGTGCTTCGCTGAAAAACCACTATCGGGATATTGAAGTGCATGAGTCATTCGTAACGGTAGAAAAAATACGCAATGCGTTTTTGGGAATAACGGCGAAACAAAGAACACTGCTGGAACTTTTCAAGAAACACAATGAGGATGCAAGAAAACTGGTCGGCATCAGCAAGACTCCTGCCACCCTCGCGAAGTATGACCGCTGCTACCGAAGGCTGGAGGAATTTATGAAAGTGAAATACAATATTTCGGATATATCACTGAAGGAAATCGGCCATATGTTCATTACGGACTTCGAGAACTATCTGAGAACGGAAAGCAAATGCAATGAGAATACTACGGCAAAATTCATGCAGACGTTCAAGATGATTGTAATCATTGCCAAAAACAACGGTTGGATTTATACTGACCCGTTTTCAAATTATAAAATCAGACTGAAACGTGTGGACAGAGGTTATCTGACGGATGCGGAACTGCAAAAGATAATGAAGAAGAAGTTTCCGACTAAAAGACTGGAACAGGTACGGGACGTGTTCCTGTTCTCCTGTTACACGGGATTATCATATGTGGACGTGAAGGAACTGAAGGCAAGCGACATCAGAATCTCGTTTGACGGGAAGCCGTGGATCATGACGCACCGTCATAAGACAGATACTCCGGTAAACGTACCGCTGCTGAAAATACCCCAAGCGATACTCCAGAAATATGAAGGTCAGCTCCCCAAAGGTCAGTTGCTGCCTGTACTGAGCAATCAAAAACTTAATTCTTACTTAAAAGAGATTGCGGATTTGTGCGGTATAAATAAAAATATTACCTTCCACCTGGCACGTCACACGTTTGCTACGACCACAACTCTGGCTAAAGGCGTGCCGATTGAAACGGTGTCGAAAATGCTGGGGCATACGAACATTGAAACGACGCAAATCTATGCCCGCATAACCAATGAGAAGATAAGAAAGGATATGGAGGTCCTTGCGGGAAAACTGGATGCCATGTTATGACCTCCATACTGAGATTCCATATATAATGTATAAAAGCAACTATTATGGTGAGATTTGGCAATTTTGAAGTGGAATATAACCGCAATGTACCTGATAAGGTGAGCGTAAGGATAGAAACGGACGACAAGGGCGAGGTATGGTTGCCGAAATGCGACATCGCACGGGCGTATGGCGTGTTTGTACAGTCGGTAAATGCCGGACTGAAATCCCTTGCAAAAACCGGTGACTTTGATGAATACCGGGATGTGCGGGTGGAACATTTCACCTATAACGGGAAAAATTGCAGTGTGGACCTCTACAGTCTGGCAACCATCATTTCACTGGGATTCCGCATGAAGGGACTGAAATGCGAGGCATTCAGAAAGTGGGCTGCAAGACGGCTGGCAGAATCATTTGAAAAGAAGAAAAGTACGGTGATTCTCTGCATGAGCGGCGAAAAGAGAAACAGCTGGAACTGAAAGCCGCAGGATATGGCGGATATACGTGTTGGGATAGTCTCCCCTGTTCGGGAGGCTGTCCCGACACGTGTTTTATATAAGTTAAAAAATATAAAACCGTAAACGCGCTTATCCGTAAACCGATAATAATGTGTAACTTAAATCCCTCTTAAACCTGTAATTAAAGACAGAAACGGTATGGTGGAAGAATTTGACCTGCTTGAAGAGGTGGAAGTGCAGTTCTGCGATGAGGAATGCACGGAGTCGGTATGGCACGGAGTGAATTACAGCGAGAGCCTGTTCTGCAGGGAGAAACCGAAGTCGGAACTGACGGTAGTCATCAGAGAGGAAGGCATGATGTACTTCCTGACTGCGGACATAAAGGAGTTTGCCGGCCTGTGCCGGAAACACGGGTGGTACATCGTCTCTCACCAGCGGTTCAGCGAGGCGATGGAAATCGGCATGTGCCTGATGGAAGCCGGGAAACATGCGGGATGGTATTCGCTGGGCAGGTCGAAGGAATGGAATGCCATGATGAGGGATGTGCTGAACTTTACGTTTGAAAGGGAGAAGAAAATGGACTTCTACCCGTACGAAACGATGTTCAAGGGAGAAGTTCTTATAGACGGGTGCAGGTGTCACTACCTGCATGACTATTACCCAACGAAGATTGAAAAGACGAATGCACACCAAAAACGGGTAAGCAACCTGATATTCCGTTTTAAGGAAGGAGGACACTGTGGCGAGCTGGTCGCACGGATACTGGCACTGTGTCTGAAACATGCGGGATTCAACGGAACGAAGGAAGACACGGTACTGATACCTATACCCGCATCAACAAGGGAAAGACAGCGGAAACGCTTCCCGGTGGTATGCTACTACCTGTCGGAATGGCTGGGCATTACGGACGGTTTCAAGGCCATCTGGATAGAGGAAGACCGCGAGCAACTGAAAGGAAAGGGAAAGGATAAGGACATACTGCGGAACCTGCAATTCACACGGCGGTATATCAGAGGAAAGAATGTTGTCCTGCTGGATGATGTACTCACGACCGGGGAGAGCTTCAGGCAACTGCAACGAAAGATGAAACAACTGGGGGCATTGTCGGTTATCGGGGTGTTTCTGGGGAAAACTATATAATAATTATGAAGTATGGGAAATGAAGAAATTATTAAATTTTTGAATGAATATGTAGAAATTCCAAATCCTCAATATGCTGTCATGTTAAAAGGAGCCTGGGGATGTGGTAAGACCTTTTTTATTCAACAATGGATTAAAACATTAAAGAATAATGATGTAGAAAAAGACAAGTTGAATTGGAAGCCTATCTATATATCATTGTTTGGTCTTAAAGAGGTTCAACAAGTAACTGAAAGTATAAATAAGGAAATCTATCCCTGGCTATACAGCAAAGGGGCAAAATTTATCAAGAATTTCCTAAAAGCCGCATCAAAAATAGTACTGAGATATGATATAGATGCGGATGGTAATGGGAAAAATGAAGGAAGCGCAACTTTAAATTTAGATTCTATCTTGTTGTTAAAGGAAGATAATAACGAAATAAAGGGTAATAAGATTCTCATTTTCGATGATTTTGAAAGATGCAATATCAACTTTGAAACTTTATTGGGCTACATAAATTATTTTTCAGAACATTGCAAATGTAAGATAATCATTATCGGGGATGAATCCAAACTGAGAATAAAAGAAAGCGAGAACGGAGAATTGAAATTCAAGGACTTTAAAGAAAAAACAATAGGCAGGACTTTTGAGATAAAAACAAACATTAGTGAAACTGTGGATTTTTTCATTAATGAAATAACTTCTAATAATCGGAATTTATTATCGGAAAACAAAGAATTGATCATACAAATATTCAAAGCCTCAGATTCTCATAATTTAAGAATTTTACGTCAATGTTTGAATGACTATAGCAGAATTGTTATGGCCTTACCTGAGCATTACCATGAATCTTCCAAATATCATCAAATTATAAGTTCTTTACTGGCTAACTTCATTGCTGTATATTGCGAATATAAAAGTGGAAATACAGATATTGCTGAAATATTTAATGAAATGGCAACGGTATCTAATAATAATTCAGAAACCTATCAGAAAAGGGAAAAAATATTATCAAAGTACCGTTTTATTGGAATGGGGCAAAACTTGGGAATATTAGATGAATTTATTGTTGGAAGAATAATCCATTATTTGAATAGTGGCTTCTTTGACACTGAATATATGCAACATTTTTTTGATATAGATGATGCAGATATTAAAAGTTGGGAACATTTGTATGATTATTGGCGATTAAGTAGTAGTATGAATATAGAAAATATTGTGATGAAACCATTACCTATTATTCGGAAAATAAATGTGAGAATTTAAAAGAATTATTTGTTATTATCAGTGTTTTATCCGTACTAAGTCATACCCATCTTTTATCAGTTTCTGAAGAGGAAATCATAGATATAGGAAAAAGAAACATAGACAGGCTTATGGAAAATATCCATGAAATGGAAGATTTGGATAAGAGTAATAAAATGGTACATTTAGGATTAAGGTCTCATCCCAATCTAAAAGGAAAGGAACTGCAGAATAAATTATATCAGTATTTTAATGAAATTCTTAAATATAAAATAGAACAATGTCCTAATAATATATCTGTTATATTAGAAAATTTAAGTGACGAAAATTGTGATAATCTCGGAAGAATGCTTAATGTTTTCGTACCTATAAAAAACGTGCCGTATATAGCTACTCCATTCTTTAAATTTGCAGACCCACAAAAAGTGGCTAATCGAATTATGGGATTATCCAATGAATCCAAAAATACATTCTATCAGTTTCTGCTTTACAGATATGATGTATTGTTTAATGGTGATAATAAATATATGGAAGAAGAAATACCTAACTTGGAATTAATTGGAGAGGCTCTAAAAGAAAAAGCAGAACAGACAGAACTGATAGAGAAGTTTTCTCTAAATCAAATTATATCAGTGATTGAAAAAATAGTAGAACAGTCAAAACAGGAATAATAAGAATCATCTTATAGAAGCCTAACATATCAGGCGGCTTCATCCGTGCTTCAGTGCCGGATGGAGCCGCTTTTTTTGTGCCCGTATGTGGGGAAAACGGGGATTACGGAAGAAAAATAAGGAAAATCATTCCCTACTATGGAAATACTATGGATTGTGCCTGCGTGGAGTTGCGCACCTTTGCAGCGTAACCAATACGGAAGGATATGGAAATAATAACGATGGACAATGAGGTCGTGAAGACGATGATGGAGAAGATAGACCGCATAGCGGACTATGTTTTCAAGAAAGACAATGTGCCGAAGGAGGAAGCGGAAATCCTGCTGACAAGCGAGGAGGCGGCGGACCTGCTGAAAATCAGCACGAGGACACTGCAACGGATGCGAAAGGACAAGACTATTCCCTACATGATGGTGAGAAGCAAATGCCGGTACAGACTGACGGATCTGGAGGAATGCGTGAGACGGAAAATCGTACACTGCAATCCCAAGACGCTGGAGGAGTTCAAGCATAACTACCTGATGACAAGAAAGGAGGCGGATGATGGAAGGGATTGGTAAGGATGTGTTCGAAGAATGGATGAAGCGCCTCATGGAACGGATTGACCGGCTGGACAGCATCATATCGGTACTGATAAACAAGGAAGCGGCAGGCGTGAAGTACATGGACGGAGAACGGCTGTATGACAATCAGGACCTGTGCGAGATGCTGAGAACGAGCAAACGGTCGCTACAGCGGTTCCGCAGCGAATACGGACTGCGCTACCAGAAAATCAGCCGCAAGACCTACTACAAGGAATCGGACGTGCTGGAGTTTATCAGCCGGAACATGGAAGAGGTGACGCTGGACGGCAAAAAGGTGCTGAAAGTGAAGGAAGGAACGGGAAAGAAAGCTCTGGGCAAAACGGCGAAAAGGAACAAAGGAGGCAGAAGGAATACCGGGACTGACAAGCATACGTGAAACGGAGGCGAAAAGAGAAACCGGAAGTGGATGGTGACCGGATGTAAACGGGAAGCTGAGGGTGAGACTGATGCAAACCGGGACTGAAAGGTGAACGGGAAACCGGAACGAAAAGAGAAACAGACCTGCACGGGAATACCGGCGGGACTATCATCAAACAATAAAAAAATCAATCAATGGAACAGAAAAAGAAAAAGCAAGAGGATGTACTGGTCGTCCGCGACGAGAAGACGGGCGAAATCAGTGTGGTTGCCGGACTGGATGCTAGGGGCTATCCCAAGAGGGCACAGGCAAAGGCGGAACACTCGCAGGAGTTTTTGCGCTTTGACCGCCACGGGGATGCGATAGACAATTTCATGAGAAATTTCTACCGCCAGTGTAAGGAGCCGACACGATTCGGTTTCTACAGGGTGGCAGCGGACACGGTGGAAGCTCTGCTTCCGGTTATCAAGGACTTGCTGAAAGACCCTGTCGCGAACGCTGACCTGCTCGCACCGCACAAAGTGGATACATCGGCGTACCAGCAGGCTGAGGAACAGCAGGCTGCAGAGGAGGCGAAAAGAGAAAATGCCGAAACGGAGTCTGAAGAACAGCAAGCTGAGGAGGAGGTGAAAAAAGAAAATACGGAAGAAAACAATGTGGAACAGAAAACGGACGAGAAAATGGAAGAAATGAAACAGAAAAATCAGGAACAGCAGCCGCAGGCGGCGGAAACGCAGACGGCACAGGGACAGCAGCCCGCACAGGAAGGGCAAGCGCAGGCAAAACCGGAGAAACCGAACCTGATTGCGGACAGCGATGTGGACTGGAAGGAACTGGAACAGTTCGGTGTGAAAAGGGAAAACCTGTCTGAAAAGGACATGAAAGCCCTGATGAACTACGGGAAGACAAGGCTGGTGACGGTGGAACCGGTGCTGGGTGGAGAACGCTACGAGCTGCAAGCCCGACTTTCGTTGCAGAAAGCGGAAGACGGAAAGCTGAAACTTACCCCCCACTTCGTACGCCATGAGCCGAGACTCGACGTGCCATACAACGGCTATACATTCACGGACGAGGACAAGCAGGCACTGAAACAGACAGGTAACCTGGGCAAGCTGGTGAACGTTGCCGATACGAAGACCGGAGAGATGCGCCTGGCGTACGTCAGCATCGACCGACTGACGAATGAGATAGTGGACGTACCGACGAACAAGGTGCGCATCCCGAACCGGATCGGACTGACGGAACTGTCGAAGGCGGAACAGGAAATCCTGCGTGCGGGGCTGGCACTGCCCAAGGAGGTGACACTGAAGGGCGGGCGCAAGTTCGAGGCCATGCTGCAGGTGAACGCTGACAAGCGCGACGTGGAGTTTGTGCCGGAGCATCTGTGGCAAGGACAGTCGCAGCGACGCGGAAACGGACAGGAGAAAAAACAGAAAAGCCCGGAAGCCCCGGATGCTACCGGACAGCAACAGAAGGAAGACGGGAATCAGGAGAACGGACAGCGGCGCAACCGCTCGTGGACGAACGAGGACGGAAGCATACGTCCGATAGGCAAATGGAAGGACGACAAATTCACGGAACAGCAGAAGGCGGACTATGTGGCGGGCAAGGTCGTGGTGCTCGCCAACGCCAAGGATGACAAGGGACAGCCCTGCACAAAATACCTGAAGTTCGACCGCGAGAAAGGCAGACCGCTGACCTATTCGGAAAACCCTGACCTGGCACAGACCGTTGCCTCGTCGAACGAGAGCCGCACACAGCTTGCGGTGAACAACGAGGGCAAGACGAACGAGGCCACCAGACATGTGAAGGAGCCGCTTCAGCAGGGACAGACCGCCCCGAAGGACGACACCCAGAAACAACAGCAGGAAAAACCGAAGAAGAGCAAAGGCATGAAGGTATCCTGAGTGCCACCACTAAATCCATTACAAGAGAATAAACAACGGATTGAAACGGGGCCTCATGCGCCATGTACCGCATATCCCACGGATAACCGGCGTACCCCGTTCCACTCCACAAGGAACAAAAGTATCAATGATTAAAACAGAAAATGTATGATTACCATATTGGCAGAAAAACCGAGCGTGGCGCGTGAGATAGCACGCATCGCCGGAGCAACAAGAAAGGAAGAAGGATTTTATACAGGAAACGGATACCATGTGACATGGGCACTGGGGCATCTGGTGCAACCTGCCCTGCCTGAGGGCTACGGCTTCAAGGGATTCAGCAGGGACAGCCTGCCGGTGATACCGGAGGAGTTCATGCTGATACCCCGCCAGGTAAAGACGGACAAGGGCTACAAGGCGGACGCGGCAGCGGTGAAACAGATAAAAGTGATAACGAAACTATGGAACGAGAGCGACGGCATAATAGTGGCAACGGACTGCGCACGCGAAGGGGAACTGATATTCAGATACCTGTATACCTATACGGGCTGTACGCTGCCATTCCGCCGCCTGTGGATAAGCTCGCTTACGGACACCGCCATCCGCAAGGGATTGAAGGAACTGAAGGACGGGCATGAATATGATGACCTGTATCTGGCGGCAAAGGCACGCAGCGAGGCGGACTGGCTGGTGGGCATCAACGGCACGCAGGCACTGACCGTAGCCGCCGGACGGGGCACGTATTCGGTAGGACGCGTACAGACACCCACGCTGGGTATGGTCTGCAAGAGGTACTGGGAGAACAGACGCTTTACACCGGAACCGGTACACCAGCTGCATTTCTCGGTGACACCGGCGGGTACGGATACGGTAGTGAAGTTCTCCTCGGTAAAGAAATGGCAGGACAAGGAAGAGGCGGCTGCATCATACAATAAGGTAAAGGCGAAGATGTGCGCCACCGTCACTAAGGTGGAAAAGAAGGAGAAGGTGGAGAACCCGCCGCTGCTGTACGACCTGACCACACTGCAGAAGGAGGCGAACACGAAACATGGATTCACGGCGGAACAAACGCTGGAGCTGGTACAGAAGCTCTATGAAGCGAAGCTCGTCACCTATCCGAGAACATCGAGCCGCCATATTCCGGAAGATGTGTTTGCTGAAATACCGCTGCTGTTTGAACGGCTGGCAGGACACTCCGCCCTTGCGGAGAAAATCGGGGAACTGGGAGAACTGAACCGCCGTTGTGTGGATGCCTCGAAAGTGACTGACCACCATGCCCTGCTGGTGACGCCCAACCGCCCGCTTGCCCTGTACAAGAACGAGCAGATTATCTACGACATGATTGCCGGACGCATGGTAGAGGCATTTTCGGAGGAATGTGTGAAGGATACGGCTACCGTAGTAGCGGAGGTGGTGCCGGACGCAGGCGAAAGATGCGAGAGCCTGACATTTGAGGCGAAAGGCTGCATCGTGCGCAAGGCAGGCTGGCGCGGCGTGTACGGAGAGTACGGCGAGGACAGCGGGAATACGGCATTGCCGGCCTGGGCGGAAGGCGACACACTGGTGATGGCGGGATGCTCGATGAGTTCGGGCATGACCCGACCGAAACCGCTGCATACGGAAAGTTCGCTGCTGGCAGCGATGGAGACCGCCGGACGCGACGATGTGGAGGATGAGGAGGCACGCCAGGCCCTGAAGGACTGCGGTATCGGCACACCCGCCACACGTGCTGCAATCATCGAAACGCTGCTCAGAAGGGAATACATGGTGCGTGTGAAGAAATCGCTGGTGCCGACGGAGAAAGGGCTTGCCCTGTATTCCATTGTCAAGGAGATGGACATCGCCAATGTGGAGATGACCGGACGCTGGGAAGCGGAACTGGCAAAGATTGAACAAGGAAAGACACCGCATGAGGCTTTTATGAGGGACATAGAAAGCTATACCCGCAAGATTACCACGGACCTGCTTGCGTGTGACCGCATTTTCGGGCACAAGGCATCGGGCTGTACCTGCCCCAAATGCGGCACGGGCACGATGCAGTTCTACGGCAAGGTTGTGCGCTGTGACAATCCGGACTGCCTGCTGCCCGTGTTCCGCCAGATAGCGGGCAAGACACTCACCGACGAGGAAATGACCGGTCTGCTGACGGAAGGAAAGACGGCGATGCTCGGCGGGTTCAAGAGCAAGCAGGGCAAGCCCTTCAGCGCTGCGGTAACTTTTGATGCGGAGTTCAACACGAAGCTGGTGTTTGCGGAGAGCAAAGGCGAAAGAAAAGGTACGAAAACGAAAGGAAGAAGAAAATAATGAGTAATTTTGCCACTGATTCATGTCATAATCTGTTTCAACCTGGTTGTACTTTTTATTTACATGGATTTAGTGGTGACTGATTGTCGGCTGCACTCGGCATAGTTCTGACAAGTCCGACTCTGCCCTCATTTGCACGACAATTAGTGGTGGCACCCGGAGGGATACCGGGTGCCTTTTTCCTTTTCATTTCCATAATCATTTATCCACTAAATCCATCATAAAATGAAACAGAACAAGAAAACCGCTCCGGCGGAGCTGTCCTACTACGGGCTGTATCTGCTGGACTATCTGAGAAAATATCATCCGGACAAAGTATCAGACACCCCATTCATTACTGGAAGGGAGGAAGCCGCCTCGGAAACATTCGAGAAGGAAAGGACGGCGGGAAGTACGGTGGAAGCCGCACAGGAGGAGGCCATGCGCGTCCTGCTCGAAGGGCTGCACTTCTCCCCCTACGCACTGCTGCTTGAGGTGGTGGAAAACGAGTTTTCCGAAGAGGTGCAGGAACAGGAACGCGAGGCGTTCTGCCGGGAGATATTCCCGCACCTGAAAAACCTGTTTGCCGGCTATTCCACAACGGACGACACATTCGCCCTGTCGCCCGAACACGACCTGCTCTATACGGAGCTGACGGGTGCGATAATGCTTTATCTGGAGGCTTATGGCGTTTAACAAGAAGCAGAGGCTCAGGGAAAACATCGAGGCGATACGGACGGCATTCACACTGGAGAAGGAACAGCGCACGCCCACCGCACGGGAACGGGCGCTGCTGGAGAGGTACTGCGGCTTTGGGGGACTGAAGTGCATATTGAATCCCGCCAGGGAACTGACGGATGCCGTACACTGGGCGAAATCAGACCTCGAACTGTTTGCCCCGACGGTGGAGCTGCACCGTCTGATACGGGAGAACAGCCGGGACGAAACGGAGTACAGGCGGTATGTGGACTCGCTGAAGGCATCGGTGCTGACGGCATTCTATACGCCGCAGGCCATTGCGGACACCATAGCGGACGTGCTGCACGACCGCAAGGTACGCCCAAAGCTGGTGCTGGAACCGTCGGCGGGTATGGGCGCATTCATCAGCCCGGTATTGTCGAACAATCCGCAGGCGGAGGTGATGGCATTTGAGAAAGACCTGCTGACGGGCAAGCTGCTCGGCCACCTGTACCCGCAGCAGAAGATACGCACGGAGGGTTTCGAGAAAATAGAAAAGCCGTTTCTGAACCATTTTGACCTTGCCATCTCCAATATCCCTTTCGGGGATTTCGGAGTGTTTGATGCGGAGTTCAGCCGCAGCGCATCCTTCGGCAGACGTTCGGCACAGAAAGCCATCCATGACTATTTCTTTCTGAAAGGTCTGGATGCGGTGCGTGACGGCGGCATCGTGGCGTTCGTCACCTCGCAGGGGGTGTTGAACAGTTCGAGGGTTTCCGTCAGGAACGAGATGTTCAGCAAGGCGAATCTGGTATCGGCAATACGACTGCCCAACAACCTGTTTACCGACAATGCAGGCACGGAAGCCGGCAGCGACCTGATCATCCTGCAAAAAGACCTGCAAAAGAAGGGACTGACACAGGAGGAACGGGTTCTGATCATCATACAGACGGAACATAACGGCGGACTGACGGACAACGCCTATTTCGCCTACCATACGGAGCGTATCATACATACCGATGCGAAGAGGGGCACCGACCCGTACGGAAAACCGGCGATGGTATATACGCACAGCGGAGGTGTGGAGGGTATTGCTATGGACCTGTACAGGATGCTGTCGGAAGACCTGTCGGCACGGCTGGACATGGAACGCTACAACGGCATGGGGCATGAAAGAGAGGATGTGCGGCAGAACATTGCTGTACAGACTGAGGGTATTGAGGCGAAAAGAGAAAACTCCGCTTCGGTTGCGAGTGAACTGGAGGAGGTGAAAAGAGAAAATATCCATCCGGTTGAGGGTGAACGGGCGGAGGTGAAAAGAGAGAACTCCGCTTCGGCTACGGGTGAACTGGAGGAGGCGAAAAGAGAAAGCGGATTGCCGGATGCTGGTATAGCTGACGGGACAAAACGGGAAGAAAACAGTGTGCAGCCGAAAGCGCAAGCCATGACCGGCATGTCGCAGGAAACGCAAAGCAGACAGACGGGAGGAACGGTAATGGACCTGTATGACCTGTTCGGCTATACGCAGGAGGAAAGACGGATGGCTGAACAGGGTCTGAAACCGGACAGGAAGAAAGGCGGAAAGTATAAAGGGAAGAAACCCGTGCAGCCGACACTGTTCTCCCTGCCAGCGGAGGATACGGAAAGGACAACGGACAAGGGAAATGCGGAAGCGGTTACCGGCATCACCCCGGAAGAGGCACGCGAAATGGACGAAATCATACGCGGCGGAACGGATGCGCCGACGGCTGCCGAAACGGAGGCGGCTGTCCCGACAACGGAAAAGACGGGACCCGGCACCGCAATGGAAGAATCCTATGACCCGGAAGATGAAGTGTACCGCAGTCTGGACTGGGAAACGAACCCGCCCATCAACGGATTCTATGAAATGATGATGGACCTCACGCCGGAACGACGTGCGGAACTGCGCCGGCTGGGAAAGGCGAAGATGGAAGCCAACACCGCCAGACAAGCGACCGGAACAACGGAGGCGAAAAGAGAAAAAGCCGATGCGGGGAAAACGGCGGAAACGGAGGATACGACTGCTACGGTAGTCTATCCGGTGGAAAACGGATTCGAGGCGGAAAGAAAGCGCCGGATTGCGGAGGTGGAAGAAGCCATGCGCCGTAAGGAAGCCGCCCTGACACCGGAAGAACGGCAGCGCAAACGGGAGGAGGAAATGACGCCGCGCCCGTTCAAGGGCATACTGGAGCCGCACCTGAAGGACGGCTCGCTGGCATGGGAATACACGGCAGGTGTACGGTTCCAGGTGGGCGTGCTAAAGGATGTCACCCGCTACGGCGCCACATTCCAGCCGCTGGACATGGACGGGATGCAGGCACAGAAGGCACAGCTATACATAGACCTGCGCAACACCTACGAACGGCTCTATGCCTACGAAGCGGAGAAGCACGAAGAGAACGAAATGCTGCGCCGCCACCTGAACACCTACTATGACGAGTTCGTGATGCGTTACGGCTGCCTGAACGCCAGACAGAACGTGAAGCTGCTGATGATGGACGCTTCGGGGCGCAACATGCTGGCACTGGAACGCAGCGAGGGCGGCACGATGGTGAAGGCGGACATATTCGACCGCCCCGTTTCCTTTTCGCAGGAAACGGCAGTCGCCGCGGAATCGCCGGAGGAAGCCCTGTCCGCCTCGCTGAACCTGTATGGCGGAGTAAACCTGCCCTACATGGAATCCATCTGCGACATGCCGCAGGCAGACATGCTGGAAGCACTGAAAGGACGGGTGTTCTACAACCCGCTGGCAGAGGGCTACGAGATAGCCGACCGCTTCATAGCCGGGAATGTGGTACAGAAGGCCGCCGATGTGGAAGAATGGATAAGCGGACACGGGGAGCACGGGATGCTGCCTCAGGCAAGGGAGTCGCTGGAAGCGCTGAAAGAAGCCATGCCGGAACAGATTCCGTTTGAGGAACTGGACTTCAACTTCGGGGAACGATGGATACCCACGGGCGTGTATGCCGCCTACATGAGCCGTCTGTTTGACACGGACGTGCGGATAAGCTACTCGGAGAGTCTTGACGAGTATTCGGTGGCGTGCAGCCACAGGACGATGAAAATCACCGACGAGTTTCTGGTGAAGGGGTACTACCGCCACTATGACGGGATGCACCTGCTGAAACACGCCCTGCACAACACCTGCCCCGACATGATGAAGAAGGTTGGCGAGGACGAGAACGGGAACGACATAAAGGTGCGGGACAGCGAGGGCATACAGCTGGCGAACGCGAAGATTGACGAAATCAGAAACGGATTTACGGAATGGCTGGAGGAGCAGTCGCCGGAGTTCAAGAAACGGCTGACGGACATGTACAACAACAAGTTCAACTGCTTCGTACGACCGAAATATGACGGCTCGCACCAGAAATTTCCGGAACTGAACCTGAAAGGACTGGGAATCACAGACCTGTACCCCAGCCAGAAGGACTGCATCTGGATGCTGAAACAGAACGGCGGAGGAATAGCCGACCACGAGGTGGGAACCGGCAAGACGCTGATCATGTGCGTGGCAGCGCATGAGATGAAGCGTCTGGGACTGGTGCACAAGCCGATGATTATCGGACTGAAGGCGAATGTAAGGGAGATAGCCGAATGCTACCGCACGGCATACCCCAACGCAAGAGTGCTGTATGCCTCGGAGAAGGATTTTGCCGCATCCGGCAGGGTACGCTTCTTCAACGACATACGGAACAACGACTGGGACTGCATCATCATGAGCCACGACCAGTTCGGAAAGATACCGCAGTCGCCGGAACTGCAGCAGCGTATATTGCAGGCGGAGCTGGATACAGTGGAGGAAAATCTGGAAGTGCTGCGCTCGCAGGGCAAGGACGTGTCGCGTGCGATGCTGAAGGGACTGGAGAAACGCAAGTTCAACCTGCAGGCCAAGCTGGAGAAGGTGGAACACGCGATAAAGTCGAGAACGGACGATGTGGTGGACTTCAGACAGATGGGCATCGACCATATCTTTGTGGACGAGTCGCACCAGTTCAAGAACCTGACATTCAACACAAGGCATGACCGTGTGGCGGGTCTGGGCAACTCGGAAGGCAGCCAGAAGGCACTGAACCTGCTGTTTGCCATCCGCACCATCCAGGAGCGGACGGGAAAGGATCTGGGGGCGACGTTCCTGTCGGGCACGACCATCAGCAACTCGCTGACGGAGCTGTACCTGCTGTTCAAATACCTGCGTCCGAAGGAGCTGGAAAGGCAGGACATCCGATGCTTTGACGCATGGGCGGCAATCTTCGCCAAGAAGACGACGGATTTTGAGTTCAATGTGACGAACAACATCGTGCAGAAGGAACGCTTCCGCTACTTCATCAAGGTACCGGAGCTGGCGGCGTTCTACAACGAGATAACGGACTACCGCACGGCAGAGGATGTGGGTGTGGACCGTCCGCACAAGAACGAGATACTGCACAACATACCTCCCACGCCCGACCAGGAACATTTCATCAAACAACTGATGGAATTTGCCAAGACGGGCGACGCCACGCTGCTGGGACGCGGAAAGCTGTCGGAAACGGAGGAAAAGGCGAAGATGCTCATCGCCACGGACTACGCAAGGAAGATGGCGCTGGACATGCGCATGATAGACCCGGCATATGAAGACCACCCGGACAACAAAGCGAGCCACTGCGCAAGGATGATAGCGGAATACTACCGCAGGTATGATGCACAGAAAGGAACGCAGTTCGTGTTTTCGGACCTGGGGACGTACCAGTCGGGACAATGGAGCGTATATACCGAGATAAAGCGCAAGCTGGTGGAAGACCACGGCATACCGGCACACGAGATACGCTTCATACAGGAATGCAAGAGCGAGAAGTCAAGGAAAGCGGTGATCGAAGCGATGAACGAGGGATATGTGCGTGTGTTGTTCGGCTCGACCTCGATGCTCGGCACGGGCGTGAACGCCCAGCGCAGGGCGGTGGCCATCCACCATCTGGACACGCCGTGGCGTCCGTCCGACCTCGCCCAGCGTGACGGGCGGGCGGTGAGAAAAGGCAACGAGATAGCGAAATTGTATGCCGACAACCGGGTGGATGTCATCATCTATGCGGTGGAAAAATCGCTGGACTCGTACAAGTTCAACCTGCTGCACTGCAAGCAGACGTTCATCAGTCAGCTGAAGAGCGGCGCGATGGGCGCGAGAACCATAGACGAGGGAGCAATGGACGAGAAATCGGGCATGAATTTTTCGGAATACATGGCGATACTGTCGGGAAACACCGACCTGCTGGACAAGGCGAAGCTGGAGAAGAAGATTGCCTCGCTGGAGGGCGAACGCAAGTCCTTCAGCAAGGGCAAGCGCGAGTCCGAACTGAAACTGGAGGGCAAGACCGGAGAGCTGAGGAACAACCAGGCCACCATAGCCGCCATGACGGAGGACTGGGAGAAGTTCACGGCTGCCGCACAGACAGACCAGGAAGGCAACCGGCTGAACCTGCTCAGGATTGACGGGCTGGATTCCACCGACGAGAAGACAATCGGCAAGCGCCTGCAGGAGATAGCCAGGAATGCCACGACAGGCGGACAGTACAAGCGAGTGGGCGAACTGTACGGCTTCCCCATTGAGGTGGTCAGTGAAAGGACACTCAAAGACGGGCTGGAGTTCCGCGACAACCGCTTTGTGGTGGCGGGCAACTACAGGTACAGCTACAACAACGGGCATCTGGCGATGGCTGACACACACGCCGCCGCCATGAATTTTCTGAACGCACTGGAGAGGATACCGGGTATCATCGACCAGTACAGGAAGAAGAACGAGGTGCTGGAGCGGGAAATCCCGCAGTTGCAGGAGATAGCCGGGAAGACATGGAAGAAAGAGGACGAGCTGAAACAGCTGAAATCCGAGCTCGCCGCACTGGACCGCAAGATACAGCTGGAGCTGGCTCCGCCGACGCCGGAAAGTACGGAAGAGAACCGGCAAGGCAGCGAGAAGAAACAGACGGAACAGCAGCCGGAAAGCCCGCACGCGGACTTCGTGCGCAGCCATCTGGTTATCGGAAGACCGGGGCTGACGGAAACGAAGGGCATGAAGCTGTAGGTTATACTAAAAATTATGAAGAAGTTCCATGAATTTTCAGATAGATTTATAATCTGATATTTGCCTTATTGGATGCTATAAAATGAGTCCTATTATTTCTCAGATTGAGATTTGGTAGGACCCATTCTATGTTCTTTTTTTATAAATCAGTCTGCTATGTTTATCGTAATATGAGTTTGATTGAGTTATAATATCTAACTTTGTGCATAATTGTTATGTTGATAATTACATTGTAGAAATGTCTAATTTTAATTCTTTTGTAGACAAATTAGACATGGAATTATGGCGTGAGATTTATACTAAAAACGATAACTTTGTTATTACAAAAAGAGAGAATAACTTGTACATATATCGTCAGTTGTTTACGACAAGACACAGACCAATGCCTCTTTTGGTAACTATATCTATCTGCGGGTCATTGGCAAACAACTTCCTCAGTTTGGTGATGAATACATCAAGGCTGCGTGAAGCAAAATAATCATCATCGGTATTCCAGAAATTGCTGAGAATGGTTTCCCTGTTTACTACCTCACCTTTATTCTGCGCGAGAAGTTGAAGCACCTGGGCTTCCCTTACCGTAAGGGTGGTTTTGTTGCCAGACTCGTTGTTAAGCAAAAATGCCTGCTTCGCATCAAGAGCATACTTTCCAAAACGGCATATCCCGCTTTCATCACGGGATTTGGTACCTTCCTTCATCTTCAGAATGGCATGAAGGTGCGCATCCAGTTCATCAGGAATAAACGGTTTCTTTACATAGTTATTGACTCCTATATCATAGCCCTTTCTCACATCTTTTGGGGAGGTAAGAGCCGAAGCGAACAGAATAGGAGTATCACCATCTGTTTCCCTTATAAGGCGTACCATCTCAAAACCATCCATTACCGGCATATCAATATCTGAGATAATGATATCCGGATGGTGTTCCCTCCAGGCTTCAAGCCCTTCCTTACCGTTAAACGCCGTAATGACTTCATAGCCACCAATAATATCCTGTAGTCCGCTCTGGACTATATATGAAAGGTTAGTATCATCTTCAACCAATAATAGTTTGATCATATCTTCAATTTTTTAATATACAAATATATTCATGTTTTTATTAAGATTCAATAAGAGGCAGATAGATTGTGAATTCCGTGAACTCACCTTCTATGCTGGATACAAATATTTTTCCGTGATGTGCTTCAACCACCTGATCAACGAAATTCAGTCCGAGTCCGAAACCGGAAGCACCTTTTCGGCGGTTTCGTTTAGCTGCTGATGCACGTTCATACTTTCGGAAAATAAGATGAATATCTTTATCGGATATTCCAAAACCATTGTCATGAACTTTAAGGACGGTATATCTGTCATCCCGTGCTGTGCTTATTCTTATCTCTACGCTCTCACCCGAATATTTTATGGAATTGTCTATGAGGTTGCTTAGTACCTCTTCCAGATATTCAGCATCGGCATAGGCAGTTTCGGCTTTTATATCTGTAATGAAATTCACCGTCTTTTGCGATTTCGCCTTGAATTTTTCGGTCAGTTTCTCTATTATAGGAGTAAGCTCAACTTCTGTCTTGTTCATCTCCAGTTTATGGTTCTCCAGCTTGGATATGGTCAGCACTTTATTTGTGAGGGTAAGCAGGTGGTCTGCCTCGTTTTCGGCAATATCGAAATATTTGTTCTTCATTTCCTGCCTGTTGTCAAGCTTTCCGCTTCTGAGGAAATTCAGCGCCATGATGATGGATGTGAGCGGTGTTTTCATGTCGTGTATCATGGCATAGGAGAAGTCCTCGCGAATCTGGAAAATCTTCTCGAAGCGTGAAAGGAATCTTATCTGATGGCTTATGCAGACGATTACGAGCAGCATGATGATGAATGTGCCGGCAAGCATCAGGCCCATACGCTTGAAAATATAAATATAAGGATTTAATAATACCAACTGTACTCCTTGTGACAAATCTGTTTTTATAGGAATGATTTTAGAATTCAATCTGTCGTCTAAATCAGCTTGATTTTCAGAAGTACTTTTTATGATAGTATCATTCTTAATGTCAATAATATTTATATAATGATTATTACTTATGTCCTTGTCTCTCAGAAATATTTCTACTAAAGAATCCATTCTGTTGATTGACATTTCAATGCCAATATCTTGTATGCCTTCATACAGATATGTTATTGAAGGTATGGAATCACTTTCAGGACCGGCTAATATTTCTGTACCTTCAGGAATTTCCTTACAGGCTAAGTTCGTTTCTTCTCTTAGAGCTTTCTCAAATACTTCAGAACTTACTTTGAGCAAATCGTTTCTTATCAGTTCATACGAATTATATATCCATATCATCTGCAGAGCCATAGCCCCGATAAGACCTACGACAGACAGTATGGTGATGAATAATATGTTTTTCTTACGTTTTGAAGTCTCCATGTATGATATTATATGACTTTTTAATGGTTTTTCAATGCAAATATAATAATTGGGTTACTAACATGAACCGAAACATTGAAGTATTAACGTAAAGATAACATAAGGATAACCTAATGTTTGCCGATGCTTGGTTACTTTTGCAACAGTAAAACAATGGAAGAGTTTTATAGCATCGATATAAATGGAAACTTTCCTTTAACGCAGATGTAAAAAGTTCATATAGATTAAATTAATAATCATCATTAAAAATAGTGTAATATGAATATAAGAAGAATAGTAAAAAGCAGGAACTTTATTAATGCGTTTCTTGTAGGCGCATTGATTGGTGGAATAATCTATATATCAGCTTTTATATTGTAAGATAAGGATTGGGCATGTACCAGACTTGTCTTTATCAATGAAAATTATCTTTTTATAGATAAAAAGAATGGCGTATGAAAGAAGTTGTAGTAAATATCAATAAGGTAAATTTATATTCTTTGCCATGTATAATAATTGGGACACCGCTTTTTATTATTGTTTACAAATATTTTCATGGTACAGGGTTAAGGGAGATTTTGGAAAGTAACCCATATTTGTTAATGGTGTTAGTTCTTCTAATCTTTGGTATGGTTATTTTACATGAACTGATACACGGGGTATTTTTTTTCTTTATGCAAAAAGAGGGACTAAAAGCATTAAGTTTGGAATCATGTGGAGCAAATTTGCACCATATTGCCATTGTGAGGATGCAATAACAGCCAAACAATATAGAATTGTATTGTTAATGCCTACCTTATTATTAAGAATATTACCGACATTGACTGGTCTCGTAATAGGAAATTTCATAATATTTTTTTCTGGAGTTATGTTAATGTGGGGAGGAATCGGTGATATAATAGCTTATAGCTTAACGAGAAAGGTTCCCGACAGCGCATTGTTAATAGACCATCCTAAAGAAGTCGGGGTTTATTACAATGATAAAATATAAGATTTTCAAAAATACTTAAATATAAACAAGATGAAAACATCAGATAAACACATTAATAAAGAATCAGTTCGCCGGAAGGCATTGATTTCATACGGAAGAGGGCCTGAAGGTGAGGAAGTATTTATTGAAAAGAATGAGTTCAATAGAATAGCTCCTATATTATGGGGCTTTATTTTCCCTGTAATAGCATTTATCCTGTTCTATGTCGTATATGATATGGATACCATAAAAACGTCTCTGAAAGCGAGGGAGTGTTTTATGAATCCTTTTTCAATTATTTTCATAATGGGATTGGGAAATATTCTGGCTATATTCGTCAACTTATTTGTTCAATTTATGATGTTTCTTTTACTTAATTCATGGAATTATAAATCATTATGTATCAGATATAACAAAAAAAGTACATCAATGAGGCTGGACTATAAGGAGCCTATGAAATTATGGAAATTCAGAACTGTATATTTTACGGCACATATTCTATCGGCATATTTGCCTTTGGTTATAGGTTTTATTATGAAGGATATGGCTATTTCTCTTGCTTCTGCTTTTGCAGCAGCTTTTTTCTTTGATGAAACTTATATATTATGGAGGTTACGTCTTTACAGCGGAAAGGCTTTGTGCAGTTATAAATCAGATGAAGAATAACCAAGGAGATTATGACAGAGAGTTTATTACTCTATATGAATCTACGCTCAAAACAGATTGTGCGTGTACTTGCAGGCATCGGATTGTTCCGGTGTCTGTTTCTTATCGGTATCGCTGCCATCCTATTTTATGCTTTTGCGAAAGTAACGAGCGTATGGGTATTGCCAGTGTGTTATCTGCTTATGCTCTGGCTGTATCATAACAGCAGAAAAGACAAGGAGTTTCTGTCTTTACAGGTGCAAGGAATCAAAGGATTGTTTACGACAGAATATTTATTGCTCGGTTTACCGTTTATTATTTCGGGGATAATTGCTGCAAATTACATTTCTTTACCGGTTATCATACTGATTGCGGTAGTTATGCCGTGGATTCACCCTGTCAGGTTTCATTCTATAGTTCTGCCTATACCCTTATTATACAATGGGGATTTGTTGTATAGAAGGATGTTCCGGAAACAAGTACCACTGTATGCGGTATTGCTCTTTCTGTCTTTCATGGGAGTATTGCATGACAATATCAATCTCTGTAAAGTATGCCTGATACTGTGGGGAACTATTCAGGGAACTGCTTATATGGTGACGCCATCGAAGCATGAACTCTCTGTCTATAACAGTTTCGGCATGTATCAGCTGATACTGGTCAAATCAGGGCTGAGGAATATCTTTATAACCATGTTCCTGCTCATTGTACTTATGCATGTACTGAGACAAGATACAGAAGCTATACTTTTCTGTCTTGTATTGTTTTCTTCGACATTGCTATACCAGTGGAATATGGGCATGGCAAGATTCTCCTTTGAAACACAAACAGTAATGGGAATATACTGGCTGCTTTTCCCGTTGCCGTTATTTTTAGTTTCGATTATAACCCCAGTCGTACTGATACTTTATTTGGCATTGAATATGGGTCTTACACTTTCAGTCAAGAAAAAATATAAACATATATGGAACTGATATATATAAAAGAATTGAGCAAGGCATACGGTAAGACGAGAGTGCTTGATAACCTTTCCGTTTCTTACGAATCTGGGAGAATCTACGGACTGGTGGGAGAAAACGGAGCCGGGAAAACTACACTCTTCAATTGCATCATGGGAGTAACCGATTACGACGGTGAGATAAAGAAGTCCTACAATATGGCCGTTGGCTATATGCCGGCTGAAAGCTTCTTCTACTCCCTTATCACAGGAAAGGAGTATCTTGAGTTCTGTGTTAAAGCCAAAGGGAAGAAGATGGATGCTAAAGCTATAGATTCCTTGAATAAAGTCTTTCAACTGCCATTGGAAAGATTCGCTTCAGACTATTCCACAGGAATGAAGAAAAAGCTTGCACTTATGTCCCTGCTCCTTCAGGATAATGACCTGTACATTCTTGACGAACCTTTCAACGGGGTAGATCTTTACGGATGTATCCAACTTAAAAGAATCATACGTGAGCTGAAGGACAAAGGGAAGACTGTCATAATATCATCGCATCTTATCAATACATTACATGAACTGTGTGATGAGATTGATTTTCTGGATGGTCATACCATTCGGAAAAGATATATTCAGGCATCAATTTATGAGATAGAGCAGGATATTCTTAACAGGAAACATTAACCTAAAGATAACGTAGCGATAACATAAACTCTTGTTCTATGCGCATACCTTTGTTGCATAATAATATCTGGAAAAACTAAAAAGTATGAACAATAAATATAAATACTATTTGATCAGTGGACCGATTTTAGCTTTAGGCCTTATGCTTGGTACAGCAATCGGAGCAAATGTTGGAAGCATTAAAATAGGAATAGCCTTTGGAATACTCGTCGGAGTTCTTATTAGTACATTGGCAATTTTCCTGGCTGTTTATAGGCACAAGCAAAAATAATCAAGTAACAAGTGGAAAATATGAATAGACGATACAGTAAACTAAAGAGTATCTGATATAGGATACAATAAAATAATTTGCAACTGCAAATAATCTACTAAATAATTATTCTATTTCATTGTATGAATAAAAAAGGAAATAAAAAGAAAAGTTTTGCAACTTGTTTGGTATGGGGAATGTTATGGGGAATAGTTTTGGGTGTTGCGATGGATAAGTTGGCTGTAGGTATTGCATTAGGAAATATGTTTGGTACGATGTATTACTTATTTTTTGCCAACCAAGATAAAAACTCAAGTGATGAAGATAAAGAAGATTCTTAAAGTTATATAGTTTGATGGACAATAATACTTTTCATAAAATACCGGTAACCTTCTCTGATGAAAGTTACAATAAATATCAGAATGAGGTAATGAATCTGTTGCATTTTATCAGGTTATTTCATCCTGTCAGTATAGTTAATCCTGAAAGATTCAACAGATTTGAAAGACAGGCAGAGAAAATCTGCCATGAAATGAAAGGTGTGATAGACTTGCAGCACTTCCAGTTTGCCTTGAATTCTTTGTTAGCCATACTTGAAGACGCACATACCTATATTATCCCTGAAGATGGATTAATTTATCCTTTTGAGATAAGATATTATGAAGGCTGTTTTTATCTGTATGCCATAGATTCAAAATATCCTGATTTCACGGGAAAAGAGATTGTTTCCATTAATGGTATATCCGTTAAAAATATCAGGTCGGCTATGCGTAAAGCAATGCCATCGGAGAATGAAGTAAAGGCAGGGCTATGGAGTTTTTATCTGAATCGTAAAGCATTATTGCATCAGATGGGACTAGAAACTGCAAAGGGAGTTTGTCTTGGCTTTCATGATGGGAGTAGCTTGCTTTTTGAGTCGGAAACAGAGAATCGCTCCGGATGGTATCAAGTGAAATTTCCTTCCTATTCTGTTACTGTGAAGCGTGATGATTTGTTCTCCTATCAGATAATTGAAGATAAATGCTATCTGCAATTTAATGCGATGTATGATTTACAGTCGTATTTGCAATTATGCCAGATTACGGATGCAAAAGTGGAAGATAATTATCTGAACTTTCTGCCGTCATTTCTTGAATTTATAGATAAGATGAATGCCGATTTAAAGCAACATCATATACAAAAGCTGGTGGTGGATATGCGTTATAATGGTGGAGGAAACAGTATGCTTGGCGACCAGCTTCTTCAATATCTTGGGGTTGATACGGACGGTATATCAAAATATAAGACATTTGTCAGAAAATCAGATTTTCTTTTCAAGTGTATGCCTGATTTCTATGATTGCAGGAAAGGTAAACCTGGAGAACTTATTCCGATGGAGGATTGTGAACACTTGTCATTCCTTCCCAAAATAAAGAACCGTTTTGAAGGGAAGGTAATATTCATACAAGGCCAGAATACCTTCAGTAGCGCCAATTACTTGCTTACAACTATAAAGGATAATCATCTTTTCCCCATTATAGGTACTCCGACTTCGCAGAAGCCTACTTGCTTTGGCGATGTATTGCCTGTTGAACTGCCGTTTACAGGTACAAAGGGATACATAAGTCATTCTTTCTTTGAAAGACCGGATGTGAGTCGCAATGAACAGGATTGTTTATATCCTGATTTTCATATACCTATGTCTATGGATGAAAGGTTGAAGGGTATTGATAAATGTTGGGAATGGATTGAAATGAATATTATGTATTATTTATAGTCTATGAAGAAGAGTTCTTATAAACACGGTCGTATATTTTATTATGGATTATTGGTAGGTGCTGCAATTGGAATGCTTATAATGTCGTATATCCTTATATGCTATAATATACCAATATCTCATTTTTGTGCTTCATTAAATAATGAAGATTGTTTACAAATTCAATTATCAAATAAGCATTATGTGTTTGACACAGGGGCGAATGTTACTGTTATTTGCTCGGACACAATACCGGGAAACTCTGTTTTCTCTATATCAAAGGATGTTACAGATATACATGGCAATAAATCCCGTGGAAAGGTATATCTATTAAATCACTTTAAGTTAGGTGAACTGGAAACAAGGTTTCAGACTTGCATTATAAAGCCTGAACAGTATTTGTTTGGAAACGTCAGCGGTATATTGGGAACGGATGTTATAAGTAGAGCGGACTGGTGCATTGATTTTAAGGAGAAGAAGATAATGGCTGGTTCAACTATACCGGAACATTGCGATTTTATGTTGGAATATAATGTAAAGAACAACTTGTATTATGCAGACATGAAGATAGGGAATTTGAGTGTCAAGGATATTATGATAGATACCGGATACAGTCGTAGTGATTTTGTACTTGAAGATAAATTCAGGCAAAGGTTGAATGGTTTTGAATTCAGTAAAACTGACACATGTTTTTCGTTTACCAATGCCAAGGAGGTATATGAAATCTATAGTAAGAGCAAATGTCTTCTGAATGACATATATATTGAAGATGTTACTTTCTCTTTTTCAGCGGGTAGAAATATACTCGGTCTTGATTTTTTTCAACGGTTTTCATCCGTATATATTGACTCGGATAACTGTAGGATATATTGCTGTAAATAGTTTATTATAAAGATTCGCGATGGTTATGAGAATGAAATTTATACTATCAGGCATTCTGATTGCCGCTATCGGGCTGGTATTGTCACACACATACCGTCCGTATGTGTATGAGAACCATATCAATGATTTTCATCTGGCAGATGTGATAGGAAGTGTCGTTTGCGTACCTGCTGCAGTACTATGTGCCTATGGTATTGATAACAGATATTCGATAAAGCAATATACAATAGGGACTGCAATAGTCTATATTACATACGAGTTTCTCGGACTTTTCCATATACATGGCACTTTTGATATATATGATATTATTGCCATAATAATAAGCTGCCTTGTTTTTTACCGATTGTGTCTGTTATTTGGAGTTTCAAGCGGCAGATAGATGGTAAATTCTGTAAATTCTCCTTCTGTGCTGTTTACGAATATTCTTCCCTCATGCGCCTTTATCACCTGGTCAACAAAGTTCAGACCGAGTCCGAAGCCTGAAGCTCCGTTTCTGCGGCTGCGCTTTGCCGCCGCTGCACGTTCGTATTTCTGGAAAATGATTCTCTGGTCGGCTTCGGATATGCCCAGCCCATTGTCACGTACTTTCAGGATGGTGTAGCGTTCGCTCTCTTCTGCCGTGATGTTTATTTCCACACTCTCCTTTGAGTACTTGATGGCATTGTCAATCAGATTGCTTAATGCTTCACCCAGATAATCGTTGTCGGCATAAGCTGTTTTGGCCTGCAGGCTAATGATAAAGTTTACGGGTTTCTGTGCTTTGGCCTTGAATTTTTCTGTCAGTTTCTCTATTATTGGAGTAAGCTCAACTTCTGTCTTGTTCATCTCCAGTTTATGGTTCTCCAGCTTTGAGATGGTAAGTATCTTGTTGGTGAGAGCAAACAGATGATCTGTTTCGCTTTCCGCTATGTTCATGTATTTGTTCTTTATCTCCGGTTTGCCTTCCAGTCTTCCGCTTTTCAACATATCCTGCACCATCATAATTGTGCTTAGAGGTGTTTTCATGTCATGCACCATAGCGTATGAAAAGTCTTCACGGATTTGTAAAATAACTTGCAGTCTTGATATTATTTTTATTTGTAAAATAATACACGCTATTATAAAGCTTAGTACAATAATTGTTATTATAATAAGTAAATTTATTTTCCCAAAAAGAAACTTGTATGGGTTTAGGATTACAAGTTGAACACCTTGTGATGAGTCTGCTGTAATATTTATAATCTCAGATTTTATTTCCCTCCATGGTAAAACACTAGGATTGGGATTGCTTGAAGATAATACTTTATTATCGGAAATTCTTATTTTATTTACGGAAATCGAACATGGTAAATCAATGTCATTTAACATATTATATGCTATAGAATCTACTTTTGACAAAGACATCTCTAAACCTATATTAGACAAGCCTTCGTTGAGACTGACTATTTCAGGTGCCAAATCATTTTTTTTAGCATCAGCTGGAATACTTACACCCACAATCTCAGTACCCTTAGGTGCTTTTTTAAATCTAATTGATATTTCTCTTCTTATCGCTTTTATCAGTATGGAATTACTCTCTTTATATAAATTATTTTCCAGAGCTACGTATGTATTATACAGCCATAATATTTGAAGTATTATTATCGCAAATGCTCCGATAAAAACGAAGATACTTATATTCTTGTATTTCATATATATTGTTTTTCTTATTGCAAATATACTGACATTTGAAAATTAACATATAATTATTGGACAGAATAGTTTTCACGGAGCTATAGTATTTAACCTAAAGATAACGTAGCGATAACATAGAGTCTTGTTCTTTGCGCATACCTTTGCAGCATAAGAATAACGAAATAACATAAAACATTTCAATTATGAGAAGAATGATGAAACTGGCTTTTATAGCCATTGCAGGATTTGCCTGCTTGCCGGTAGCTGTCAGGGCACAGCAGATGCCTCCGGTACCGGTGGACAAGGAAGTGAGAATAGGTAAACTGGATAACGGACTTACATACTATATCCGTCATAATGAATATCCGAAAAACCAGGTGGATTTCTATATTGCCCAGAAGGTGGGTAGTATCCTTGAAGAGGACAACCAGCGCGGATTGGCGCATTTCCTTGAACACATGTGTTTCAACGGAACAAGGAACTTCCCGGGCAGCTCTATGATCAAATGGCTGGAGTCAGTAGGTGTGAAGTTCGGTTATAACCTGAATGCCTATACGAGTATTGATGAAACTGTATATCGTATCTCCAGCGTACCTACAGAACGTATCGGGGTGCAGGATTCATGTCTGATGATTCTGTCCGACTGGGCTGACGGCCTTTTGCTCGAAGGTAAGGAGATAGACGAGGAACGTTCTGTTATACATGAGGAATGGAGAAGTCAGCTGCCTCCAAATATGAGAATAATGGAGAAACTGCTTCCGGAGATATATCCTGACAGTAGATACGGACACCGACTTCCTATAGGAACCATGGAAGTGGTGGACAATTTTCCGCATCAGGCTTTACGCGACTATTATGAAAAGTGGTACCGTCCTGACCTGCAGGGTATAGTTGTGGTGGGTGACATTGATGTGGACCGTATAGAAGGCAAGATCAAGGAAATGTTCTCAAAGATTGAGAAACCTGTAAACCCGGCAGAGAGGATTTACTACCCTGTGGCCGACAATGAAAAGCCTATTGTCGCTTTCGGCTCGGATAAGGAGCAGGATAAATATGTGGCTCAGATTATGTTCAAGTATGATGTCCTGCCTGATTCATTGAAGGGCACAATGGCTGATGTTACAACAGCTTATCTGCTTGATATGGCCCAGATGATGCTTCAGATAAGACTGAACGAACAGGGACAGAAGGCGGATGCTCCGTTTGCGGCGGCTTCTGCATTTTATGGTGAGTTTATTATGGCAAAGACGAAACAGGCTTTCCAATTTGCTATGCTTCCAAAAGGCAACAGCTTCGACGAAGGGCTGAAGGCTGTCTATCGTGAAGCTCTTCGTGCAAAGAGAGGAGGATTTACCGCCACTGAATATGCGCGTTGCCGCACAGAATATCTTTCTCAGCTTGAAAAGGCATACAACAACCGTAACCAGCAGGAAAACAAGACTATTGCAGAATCGTATGTACGCAACTTCATCGACAAGAAGCCTATACCGGGTATAGAGACGGAATATCAGATGATGAGTATGATTGTGAATCAGATACCTGTGGAAGCTGTAAATCAGGTATTCTCGCAGATAGTTTCGGACAAGAACCTCGTTGTTCTCGGTATGATGCCGGAACGTGAAGGTGAAACCTGTCCTAAGGATGAAGATATACTAGCATTGCTTTCTCAGGTGGAAGCCGAAAACATTGCTCCTTACGTGGACAATGTGAAGGATGAACCATTAGTAAGCGAATTGCCGGCAGCCGGAAAGGTCGTGAAAGAAAACATGCTTTCTGATGCCGGAGCCAAGGAATGGATTCTTTCAAATGGTGCCAAGGTTATATTGAAGAAGACTGATTTTAAGGCTGACGAAATCAATATGATGGCTGTGGCAAAAGGCGGTACTTCGGTTTATGGAAACGACAAGACTGCGGACTTGATGTTTATGCCTGCTGTATTGGAACAGCATGGATTGGGAAATTTTACTAATTCCGATCTTTCAAAACTACTTGCCGGGAAACAGCTTTCTCTGAAAATTACGTTGGATGACTATGTACGCAGTATGTCAGGAAACACTACTCCGAAGGATTTGAAGACTTATATGGAGATGATATACATGACTTTCACAGGACTGACAGTAACAGAGGATGAATTTGTCGCCATGCAGAATCTTTATAAAGGAATCATTCAGAATCAGGAACAGAATCCGAGCTTCGTATTCCAGAAGAAGGTGCAGGAGTTCCTTTACGCTTCGCCCAACAAGCAGGTGTTCGGTGTAAGTGATATAGAGAAGGCAAACCGTGAGAATATCCTTTCCATCATCCGTGAGCAGCTTGCCAATGCAGCCGAATTTACATTTGTATTCAGCGGAAACTTTAATGAAGCGGAATTAAAGACACTGGTTGAACAGTACATAGCATCTCTGCCTTCTGTAAAGGGAAAGAAACAGGAACTGAAACATAACAGTGCTGTTGAAATCAAGGCTGGCAGCGAAGAGAAGGAGTTTGCAATGAAGATGGAAGTACCTCAGGGAAGTGCGGCCGTTGTAATCAGCGGAAAGATGCCTTATTCATTCAAGAACAGGCTGATGGCTACCATGTCGGCACAGATAATCTCTACACGTCTTTTGAATGAAGTCCGCGAGAAGGAAGGTGCAGCATATAGCATATATACCCAGGGCTCTCAGGAAAGACTCTCTGAAATGTCAGTTACATATCAGACTATATTCCAGGTTAAGCCTGAAAAGAAAGACCGTGCGCTTGAAATCATCCGCAGCGAATTTGAGAAGCTGGCAAAGGAAACACCTGTAGAGGAACTTGATAAGGTGAAGGAGTTTATGGTGA
>ERZ772901.576-NODE-576-length-35429-cov-10.605727_pt1 | contig 35429 bp, 27 predicted proteins | sample MGYA00512123_ERZ772901 | MGnify/ENA primary metagenome ERZ772901 (study PRJEB29015, sample SAMEA2737711) | human gut metagenome | biome: human gut; feature: human-associated habitat; material: faeces | place: China | collected 2012 ...
CGACCTCCACCTTGGCAAGGTGGCGTACTACCAACTGTACTACTATCGCATTCATTATTTGTTGTTCATCAGAACAATAAATACTATACAATATATCTATCAATTGGTCAAGTATATTTTCAATTTTATATGTCGGACTTTTCTACTTGTCTTCGCCTATTATTCTGTTAAAATCATTTTTTGTCTGATTAACAGAAAACTTATTGAATCTCCGCAAAAAGTAGAACAGAATTTCTTCATTTTTTCGTTGACAATTCCTTCTTTGTACGGTATAGTAGATATTGTTCTGATGAACACAATTTAATAGATGCGATAGTAGTACAGTTGGTAGTACGCCACCTTGCCAAGGTGGAGGTCGCGGGTTCGAGTCCCGTCTGTCGCTCTTTGTGAGACTTATGATTTTCATAAGTCTCTTTTTTCATTCATGTAAATTTCTGATTAAACTTTTAATTAAATCAAAAGCCCCCATTTGTCAGAGTTGTGCCAGATACACGAAAAGGGATCCGCTTTCACTTTTTTTGTAAAAGCCTGATCCCTTCTTTTTATTTATTCTAACCTTATAGATCTACTCTTCTATTTTGCCAGCCAGTCCATTGCAATCTTCGCATACATGGCTGCGCCAAGCGGTAATGCTTTTTCATTAAACAGAATCTTTGGATTATGCTGTCCTTTCCATTTACTCTGATCTTCCACTCCGGCTCCGACTACAAAATAACTTGCCGGTATTTTTGCCGAAATCACGGCAAAGTCTTCGGATCCCATGACATGAAATCCACCGTTAATCGTTGTTCCCGGATTCTCAAGAGACTCAACACTTTTAATATACTCTGCATTCAGTTCTTCATTGCAAGTTACACTCGGAACATTGCTGAGTTCTTCGATTTCACATGTAGTACGATAAGCTGCTGCAACAGCCGGAACAATTTCATTGATTCTCCGAATCAGCATCGTCCTTACTTTTTCATTAAATGTCCTTAGTGTTCCCTGAAGCACGCAACGCTCCGGAATTACATTTGCTGCATTACCAGCTGTAAACTGTCCAATCGTAAGTGCTGCCTCTGCTGATGGTGGACATTCCCTGGCGATCAGTGCCTGAAGAGCATGATAAACTTCTACACCAGCGTTGATCGGGTCAATACAGCCCTCCGGTGCAGAACCATGTCCGCCCCGTCCTGTAAGGGTGATTTTAAAGCCATATACAGATGCCATGGCTTCCACACCATATCCAATCGTTCCACATGGAATTGCCGCAAATACATGCGCTGCAAAGGCAGCATCTACATGCGGATTCTCCAGGACTCCTGCTTCCACTGCTGCTTTCGCTCCGCGGAAGGTCTCCTCACCTGGCTGGAACAATAATTTGACCACGCCCGGCAGTTCTTCTTCATGCGCCTTTAAAATTTTTGCCGCTCCAAGAAGGATCGTAGCGTGCAGATCATGTCCGCATCCATGCATACAGCCATTCTTTGATGCAAATTCAAGTCCCGTTTCCTCTTCTACCGGAAGCGCATCCATATCACTTCTCAGAAGAAAACATTTATCCCCTTTTCCAATCTGAGCGATAATCACTGAAACCTCAGGAAATACCTTGTATTCTACATTCATCTCATCCAGACGTTTACCGATATATTCCACAGTCTTTGGAAGCTCCAGATCCGTCTCAGGAATTTGATGAAGATCTCTTCTCCATTTTATAAGTAGATCATTCATTTCCTGCGCTTCTTCTAAAATTTTATGTGCCATATATCCCATCCTCCTTTTATTTCAACTACCGTTATTATAGAATTTCGCTATAAAAAAAGAAATGAACATTTCTTCACTTTGACAGCCAATTCTGTTTTATGTGAAAAAATGTTCATTTTTAAAAATTGAATTATAAAATTTATTCAGCGTCCGCTGTCTGCTCTTCCAGCTCCAGTCCAAGCTCTTCCAGCTGCTTCGGATCGACTCTCTCCGGTGCTTCTGTCATCAGGTCAGATGCATCTTTTACCTTCGGGAACGCGATCACGTCACGGATGCTGTCCTGTTTTGCCATCAGCATAACCAGACGGTCAAGACCGTAAGCAAGTCCTGCGTGTGGCGGCACACCGTATTTAAATGCATTCAGAAGGAATCCGAACTGCTCCTGTGCCTGTTCCGGTGTGAATCCAAGTACTTCAAACATTTTACTCTGGATCTCCTGGTTAAAGATACGGACACTTCCGCCTCCGATCTCGTTACCATTCAGAACGATGTCATATGCTTTTGCACGGACTCTTCCCGGATCACTGTCGATGTACTGAAGGTCTTCTTCCATCGGCATGGTAAACGGATGATGCATTGCTGTGAAACGGTTCTGTTCATCACTCCACTCAAGAAGCGGGAATTCTGTGATCCACAGGAATTTGTATTCATTCTTATCAAGGAGTTCCATCTGGCGTGCCAGTTCCAGTCTGAGTGCACCAAGAACATCCCATACAACTTTATTCTTATCTGCCGCAAAGAGAAGTAGGTCTCCATTCTCTCCAGCCATCGCTTTAATCAGCGCTGCTGTCTCTTCTTCCGTCATGAATTTTGAGAAAGAAGATTTGACAGTTCCGTCTTCATGAATTGCAATATAAGCAAGTCCCTTTGCTCCATAACCTTTTGCAAAATCAACCAGCTTGTCGATCTTCTTTCTGGCCATGCCACCCTGGCCTTTTGCGTTGATACCACGGACAGTTCCGCCTGCTTCAATCGCATTCTTAAATACAACAAATTCGCTGTCTTTGACAGTCTCTGTCACATTAACCAGCTCCATGCCGAAACGGATATCCGGTTTATCAGAACCGAATCTGTCCATTGCTTCCTGCCAGGTCATTCTCTGAATCGGGAGCTGTACATCGATATCCAGTACCTCTTTGAACAGATGTGCAAGCAATCTCTCATTGATATCAATGACATCATCAACATCTACAAAAGAAAGTTCCATATCCATCTGTGTAAATTCCGGCTGACGGTCTGCACGAAGGTCTTCATCACGGAAACATTTTACAATCTGGAAATAACGGTCGAAGCCGGAAACCATCAGCAACTGCTTCAAAGTCTGCGGAGACTGAGGCAATGCGTAGAACTGTCCCGGATTCATACGTGAAGGAACCACGAAGTCGCGTGCACCTTCCGGAGTAGAACCAATCAGCATCGGAGTTTCCACTTCCAGGAAGCCCTTGCTGTCCAGGTAACGGCGTACTTCCATCGTCATGCGGTGACGGAGTTCCAAATTCTTGCGTACAGCAGTACGGCGCAAGTCCAGATAACGGTATTTCATACGAAGGTCATCTCCCCCGTCCGTATTATCTTCAATGGTGAATGGTGGTGTCTGGGCTGAATTCAGAATATTCAGTTCCGATACGATGATTTCAATTTCTCCCGTTGGGATATTGGCATTTTTGCTGGAACGTTCGCTTACAGTTCCTTTCACCTGAATCACGAATTCACGTCCCAGGTGGTTGGCACGCTCACAAAGTTCGGCGTTCACTTCCGTGTTGAATACCAGCTGCGTAATACCGTAGCGGTCGCGGAGGTCCACAAATGTCATTCCTCCCATCTTACGTGCACGCTGCACCCATCCGGCCAGTGTCACGTTCTTGCCTGCATCGGCGAGTCGTAACTCACCGCAAGTATGACTTCTAAACATATCTTTATTAAATGTTAGTTTTATCTAATTGACGGGCAAAGTTAGCATCTATTTTTCATTTATGCAATAAAAATCCCCCCTCAAAGGTCGAATAAGAATGAATAAAGAATGCATATTTCGGTAAATTCTTTGAATAAATAAAAGGACTATTCTAAAAAATATATACATTTGCTTTGCAATTACTCAAATTAAGACAAACTTTATTCCAAATTTATGGCAACAGAACATGTAAAATGCCTGATCATCGGATCAGGTCCCGCAGGATACACGGCCGCTATCTATACTAGCCGTGCCAATCTTTCTCCCGTACTTTATGAAGGTATACAACCTGGTGGTCAGCTTACCATTACTACTGAAGTAGAAAACTTTCCCGGCTATCCGGAAGGCGTAACTGGCCCGGTGCTGATGGACGACCTGAAAAGACAGGCTGAACGTTTCGGCGCCGATATTCGCAACGGAATTGTGACAAAAGCTGATCTGAGCAAGGCTCCTTATACCTTTGTGGTAGACGATGAAAAGGAAATCACCGCCGACACTGTGATTATTTCTACCGGTGCTACTGCCAAATACTTAGGACTGGAAGACGAAAAGAAATATGCTGGTATGGGTGTCAGTGCCTGCGCTACTTGCGACGGTTTCTTCTACCGCAAGAAAACCGTAGCCGTAGTGGGCGGTGGCGATACTGCCTGCGAAGAAGCTGTATACCTGGCAGGACTGGCCAGCAAGGTGTATCTTGTGGTACGCAAGCCGTTCCTTCGTGCTTCTAAAATCATGCAGGAGCGTGTACTGAATCATCCACACATTACCGTATTGTTTGAACACAATGCTATAGGCTTGTTCGGCGATAACGGTGTGGAAGGCATGCACGTAGTGAAACGTATGGGTGAAGCCGACGAAGAACGCTACGATGTGGCTATTGACGGATTCTTCCTGGCTATCGGTCACAAGCCGAATTCTGATATTTTCAAACCGTGGGTGAAAACCGATGAAACCGGTTATATCATTACTGAAGGCAATACACCGTGTACGGGTATTCCAGGCGTATTTGCTGCAGGTGACGTAGCCGATCCACATTACCGCCAGGCTATTACAGCGGCCGGAAGCGGATGTAAGGCAGCCATCGAGACAGAGCGTTATTTGTCGGCTAACGGACTTCTTTGATTACTCACAACCTAAATAAAAATTACGATGAAAGTTTTTAAGTTAAAAAGAACTTTTGCGGCGATAATTTTAGTGGGAGGTGCCATGACCGCATTCGCCCAGCAGATGCCGCCCATTCCGACCGATCCTAACGTGCGTATCGGTAAGTTAGAAAACGGATTGACTTACTACATCCGCCACAATGAGCTGCCCGACAACCAGGCCGACTTTTACATTGCACAGAAAGTAGGTTCTATCCTGGAAGAAGACAACCAGCGTGGTCTGGCGCACTTCCTGGAGCACATGTGTTTCAACGGAACCACTCACTTCCCCGACAATCTGCTTCGTGAATACCTTGAAAGTATCGGCGTGAAGTTTGGAGCTAACCTGAACGCTTATACTTCAGTAGATGAAACTGTGTATAACATCTCTAACGTACCAGTTATCCGTGACGGAATCGTAGACTCTTGTCTGTTGATTTTGCACGACTGGGCAAACGACCTGACGCTTGCTCCGAAAGAAATCGACAAGGAACGTGGAGTTATCCACGAAGAATGGCGTACACGCACAGGAGCCATGATGCGTATGTATGAAAAGGTATTCCCTGCCATGTATAAGGACAGCAAGTATGCCTATCGTCTGCCTATCGGAACGATGGAAGTGGTAGACAACTTCCCCTACCAGGCATTGAGAGACTATTATGAAAAATGGTACCGTCCAGACCAGCAGGGTATTGTGGTAGTGGGCGACATCAATGTGGACAGCATCGAAGCAAAAATCAAGAAGCTGTTCTCTCCGATTGAAATGCCGGCCAACGCTGCAGAACGTAAATACTTCCCTGTGCCCGACAATGATGAACCTATCATTACCGTGGCAAAAGACAAGGAACAGCAGGTGCCCATCGTATATCTGTTCCACAAACACGATGTAGTGCCTAACGACCAGAAGAACAACATGGGTTATTTGGTTATGAACTACATGGTTTCTTCTATCGAAAGCATGCTTAACAGCCGTTTGAACGAGCTGACCCAGCAGGCTAACCCGCCGTTCATTGAAGCTGGTGTACAGGATGGAGATTACCTGGTGGCTAAGACAAAAGGAGCATTTGCGGCCTTTGCTGCAGCCAAGGAAGACGGCATCATCCTGACCACAGAAACGTTGATGCGCGAAATTGAACGCGTGCGTCAGTTTGGTTTCACAGCCAGCGAATATGCCCGCGCGAAAGCTGATTACCTGCGCGGACTGGAATCAGCCTACAACGAACGTAACAAACAGCGTAATGCAAGCTATGTAAATGAATATGTGCGTCACTTCATTGACAATGAACCGATCCCGGGTATTGAAAATGAATATGCCATCATGAATCAGATTGTGCCGAATATTCCGGTAGAAGCTGTTAATCAGGTAATGCAACAGCTCATCACAGAGAAAAACATTGTGTTGAGTGTATTCTGTCCGGAAAAAGACGGCATGAAATATCCGACGGAAGCCGAACTGAAAGCTGTAATCGACAAGGTAAAAGCTGAAAAACTGACAGCTTATGTAGACAAGGTATCCGATGAACCGCTGATGAAGGAAAAACCGCAGGCAGGAAAGGTAGTGAAAACAGAACAGGGTGTGTTCGGTTCTACTATCCTGACACTGAGCAACGGTGTGCGTGTTATCCTGAAGCCGACAGACTTCAAAGCTGACGAAGTGCGTATGCAGGCCTTCAGTCCGGGTGGAACTTCTTTGTTCAACGATAAAGATGTATTGCAGTTCGCTTTAATCAGCCAGATTGCTTCATTGGGTGGACTGGGCAACTTCAATTCTGTAGACTTGGATAAAGTATTGGCCGGAAAGATGGCATCAGCCAGTGCAACGGTCAACACCTATTCAGAAAGATTGTCAGGAAGCTGCTCTCCGAAAGATTTGGAAACCATGCTTCAGCTGACTTACCTGCGCTTCACTGCACCGCGCATGGACCAGGAAGCCTTCACTTCTTTCATCACACGTAACAAGGCTGCTTTGGCTAACCAGGAAGCAGACCCGATGACTGCATTCAGCGATTCTATCAATGTAGCACTTTACAGCCGTCATCCGCGTGCGTTGTCTATGAAAGCCGACATGCTCGACAAGATTGACTACAACAAAGTGATGGAACTCTACAAGAACCGTTTTGCGGATGCCAGCGACTTTACCTTCATCCTGGTGGGTAACGTAGATGCAAAAACAGCTACTCCGCTTATCGAACAGTATCTGGGTGCACTGCCTGCTACCAAACGTAATGAAAAATTCCGCGATACAGGTATGGCCATCCGCAAAGGACACTTTGAAAACAACTTCGTGAAGGAACTGGAAACCCCGAAGGCTACTGTGCTGATGGTATATTCTGGCGACTGCAAGTATGATTTGAAGAACAACCTGCAGATGAGCATGCTTGGTCAGTTGCTGAACATGGTTTACCTGCGTACCGTACGTGAAGATGCCGGTGGTACATACGGCGTAAGCTGTAGCGGAAGCCTGAGCAAGTATCCGACAGAGAAAGGTGCCTTCCAAGTATACTTCGATACAGACCCGAACCGTCGTGAAGAAATGGTGAAACTGATTAACGAAGGTATTCAGGAATTCATCGAAAAAGGTCCGGTTAGCGAAGACCTGAGCAAGGTGAAGGAATACATGCTGAAGACCTACAAACAGAACCAGAAAGAAAACGGCTACTGGATGGGTATCCTGAACACGTACTACTGGGAAAATCTGGATATGAATACCGGATACGAAGCCACAGTGAATGCTATCAGCGGTGACGACCTGAAAGCCTTTGCCAAGACCTTCTTCGGACAGAAGAACGAAGTGGAAGTCAGCATGAGTTCTCCGGTACAGAAATAATATACCATAGATAATCAATTTGTAAAGGCAGCGTCTTTCCCATTTTCGGGAGAGGCGCTGTTTTTTTATGTTAGGATATAAGAAAAAGCAAAATGAAACAATCTTCAACAGGTTCTAAAATACCCTAAGCACCTATCCATGTAACAAGGATATTACGTACATTTGTTCAAAATAAACAATCATGTACAAATACTGCATCACTCGTTTTTCATCCTATATCTTGTTCGGGCTCTGCCTCATACTTTCTTCGTGTGGCACACGTGCTCCGCGCGTGGACTACCGTGAACTGGCGCGTGCAGCTGTGCGACTGGAAATGGACATTGATGTCGACGACAATCATCAACTCTACGTGGAAGTGGCCGACTGGATTGGAGTGCCCTACCGCCACGGAGGAAGCACTCACCGTGGAACGGACTGTTCAGGCTTTACGGCTGCTGTCTATAAGAAAGTGTACCATAAGAAACTACAGCGCAATTCCGACGCCCAGCGGACGGAAAATTGCCGAAAAATATCCAAGCGCCAGCTAAAGGAAGGTGACCTGGTGTTCTTTCATAACGGACGGCGTAAACGCGTCGCCAATCACGTAGGCATTTACCTGAAAGACGGAAAATTCGTGCATGCCAGCACCAGTTCCGGCGTCATTGTCAGCCGGCTGGAAGAGCCTTACTACCGCAAGTGCTGGATGCAGGGAGGACGAGTAAAAGGACTATAAACACGTACACGGCATGAACTACTCTTTACATTTATCATCCCGACTGACACTGATTCTATGTACAGTCGGCATCCTGCCCGCCATGAGCCAGCAGCAGGAAAAGGAACTGCAACTCAACATGGATGCAGTAAAAATGATTCAATTTGACTTTAATCCCCTACCCAAACAGGAAAACAAACCATTGGAAGCCCCGCTGAACAAAAAGTGGATGGACTTCAAAGTGGACCTGAAAGTACCCCGCAGTCTGATTGATACCACCAAAGTGTGGAAACCGGAAAGTTATGTCCGCATGGAGCCTTACACCATCTGGACCCGTTTCGGAGAAGACCCTGTATACGATGTATTGGTAGCCGGTCGGCCCAAGCAGTGGGAAATTTCCTGGACACTGAATCCTAATCGCATATATGCAGACGAAGAATACGGACGTAGCATCAAGCCTTCTCCCGGTCGGATGTATGAAAGTGTGGGAGGCTCTGCAGGTGTAGGCATCGGTATCGGCGGACTCGATTTCATGGGCTTTATCTATGATAACATGACCCGTCGCGGACGCATGCTGGCACACAACCGTAAGCACGCCAATGCCTGGAAAACGTATGCCGACTATCAGCCCACAGCTGCCGACAGCTTGAAGGTGCCCAACTTCTACCGTCAGCTACGTAAACAGCAGGCGGCCGACAGCACGCAGACATTGCTCACTTTTCAGCCGGCTTTTTCGGAAGCTCCTCTCCTGCCCATTTACGCCGCTCCTGACTCCGTAAAGAAACAAGCGGAACCCCAGCCTGATACTGTAAAAATAGAGAAAAAGAAAAACCCGCAACCAGCGCAGGCGGAGGATGCGGGAAACTTGTATGAATACATCCGCCAGAAAGCAGCCGAAGACTCTATCCGGCGAAAAGAATTCTTCCGAAAAGATAAAGTCAGAAACAATCAGTACGACGTGCAGCGTGAAATTCAGCGCTTACGCGAACAGCAGAACTGACAAGCGTCCATCTCACTTCTTGAATACGAAATACACAGCCAATATCAAGCAGAAGAATGCAGCTAAGTGGTTCCATTTCAACTCCATTTTGAACGCAATCATGGAGAAAATGGTAAAGACGGCCAGCGTAATCACCTCCTGAATCACTTTCAGCTGCATGATGTCAAACGGTCCCCCACTGTCTCTGAAGCCTAAGCGGTTGGCCGGAACCTGCAGACAGTATTCAAAAAAAGCAATGGCCCAGCTGAACGCAATCACCCCAATCAGCGGTAGTGAAGCAAACCAGCTGAACTCTTCACGCATCTTCAAGTGGCCGTACCAGGCAAACGTCATGAAGATGTTCGAGAAAATCAGTAAAACAATCGAATAAATACCTTGTGATAGCATATCTTTTTCATTATTTAAAAATCGGCTGCAAAGATACGCTTTTTAAATGAAAAAGACATGCTATCCTCGTGTCTTTACTCATTCAGTACGAAGGAATTTCCACACCAATGCACTGAAAGCTGCTCCCACGAAAGGTGCCACGATAAAGAGCCAGAGCTGTTCGATGGCCTGTCCGCCTTCCATCAGGGCCGGTCCGATGCTTCGTGCCGGATTCACGGATGTCCCTGTAATCGGGATACACACGATGTGAATCAGTATCAGTGTAAGTCCGATGGCCAGTCCGGCCAGGTTGCCAGCCCCCTTCTTTTCGTCCGTAGCAGCCAGCGCCACCAGCACAAAGATAAAGGTAAACACGGCTTCGGCCAGAAACGCCTGTCCCATGGCATCAGACGCAAAGCTGTTGGAGCCTGTGGTCGTCGGTCCTCCGTGTGCACCGGTCGATACCAGCAGCGTGAGAATCAGCGAACCGATAATGGCGCCTACAACCTGAAACAGCATATACATCAAAGCCCGTTTCGTTTTCATGCCTCCCGACAGCCATACACCCAGTGTAATGGCCGGATTGATGTGGCAGCCGGAAATGTTTCCTATGGTATATGCCATGGCAATGACAGAAAGACCGAATGCCATGGCCACTCCGATGGTTCCTACACCGGCACCCACTGTGTCGGCCACTCCTCCTGCAAATACGGCGCTACCGCAGCCCAGCAGTACAAGAACCATAGTTCCGATTAGTTCAGCTACATACTTTTTCATAGGCATTACATTTAAAATTCGCGATGCCCTAATTTAGTATTTTTGCTGGAGAAAAGCAAGATTGCTAATGATTTATTAACTTAAAAGTCAGATAGAAAGAGGTCTGCCGAAAAACACAAGTACGTTTTAGTGAAAACGCAAGGACGTTTGAGTCCAAACGCAAGTGCGTTTGAAGTAAAACTCTTTGACATTTTGAATAAAACGCAAAGGCGTTTTTTAGGCCTTCGGTTCGTAGGTGCAATACACCAGGTAATTTCCTTTTGCTGAAATGCGGAAACTGCTGTGCTCCACTTCATTAAGCGTACCTTGCCACAAAGAGTGAAAATCATAGATAGGATACTTCAATCCTTCGCTTCGAAGTTGCGCTGCCCCAAAATTGAAGACAGACACCTGCTGCCTGGGGAATCCGGCAAATACCTTATCACCTGTGGCAGGAATGAAGAAACCATAGTCGGTCAGCATCACCACTTCCGTCCTCATCTGCTGATACTCCATAAGCAGACTGATATTTCCCAGTGTATGGTTCTCCCGTTTACCCGTAGCCCCTACGAGGACAATTCGCTTTATCCCTTGCGAAAGCAGAAACATCACCGCTTTGGTCTGGTCGTTGGTCTCCTGGTCCAGAATGCGATGAATCCGGTCGTGAAAACGGATCCGGTTCTCTTCCGAAAGTGAATCACCGTCGCCCACAATCCAGTCGGGCACACGTCCGCTGTCGGCCAGCGCATTCGCTGCCCCATCGCAACACACCACACAAGGTGCCTGATCGAGCACAGCCAATGGGAATGGATGTGAAGGGAAGTCTCCGTTTCCTACTATCACCGCTTCAGGAACAAACGGCAAAGTCAGTTGCTCATTTTCATTCTTTTTGTCATTCATTGTTTCTACTCTTTATTCGTTTGGTCACATACCTGTTCCGTCATCAGGCTCAGCCACTTTCTCCATCCGAAAAAGGCTACTACCGCATAAAGTCCGTACAGTGCCGAAGTGAAATACAGCCCCTTGTAGATGTACAGTCCGCAGCACACCCAGTCCACAATCATCCAGGCTCCCCACTGCTCCACATATTTGCGGGCCAGCATCCACATGGCTATGATACTCAGTGCCGTAGTGAAACTGTCCGTCCAGGGCACACTGCTGTCTGTCCATGTAATCAATATCCAGGCAATAATCACCCAGCACAGAATAAACACGGCTGTCAAGGGGAAATATACCTTGCGCGGCATGCGTGTAATGGGTGTTTCTTCTTCAGTCTGCTGTATGTCCTTCTTTTTCCTTCCTCTGCTCCAGGCTATCCAGCCATATACTGAAGCCAGCAGGTAATACACGTTGATTCCAAAATCGGCATACAGCCCGGCCTGATAATACACCACCAGATAGACGGCGGGCATCACGATACAGGCCAGCCACAGGTAAATGCTGGCACGGTACTCCAGCCATAAATAGACTAACCCTACGAGGGTTCCAAACACTTCCAGGTAATTCATGGTGCAAAGATAGTGTAAGCCGAGTGCAGCGGCAAATAGAAAACATAGTTTTCTGATTTTGACTATGCGGAGGCGCAACCTAACCAACGATAGTAGAAAGCGAGTAAATGGTTGTTTAGAAGAGTTTTTTCTTGTGCAGAGTAATATTTTTGTATCTTTGAAATTGATTGAACATTTTTGTTCAGTGGATTGAACATTTTGTGGAATAAGATTGAACATTGGGAAAAATAAAATATTCAATCTTATTTGATAGTTGTTCTACAAATAATGTGACAGGTGTATCCGTAAAAAAGGAAATCAACCATGAATGAGCAGCCTAACAATGGAAATATAATTCTCTATCAGACAGAGGATGGCAAATCAAGAATAGAAGTAACGCTATGCAATGATACAGTGTGGCTTACTACCGACCAGATGGCAGAATTGTTTCAGAGAAACAATTCGACTATTTCAAGACATATAAAGAATGTATTCGAGGATGGAGAATTGAATCCGGATTCAGTTGTTGCATTTTTTGCAACAACTGCCGCTGACAATAAAAAATATCAGGTGGCATATTATAACCTTGACATGATAATCAGTGTAGGTTATCGTGTCAAGTCACACTGTGGCGTACAGTTCAGATTCTGATTATGAAGATGGAGATTTAGCAAATCAAATAAGACTTTATGAAATTAGGATATATACACAACAACCGAGAGGAACAAACCCGGGTCATGCAAGTATTGAAAATGACTTCGGAATCTGTAGCTCTCGACGAACTTGGCATTGGCCGTATCCGTGATGCTTTCGCAGACCGTATGTTTCCCGGGATATCTACCCTGCAAAAGCACATGAAATATTTCTCGCTTATGCCGCAACTCTATCGTAAGGCTACAGAAAAACGATATAACCGTTTATCGGAGGTGAAAGCGGAAATTATCCGTCTGGAACGGATCATGACAAAAAATCTATACGATGGCAGTGCGGACAAACGAGGTATCACAGGAAGTGAGATGATTGGTAAAAGTGGAAACAATTATGTAAAATATGATCCGGCATACATCTACAATTCCGGATTACAGACTTTTGGAATCTTACGTAGTCCACAGTTATATGAACTAATCTACTCAACTTCAAAGGCATTGCACAATGCCCCTAAAGTGACCAAGACGGATAATGAAGATACAAATGACGATGCGGATGAGATGTCAGGCTTGTTCCAGTTCTGCTCTTTTCCTAATGTAGATTATGATTTTACTCAGAAATGTACATTAGATCTGACCGTAGAGGATAAAGACTTTATTGTGGATCACATTCTGAACGCAGAAGCATGTCAAGGTACCTTATTACGTTACATCGTGGATAATCCTGACTTTGCAATAGCCGATAGTTTTGAACAGATTCCCTTCCGTCATTTGCCACAGGAGATTGGAGAATTGCAAGATTTGGCCCGACGTTTCGCTGATTTCATATATATGGTGCACATCCGCTACAACTATATCTATTCGCAATACCAGGATGAAGAAATGCGAATCGAATTTCAAGAAAAACTTGAAGAATACCGAAATAGTGGTACGAACATAGACAAAGTGCTGAATGCTGTAAGCATACGGGAGAACAGTGGGAAATGGTTCTGCAAAGAAGTTGCGGAACGCATTGCAGCCAATGACATTGAAGAAGATGGTGGTTTGGATCAGTTGATTATCAACCGGGAACGAAGAGTAAAAGGGAATCGAAGAAAAATTGGAAATCCAGCATATATTTATAATAAAAGGAATCGCATACACTACTATAAACTCACCTACCGATGGGAAACGGTAAAAACCTTTACCGAGGAATTAAGAAAGGAGGCTATCAATGGCTGATGTATTATGGAATGATATTATCTATACGGATGTGTTGCAAAGCGATGGCTTTGTAATTGATTATGCGGTTTGTACTACCTATAGTCTGGACATGCCTTCCTTGTTATCAGTGCCCTTTATGTTGGGCACAATGACCGACCTGACAGAAACAACCATGCGCTCTCCTCACCTAATATTGGAGACTATCAATAAATCAGCTGGTAAGTTTGCCGTTTTCTGCAATGCCGGATGTATGGCAGTACCGCAAGCTAACTCCAAAGTGTATTCACTATTGGAGCAGAGCGTTGTACAAGTAACACTGCAAGCAAAGGGGGGCGGTTTCATAAATTTCCATCCCAAGGTATGGATTATAAAAGAAACGAACCCGGACACCGGTGCTCAGCAGATCAAACTGATTGTCCTTTCCAGGAACCTTACCGATTCCAATGACTTGGACGTAGTATGTGAACTTGTCGGTAAAATCGGCACCAAACCGGCCACAAGAGAAGCGCAAGTCAAACATGCACCGCTTGTGGACTTCCTCACATGGCTAATCGCAAAAGCCGACAACCGTACTATCCGTAAAAATATGCGTTCACTCTGTAAGGACATTGACTACATTGAACGATTTGACCTTACCGATTCTCCTTTTGAGGATTACGAGTTTTTTCCTATGGGGATACCTGGATATGACGGATATACAAAGTGCTTTGAACAAAGTATGCTGAATCATGCGGCAGAAATGCTGGTTATCTCCCCCTTCGTTGACAAGAATATTTTGAATCAGATGGTCAGTTGCAATCCTAGTGCTAAAAAGACACTCATCACACGACATGCTTCAGTTATACAAGAGGTAATAAACTTGTTTAATGACGGTGTTTACACTCCCAAGGAAGTACTGACCGATAAGGTGGAAAAAGATGTAGCTGTCGATTTACACGAGAAAGTGTATTTCATACGCCGGTACGAAGGCAATCTCAGCTATAACCATCTTTATCTCGGTTCTACCAACGCCACCATGAATGGATTCGGACGGAATGTGGAGTTTTTACTGCATCTGAAGTTTGCTCCCTATAAATCTTCGTATGAAAAATACCGGAGTGAACTGATAAACGACAGCAAGGAATGTATGTTCGAGCAGGTTCTTTCGGTACCAGAGGAAGACTCTGAAAAAGAGGATGTCACTAACGAATTGATGTTGCGTCGTGCAATTTCGGCCATTCAGCAGGCACAAGTTACATCTAATGACGGAAACTATACCATCACCATACAATGCCAGACTAACAGAATGCCTTCAGAGCCTGTTTTTCTTTATCCTTTAGGATGTGACGGCAAGGAACAAGTATTGGCTGACGGACTGACATTTAAAGATATGCCACTGGATTCATTGACAGAGTTTTACACGATACGGATTGGAGACTTGCGCCGTCTGATAAAAATACAGACGGAGGGAATACCAACCGATGAACGAGACAAAGCGATATTCCGTTCCTTTATCAATACGAAAGGAAAGTTTATCAACTATCTGGCATTCATGCTAACTGATGAGGTGGAACAGTATATATTGGAAAGCCAACAACTGGAAAAGGAGCTGGCCAATGACAAGGTATCCTCTTTGGAACAGCAAATTAGTACCTCACTTTATGAAGACATGGTGAAAATGGCCTATAAAGACCCTGACCGCATCGCTTCTATCCGGCGAATCGTAGAGAAAGCAGACGAGACAGTCATCCCAGACCATTTCATGGAGATGTACAACACATTTGAAAACGTTATTAAACAAATAAAACGTTTATGAGTCAGGAAGTAAAGGATTTTCAGCGTGCTACGGCAGATCGCATTCTGCATATCTATAAAAATTTAGGTCATCGAAGGGTATTGCTGGCCGACGAAGTGGGATTAGGCAAGACGTTCGTGGCCAAACAAGTCATCAACCTGGTTCGTGAATGGCACAAGCAGGAGAAAGATGACTTCTTTAAGGTGGTTTATATCTGTTCGAATGCCAACATAGCCGACCAGAACATTGAGAAATTAGGGGTTGAAAATCGGATGAGCATCAGCGAGAGCCGTCTGTCAATGCAGCATCTCTATATCAAATTGGCTGAGAAACGGATTGCAGAACAGCATGAACAGGGAGAAATGCCTGAATCAATCATTCCGCTGACTCCTTCCACTTCCTTCCGTTTTTACAGTGCACAAGGAACGGCCAATGAACGTGCCTTGATGTATAATATTTTATGCGGACTGGATCAATTCAAAGATTATAAGGAAGTTATCAGTAATTTTCTTAGCTGTAATGTAAAAAACTGGCAGGAGCTTACGAACATTTATAACGAAAAAATCAAAGGATGCGGAGATGATTATCTTTGTGAGATGCATAGTAAGTTACAGATGAGATTGTCGGATACTATTATAAATCAATTGATTGAGTACGCACAAAATGTTTGTGATAATCGTCAGAGGGCAGACATCATCAATAAGTTACGTCGTATTTTCGCAGAAATCAGTATTGACATGCTCGATCCTGACCTGGTTATCATGGATGAGTTTCAACGCTTCAATTCGTTGCTCGAACAAGGCGATGACGAGCAATCCATGCTGGCCAACAAATTCTTTGACAACGAGCGTTCCAATACGAAGATACTGTTGCTTTCCGCTACGCCCTACAAACCTTATTCCACCCTTGAAGAGTTAAATACAAATGGGAATGACGAGCACTATCAGGACTTTATGAAAGTAATAGATTTTCTATATGCCACAAAAGATAAAATGGACTGGTTCAAGTTGGTATGGCATACCTATTCTGCTGCACTCAAACGTAGCAATGTGGTTGATTTAACACCGCTTGTGACTGCCAAGAATGAAGCAGAAGAAGCACTGTATGGGGTAATGTGCCGCACGGAACGATTCAACAGTGGCATTATAGATGATTCCCGTGTATGTGACGTGCAGGTCGTGCCGGAAGATATCCTTTCTTTTGCAGAGGGGCAGTATCTGATGGATTGTCTAAATCAAGAAAATACGAGAGTGCGCATGGGTAATCTCCCCATGGAATACGTCAAATCTTCACCCTATTTGTTGTCCTTTATGGATAAGTACGAACTGAAGAAACAAATTGCTTTGGCATTACCACACTCAGACGTAAAAAGATATGGAAAAATGGACGCATTGCTTCTATCGAAGTATGCCATCAATAATTATCGTCCCATTCCTGCTGCTAATGGAAAATTAAAGTATCTCCACGACCTCGTATTTGGCACACGTCATGAAAAGAAGACGCAACTGTTGCTTTGGGTTCCTGCCTCCAATCCATACTATAAAGCCGGAGGTGTATTTGAGAGTAACGAAGCTCGCAACTTCTCCAAGATTATCCTATTCTCTTCATGGGAAATGGTACCGAGAATGATTTCCATCATGATGTCATATTATTCGGAGTTATATACTTTTGGGGAATTGAAAAAGGTAAAGCCAGAGATACGTTACATATCTCAAAAGAAGAACCGTTATGGTGAGGGACGTTTGAACGCAGAAGGTCTGTTGGAGTATCCTTGCAAAACTTTGGCTGGACTTTTCTCTGCTTCTATATTTTATGGAGAAAAACTTTCTGCAATCCGCAAAATCATTAAGCAGCATATTCAAAGCAAATTTGAAGAAAATATACTCATACGTACAATACCAAGAAAAAAGGAAAAGAATATCAACCATCTTCTTACACTCATGAAAATACTGGATGGAGAACCAGTGGAAAATTTGACAGGCTTGTATGTACCTTCAAATGCATTGGATGTGATGACAGATATTGCCATCGCTTCACCGGCTGTATGTGCTTATCGGCAATCCGGCAATGAAGAAGATGCCCAAATGGTGGCTAAAGCAATCGTCTCAGTATTCAACAAACCTGAAAGTGCAGCTGTGATAGACCTGATGTATAACAAAAAGAACGATGATGATTATTACGAATCAGTTCTTGATTACTGTGTGATAGGTAACCTACAAGCTGTACTCGATGAATATCTACACATGGCACAAACAGAGGATAAAAAGTTGGGGCAAATAGTCACAGATGCGATTATCGACACAAGTAATCTCGGCATAGACACCACTGATTCTTTGGGTAAAGAAGAGAAAAAACAACTGATGCGTTGTCACTTTGCTATTCCGTTCATTGATAAAACGGTTACAGACAAATCCGTCGCACATACCACCAATATCCGTAAGGCGTTCAACTCTCCTTTCCGTCCGTTCCTACTTTCCACAACCTCTATCGGTCAGGAAGGTCTTGATTTTCATTGGTATGCCAGAAAAATTGTTCACTGGAATCTACCTTCCAATCCTGTGGATTTGGAGCAACGAGAGGGCCGTATCAACCGTTTTAAGTGTCTGGCCATTCGTAGAAATGTGGTAAAATTGTATGGAAGTGAAACTTATCATACTTGGGATGAACTGTTCTCTATGGCCTATTCAAATTTGAAAGGTATGCATTCGGACATTGTTCCTTATTGGTGTCTTCCTGTGGCAGAACTGACAGAAGAACAACGGGCAAAATTGGAATACATAGAACGTATTGTTCCGCTTTATCCACTCAGTCGTGACCGATATAAATACGAACGTCTTATCAAGGTGCTTGCCTTGTATCGCATGACACTGGGGCAGCCACGCCAGGAAGAACTGTTGAGCCTTTTGAGAAATATGCATCTCTCGGATGAACAGCTCAAAGAACTGACAATTGATTTATGCCCATTTAATAAATGATAATGTACATTTCGGTATAAAATCAGGAAATAGTAATTTGCCCGTCATCGAAGAATTTTACTTCATGACGGGTTCTTTTTAAAGAAGTATACGCTCCGTTACCGAAACATACAATGCTTTTCATTTAATGCTACATATCTGCCATAGATAAACCTTTATAAGCAATATCATAATCCTTAAATTCTCCTGTGCTTTTGAGAAAGGCCTGAGATTTTGCCTTCAATACATCCAAATCAATATTTTCGGCTTTACGCTTTACCTCAAAAAAGACAGCTTTATCGTCAAGCTCATTTTCAGCAATCATATCAATTTCATTCTCCTCTTTTCGGTCCCACCAGCCTCCGATACGTGTATATTCCTGCTCGGCTATCAGAACTTGCTTGAAATAGCGTTCTAACATTAGGCCGGTATAAGTTTCATAATCGCGTTCAATGATTTTTATAACCTTATCATAACCTTCAATTTCAAGTATATAATTGTATTTATAAATGAAACGGAACCAAAATGTATAGAAATTATCACTGATTGAGTAACGAACGTTCTTTGTGGAACTCTTTGCAAACAACGGTTGTTTTTTGGTTATTATCTCATAATCGGCTTCCAGTTTTGTTAGATACCCCCCAATCGCTTTACCTATATTATTCTCTATTTCCGAACGGCTGGTTTTTCCACGTGCTATAGCTGAAAGAATGGAAAAATAAATTCCGTAGTCCTTTCCAAATTCTTCAATCAGAATGGCTTTACCCTCTGTAAGAAAGACAGAATCGGCTTTTACTATTTGATGGAGCATTAGTTTTTTTGTGGTAGCTCCAGCATCGATAAGTAGCTGAACATACTTTGCCACTCCACCTGTAAAAGAATACAGCGCAAGGAGGTCTTCAGCAGTATATCGTGGATTGTATTCTGCCAGAATTTCTTTCAATACAGAAGGAGCAAAGGCACGAATATTCATAAATCGGGTCTGACGATTGTATAATGGCTCTTTTTTGTCTTTAAAGATTTTTGTCATCATAGAATAAATGGAACCACAAACTATCAGATTAATATGTGCTGTATTCTGATGCATATCCCATATTCGTTGCATATCACTGTATATGGATTTATTCACACGGAAGAATTCCTGAAATTCATCAATGAAAAGAGTAACAGGTCTTTCTACGGAAAGCTTCAGAATAAATTCAAATAATTGTGCGAAACTATCTACCCTGCCCAATGTTTGAATGCCCAGTTTCTGTTCTATTTCCAGTTGATAAGACTCGCATAACTCTGCTTCTGCTTTTCTGGCTACAAAGAAATAAAGGAAAGTCTCATTTTCATATGCTTTCCATATAAGTGAAGTTTTACCAATACGTCGTCTGCCGGTAACCACGGTAAACTGCGCACTATGCTCAGACATTGCCTTTATTTCTTGTAAGGCCGCTATCTCTTTTGTTCTATCAAAAAATCTCATATTGCATAGTTTTTTATCTTTAGAAACTATCATTTCCGAAACAGCCATTTCCGAAACGGCTGTTTCTATATTGCGAATATAATACATTTTTTGATTTTGTTACATAATCAAAAAGACAAATATGCAATACCTGAAAACACTTTCCACAATTCGGGTATAAACATCTGTAAATGGTATACATTCTCCCCATATTAATCGGTTAACTTTGCCATTGAAAAAGAAGACAAACCAATAACTCATACCATTATGAAAATACAAATGGTCCTTGCGCTTGCCGCATGGGTAATAAACAGTACAACTATTATGGCACAGGAAACGATTAAACAGACGGCTGGACGCGACCAGCTGGGAGATTTTGCTCCTAAATTTGCGGAACTTAATGATGATGTACTTTTCGGTGAGGTGTGGAGCCGTACCGACAAACTCGGTCTGCGCGACCGGAGTCTGGTTACCATCACTTCACTTATCAGTCAGGGGATTACCGACAGCTCGCTGACTTATCACTTGCAGACTGCCAAGCAGAACGGCATCACCCGTACGGAAATCTCGGAAATCATTACGCACATTGCCTTTTATGCTGGATGGCCGAAAGCATGGGCCGCTTTCCGTCAGGCCAAGGGAGTGTGGGCGGAAGATGTAACCGGAGAAGAGGCAAAGGCAGCTTTCCAGCGCAAAATGATTTTCCCAATCGGAGAACCGAATACAGCATTTGCACAATACTTTATCGGTCAGAGTTACCTGGCTCCGGTTTCGAAGGAACAGGTGCCGGTATTCAATGTGACCTTTGAACCGGGATGCCGCAACAACTGGCATATTCACCGGGCGACTAAAGGCGGCGGACAGATGCTTATCGGAGTGGCTGGCCGTGGATGGTATCAGGAAGAAGGAAAACCTGCCGTACAGATTCTGCCGGGCACGGTGATTCATATTCCTGCCGGCGTGAAACACTGGCACGGAGCAACAGCCGACAGCTGGTTTGCACACCTGGCATTCGAAGTGGAAGGAGAAAACACTTCGAACGAATGGCTGGAACCTGTTTCAGACGAAGAATATAGTAAACTGCAATAATCTATCCAGCGTCATCGGCCTTTCGGCTTTGCCGGGGCCGATGACCTTTCTCTCTTCCCTTTTCTGTCACCTACATTTTTATTTATGAAGAGAATCTTGTTATTCCCGCTTCTGCTTTTTGCCGGCATGACCCTGTTTGCCTGCAATCCTTCGGACGATACTCCGTCTGTACCTGAAACGAACACCCTTGAACAGTCGGGGAATGCTGGAGACAGTGAAACCAATGAACATCCTGAAAACGATGAAAATGAAGATACTCCTATGGAAAATAATACACTTAAACTGACCGTAAACGGTCGCTCTTTTACAGCTACATTAGTAAAGAATTCATCTACAGAGGCGCTGATGAAACAATTGGCGCAAGGAAGTGTAGACATCCGTATGGATGATTACGGAGATATGGAAAAGGTGGGCTCTTTAGGCTTTTCCTTGCCAAGAAATGACCGGCAGACAACCACATCTCCCGGCGACCTGATTCTGTATCAGGGCAATTCGTTTGTTATTTATTACGATACGAATTCATGGAACTTTACCCGCTTGGGAAAGGTGGATGGCGTGTCCAGCCGCAATGAGATGCTGGATTTGCTGGGTGGCAAAGGAGAAGTTACCGTAACCCTCTCGCCAGTAGAATAAAAAACTTAATAAAAAGAATTAGAATAAGGTTTTGCTCAGGGGCAATTATATTGGCTCTGAGCAATTTGTTTTTAATAGGATTTTTTATTTTTGCATACATTTAATTGACGACTTGAATGAAAAAACGAACGATACCTGTTTTACTGCTCGGCCTAGCCTGCCATGCAGGAATGGCCCAGAAGCCACAACGAGATACACTTTCATTGACAAGCAAGATTCACCAGATAGACGAGGTGGTAGTGACCGGAGCACGCCATGAAACGGATGTGCGGCATCTTTCACAGACCGTGTCGGTCGTAGGGCGCGCCCAGATAGAAAGTGCCTTGCAACCGTCTTTGCTGCCCGTGCTTACTGAACAGGTGCCCGGACTCTTTGTCACTTCGCGAGGCATCATGGGCTACGGCGTATCTACCGGAGCGGCGGGCGGCATTTCTCTGCGTGGACTGAGTGGAGGTACGGCTAGGTTGATGGTCATGATTGACGGTCATCCGCAATATGCAGGGATTTTCGGTCATCCGATAGCCGATGCCTACCAGTCGTTTCTGGCCGAGCGCGTAGAGGTGTTGAGAGGACCAGCTTCGGTACTATACGGTTCGAATGCCATGGGAGGTGTCATCAACATTGTGACACGGAAGATGCAGGAAGACGGGGTAGATACACACCTTCATGCAGGTTATGGTTCGTATAACACACTGGAAACGGAACTGACCAACCGTGTCCGCAAGGGACGGTTTTCGAGTGTGGTATCGGGTTCATACAATCGTACCGACGGGCATAGGGCTGATATGGGATTTGAGCAATACGGCGGATATGCCAAATTGGGATATGAAGTGGCCAAACACTGGAACCTGCGTGGAGATGTAAACGTGACACATTTCAATGCCTCCTATCCCGGTCCGGTGACGGCTCCACTGCTCGACGGCGACCAGCGCATTACGCGCGGGGTAACCTCTTTTGCCATGGAAAACCACTACGAAAAGACTTCCGGCGCATGGAGCTTCTTCTATAACTGGGGGAACCACTGGATTAACGACGGATACACTCCTTTTGCCGGAGAGGGGCCGCAAGATGCCCGCTTCAACTCCCGTGACCACATGATGGGTGTTTCGCTCTATCAAAGTACCCGATTCTTCAAGGGAAACCGCATTACCTTTGGCTTCGACTGGTTCCGCTACGGAGGACATGCGTGGAATGAATATGTGAGTGGAGAAAATGCGGGTACATCTGCCGACCTGGTGGATAAGCAGGAAGATGAACTGGCCGGATACGTGGACTTGCGTCAGGACATCCGTTCGTGGTTGACGTTCAATGCCGGACTTCGGGTAGACCATCATTCGCGTGTGGGAACGGAATGGGTGCCACAGGTCGGTTTGGCTTTCCATTTGCCACAGGCTATAGAACTGAAGGCATCAGCCTCAAAAGGTTTCCGCTACCCTATCCTTCGGGAAATGTATATGTTTCCGCCACAAAACCCTGACCTGCAACCGGAATCTATGTGGAACTATGAACTGGCCTTCTCACAGCAACTGATGAATGGCAGGCTGCAGTATGGTGTCAATCTGTTCTTTATTGACGGAAAGAACCTTATCCAGACGTTGCCGAATCCTCACGGAAGCGGTATGCTGAACCAGAACTCCGGAGAGATAGAGAATGCGGGTGTAGAAGTACAGGCTGCCTACCGTATCGACCGCCACTGGTCGGTAGACGGAAATTACAGCTATCTTCACATGAAGAACCCGGTCATCCCGCTCCGGAACATAAACTTTACGCCGGAGCCAGTTTCTCACAAGGACGGTGGGACGTGTCTACGGGTCTGCAATACATTGCCGGACTTTATACGCAGACGGACCCCGTGGTGACCGAAGATTTCGTGCTTTGGAACCTGCGTGCCACCTTCCGTGTGAACCGCTGGCTGGACATCTGGGCCCGTGGTGAAAATCTGTTGGCACAGAAATATGAAATCAATGCCGGGTATCCCATGCCGCGTGCCACTGTGATGACTGGAATCAATCTCAATTTTTAGGATAAGTTTGTGAAATTCATAAGTTCTGCCTATTTTTGCTCTCATTATGAAAAAGACAATCACTTCTCTCCTACTGGTGTGGGCGATAGGCTCATGCGGTACATCTTTCCTTCAGGCACAGACCGCCGTAGAAAAAGGTCTGAAGAGTATCAACCGCCCTTCTGCCGAGGCCATTGTAGGCTTTCTGGCCGATGACGCGCTGCAAGGACGTGAAGCCGGCATGATTGGTTCGCGCGTGGCAGCCCGCTACCTGGTTTCCTGTCTTCAGGAAGCCGGCATTGCTCCTCTGTATGATGATTCGTATTACCAGCCTTTCGAAGCCTGTGCTAAGGAACGGCAGCAGAAAGGCCGTTGGCAGGTACATCCTGATTCCATTGCCCAGCTGAAGCAGGGTACGCACCGCTCGCTCCGCATGGCCAATGTATTAGGCATGATTCCAGGAGAACGGACCAATGAGTACGTGGTGGTAGGCGCGCATTTCGACCACTTGGGAATTGATGAAACACTGGCAGGTGACAAGATCTACAACGGAGCCGATGACAATGCGTCGGGTGTATCGGCCGTGATGCAGATTGCCCGTGCTTTTCAGGCCAGTGGCAAAAAGCCCCTGCGCAACGTCATCATCGCATTCTGGGATGGAGAAGAGAAAGGACTCTTAGGCTCTAAGTATTTCATGCAGCACTGCGATTTTATAAAGGATATCAAAGGTTATTTGAATTTCGATATGATTGGCCGGAACAATCGGCCGGAACAACCTGAGCACGTGGTGTATTTCTATACGGAAGCACATCCGGCACTGGGCCAGTGGCTCAAGGATGACATTGCCCGTTACGGGTTGAAACTGCAACCGGATTACCGCCCGTGGGACCGTCCGGTGGGAGGAAGCGACAATGCTTCGTTTGCCGTACACGACATTCCCATCATCTGGTATCACACTGACGGACATCCGGATTACCACCAGCCTTCTGACCATGCCGACAAGCTGAACTGGGAGAAGGTGGTGGAAATCACCAAGGCTTCTTTCCTTAACGCCTGGAACTTGGCTAACGAGAAATCGTATTAAGCCGTCAACAGATACCGAACAGTTTCATGTCCGCTTCGGGGGTAGTAATGCCTCCGATACCGAACTGTTCTACCAGTACTTTGGCTACGTTTGGTGAAAGGAAGGCTGGTAAGGTAGGTCCTAGGTGAATATGTTTCACGCCCAGGCTCAACAGGGCCAGCAGGACGATGACCGCCTTCTGTTCGTACCAGGCAATGTTGTACACAATGGGGAGTTCGTTGATGTCGTTCAACTGGAAGACTTCCTTCAGCTTCAGGGCAATGACGGCCAATGAGTAACTGTCGTTACATTGTCCGGCATCAAGCACACGGGGAATTCCTTGAATATCGCCTAACGGAAGCTTGTTGTAACGGTACTTCGCGCAACCAGCCGTAAGGATAACCGTATCTTTCGGAAGTGCCTGAGCAAAGTCGGCATAGTAGTCGCGGCTCTTCATGCGTCCGTCGCATCCGGCCATGACCACAAACTTGCGGATGGCACCGCTCTTCACGGCTTCTACCACCTTGTCAGCCAGTTGCATCACCTGATTATGGGCAAATCCGCCGATAATCTCTCCCTGCTCCAGCTCTACAGGCGGCTGGCATTGTTTGGCCAGTGCGATGACCTCTGAAAAATCCTTGTGGCCGTCGGCATCCGTGGCAATATGCTTGCATCCGGGATACCCCGTCGAATTAGCCGTAAACATCCGCTCCTTATAAGTCGCATTTTCCAGCGGCGGCACGATACAGTTGGTGGTAAATACAATCGGGCCGTTGAATGCCGTAAACTCTTCGCGCTGCTTCCACCAAGCATTTCCATAGTTCCCTACAAAATGCTTGTATTTCTTGAAAGCCGGATAATAATGTCCCGGAAGCATTTCGCTATGCGTATACACGTCAACTCCCGTACCTTCAGTCTGGCGCAAAAGCTCTTCCAGGTCGTGCAAGTCGTGTCCGCTGATCAGGATACCTGGATTCTTCCCTACTCCGATGTTTACCTTCGTCAGTTCCGGATGTCCGTAGCGAGTGGTGTTGGCACGGTCCAGCAAAGCCATTACCTGTACTCCGTGCTGTCCGGCCTCGAGTACCAAATCCACCAGTTCATCCGCTCCCATTGTTTGTGTGGTGATACGCGCCAAAGCCGATTGCATAAAGGCATGAATGGCCTCGTCGGCAAATCCCAGACGCATGGCATGTTCGTGGTAAGCTGCCATTCCCTTCAGTCCGTACATCAGCAGTTCTTTCAACGAGCGAAGGTCCTCGTTCCGTTCTCTCAACACTCCTACGGAAGCTGACTTGGACAGGTATTCTTCCTCTTTACCGTTCCATGTCAGTTCATCTGCTTCCGGTAGGACGATACCTGCTTCCACGGCACATGCCTTCAGACGATCGCGCAGTTCCAGTCCCTTTCTCACACGAGCCAGGATACTTTCATCGTCAAAATTGGCATTGGTAATTGTTGAGAAAAGTGCGTCGGTGACAAACTCATTCGTACCGGCTTCCACTTCGTATTCCTTCGTGCGCAAGGCATCGGATGCCACCGATACACCACGCACCACAAAGAGCAACAAGTCCATGTAGCGTGCGGTGGTATCTTTCTTTCCGCATACTCCTCTCAACACACATCCAGTGCCTTTAACCGCTTCCTGACACTGATAACAAAACATATTTCCTTCCATATTCTTTCTTGGGTTATTATTGATTTTTCATTAAGTTTGCGCAAAGATGAGGAATCCTGCACGGGATTTCTGTCACTTATGTGACACACAACCCAAAGAAAAGTTAAAAGAAAGATGCATACCGAAATTTTGAACCGAATGAGCCTGTTTGAAGGCTGTGACCCGGAGGCACTTTATCAGTTGCTCCGTGAAGCCCCGAACAGTCTGCGCACATATAAGGAAGGAGAATTCATTGCCCGCCAGGGTGACGTGTGCCGCTCCTTGTTTATTCTGATAAAGGGGCACGTGAGGACACAAATGGAGAATGCCGAGGGTAAGCAACTTACCATCGACTGGATTAAGGCACCCGATATTTTAGCACCGGCTTTTATCTATGCTTCAGAGAATCGCTTTCCGGTGAATGTGGAAGCCACGGAACTTTGTGAGGTACTTGTCATGGACCGGACACGTTTTGAGGAGTTCATGCATGCCCAGCCGGCTGTGATGCGGAATTTCATTGCCACGATATCCGATCGGAGTCTGTTTCTGAGCCGAAAACTGAATGAGTTTGCCTTGCAAAGTTTGAAATCACGCCTGTTGAACTACCTGAAGATGCACGGAGGCATCCACAACCAGCAGGAAGTAGCCTTTATTTTAGGAGTGGCACGTCCGTCACTGGCTCGTGCCTTGTCTGAACTGATTGCCGAAGGAAAAGTCACCATGTCCGGCAAACAGGTGATTCTTCATTCTGCCGACTGACATTTATTTGAGTGGGTCGTCCTCTTCTACTGGAAGCATATCATGCTGGATGTTGTTCATACTTCCCCACAGGCTATAGCGAGCCTCCGGATTCATGGCTTCCAGACGTGCCAGTACCTCTTTCATATCCGAACGGTGAGAATCTTTCTCGTACGGGCAGTTCTTCACCTGCTTGCGGAAACCACGGAGAACGGCCATCTCCTTCAGGTCGGTTTCGTGTACCAGACACATGGGACGGATAATGGTCATGTCAAACTTACGCATCACCAGGCGCGGCGGCATGGTGCTGAATGCTCCCTGAAAGGTCATGTTCATCAGCAGGGTTTCCAGTATGTCGTCCATGTGATGTCCCAAGGCGATTTTGTTGCAACCCTGCTCTTTGGCCACAGTGAAAAGGGCCTTCCGTCGGTTCCATGAGCAGAGAAAGCACGGCGACTTCCGCGTATCGGTAGACGGATCGAACTCCGTTTCATAACATACGTAGGGCACTCCCAAACTTTCGGCATATTCGCGCAAGTAAGTCTGGTCGGATTCATAAGCAATGTTCTTCATCACCACGTGCGCCGCCACCACTGAAAACTTTGGCTTGTAGATGCGCGAACGCTGGGCCAGCAACTCCAGCAAGGCCAGCGAATCCTTTCCTCCCGAAAGGCCCACCAGAATACGGTCGCCCTCCTCTATCAGCTTGTAATTCATCACTCCTTTCATAAACCGCTGGTTGATGCGGCGCATCAGGCGGTCCTCTTCCGTCATTTTTCCCATATCGTATGTTGTTAAAACGGCGACGAATTTACGAAAAAACACCCGAACCACAGGTCCTCGTTACAGATTTTTATCAAGTCAGCCGGAGCGTACGCTTTGACAATAGCACATTATTTACTACATTCGCAAAAATAAACACACAAAAGTTCTGCCTGAATAAAAAATAGCGGAACAGAAAATGGCATAATTCCAAGAATATTCCTACATTTGAGAAACTTTTAGACACAGAAACGATGAAAAAAAGATATTTGCTTCCTCTGCTGGCTATTTGTTGCGCAGGAGGAACTTCTGCCCAAAGCTTAAGTCAGGCACAGAAATGGTTTAATAATAAAGAATTCGATAAGGCCAAACCCGTGTTCAAGCGCCTGGTGAAACAATCTCCTTCGAATGCCAATTACAATTTTTGGTACGGCGCATGCTGTTACGAGACAGGCGAACTGCAGGAATCACTTCCTTATCTGGAAAAGAGTGCCGAACGTAAAGTAATCAACGGTTATCTTTACCTGAGTAAAGCGTATGCTGACCTCTACCGTTTCGACGAAGCCATTGAAAATCTGGATGAACATATCTACTGGCTGGAAAGAAAGAAACGTGACGTTTCTGAGGTGGAAGGCTTGATGGAGCATTACCGCATGGGCTCCCGCATGATAAGAGGTGTAGAGAATTTGGCTGTTATCGACAGTTTCGTAGTTGATAAAGCGAATTTCCTTGAAGCTTATAAAATCCACGAAGAATCCGGAAAAATCGGTCTGACAGGAGAAAGCGATTGTACGGAGTTTACCAATGGAATGAAGGATAAGAAAATCCTCTCTCACCGTTTGCCGGGAACCAACCAGAAAGTGCTGTACACCAGTGCTACATTAGGTGGCGACTGGAGCGTTCCTGAAAAGGTTAAAGGACTGGAAGACCTGGGCAGCGACCTGAACTATCCGTTCATGAACTCCGATGGTATTACCTTGTATTTTGCAGCCAAAGGTGAAGCTAGCTTAGGCGGATACGATATTTTCATCACCCGCTATGATGCAGAGGATGGAAGCTACCTGAAACCTGATAACATGGGATTCCCGTTCAACTCTCCTTTCAACGATTATATGTATGCCATCGACGACTTCAACGACTTAGGCTGGTTTGCTTCCGACCGCTATCAGCCGGAAGGAAAAGTCTGCGTGTACGTATTTGCCCCCAACAAATCCAAACGGGTGTACGACTATGACACCACCGATCCTGCGCTGCTGACCAACGTTGCCATGCTGAATGGTATCCGTCACACCTGGAACGATGCTGACAAGGTACGCATCGCCAAACAGCAACTGGCACAAGTGATGTACGGAGGCAATGAAACCCAAAAGAAAGGTGATTTCCGTTTCGTAGTGGACGATAACGCTATTTATCACACCCTTGGCGATTTCCGTTCGGTCGATGCACGGAAGAAATTCCAGTTGCTCCAGCAGAAGGAAAAGGATTTGGATACGATGATTGATGCACTTGACAGAGTACGGGCCAAGTACGCTTCCGGCAATCAGAGCACAAAAGGCCAGCTGACTCCCGGCATACTGGACCAGGAAAAACGGGTAAAGGAATTGCGCGAGGAGATAGATCGTCTGACCCTTGACATCCGGAACACGGAAATCCGTAAACTCAAGAATCCTTAATATTCACATAACCATGGAAACACTGATTATCATTGCACTCATCGTAGGCGGATTGATACTTTTTGCCATAGAGGTCTTCCTGATTCCCGGCATCAGCATAGCGGGAATCGGGTCGGCGATATGCATTCTGTATGCCATCTATTCCGCCTTTACATCGCTCGGTTCGGAGGGTGGATTCATTACCTTAGGAGTTTCCCTGTTGGGCATCATCGGCGTGACGTGGTGGTTCATGCGCTCAAAGACTGTAGACCGTCTGTCGCTGAAGAAAACGCTCGACTACCGTCCCTCACCTTTTGAAGGAATGGACCTGAAACCCGGTGACAAAGGCATAAGTGTTACCCGCCTGACCCTGATAGGTAATGCCGACTTCAACGGACACATCATCGAGGTACAATCGGCCGACGGATTCATCGACGAAAAAACACCGGTAGAAATTGTCCGTATCAACGAAACTACTGTTTATGTGAAGCAGGCCTAATCCCCTTCTCCCTTTTTGTATTCACTTTTAAATCTAAGTTATATGATTAATCCCGCTTATCTTCCGTTTATATTGGCCGGAGGTGTCATTATCTTTCTGGTCATATTCTTTCACTACGTGCCTTTCTTTCTCTGGCTTTCGGCCAAGGTGTCGGGTGTAAAGATTTCGCTCATCCAACTGTTCCTGATGCGTATCCGTAACGTGCCCCCTTACGTCATCGTGCCTGCCATGATTGAAGCCCACAAGGCCGGACTGAGCACCATTACGCGCGACGAACTGGAAGCTCACTACATGGCCGGCGGACACGTGGAAAAGGTGGTACACGCGCTGGTATCGGCATCAAAGGCCAACATCGACCTGTCTTTTCAGATGGCTACCGGAATCGACCTGGCCGGACGCGACGTGTTCGAGGCCGTACAGATGTCGGTTAACCCGAAAGTCATTGACACACCTCCTGTGACCGCTGTAGCCAAGGACGGTATCCAGTTGATAGCCAAGGCTCGTGTAACCGTACGCGCCAACATCCGCCAACTGGTGGGTGGTGCCGGTGAAGACACCGTACTGGCTCGTGTAGGCGAAGGTATCGTCTCCTCCATCGGTTCTTCCGAAAACCACAAATCGGTACTCGAAAACCCCGACTCCATCTCCAAACTTGTGTTGCGTAAGGGACTGGATGCCGGTACTGCCTTCGAAATCCTTTCCATTGATATTGCCGACATCGATATAGGCCGTAACATCGGAGCTTCCTTGCAGATAGACCAAGCCAACGCCGACAAGAACATCGCTCAGGCAAAGGCTGAGGAACGTCGTGCTATGGCTGTTGCCCTGGAGCAGGAAATGAAAGCCAAAGCTGAAGAAGCCCGTGCCAACGTAATTCAGGCAGAAGCAGAAGTGCCTAAAGCCATGGCAGAAGCCTTCCGCACTGGCAACCTCGGTATCATGGATTATTACCGGATGAAGAATATTCAGGCCGACACCGACATGCGAAGCAGCATTGCCCGCCCTGATTCACACCCGGCCGGACATGAACCTATCGGTAAATAAAAAGACAGAAACAAAACACTTAATTTGCTAACTAAAAACAAATGCGTATGAAAAAGTATTTTCCTCCTTCAGAACTGATCATCAATGAAGATGGTTCGGTGTTCCACCTCCACGTGAAACCAGAACACCTGGCCGATAAAGTCATCCTGGTAGGCGACCCCGGACGTGTAGCTCTCGTAGCCTCTCATTTCGATACCAAAGAATGCGAAGTAGAAAGCCGTGAGTTCCGTACCGTGACCGGTACCTATCAGGGCAAACGCATCACGGTAACCTCTACCGGTATCGGATGCGACAACGTAGATATCGTAATGAACGAACTCGACGCACTGGCCAACATCAATTTTCAGACTCGTGAAGAAAACGATACCTTCCGTCAGTTGGAAATTGTGCGTATCGGTACCTGCGGCGGTTTACAACCTTATACGCCTGTAGGCACCTACATCTGTTCCGCTATCTCCGTAGGATTCGACGGCCTCCTGAACTTCTACGAAGGACGTAACGCGGTGTGTGACCTGCCCATGGAACGTGCCTTGCTTAACCACTTAGGCTGGACAGGCAATCTCTGTGCACCGGCTCCCTACGTGATTCATGCCAACGAAGAACTGGTGGACCGTATCGCCGGTACGGACATGGTACGTGGTGTGACAGTAGCTTGTGGCGGTTTCTTCGGTCCGCAAGGACGCCAACTCCGTATTCCACTGGCCGACCCGCACCAGAACGAGAAAATCGAGAGCTTCGAGTATCAGGGACACCGCATTACCAACTTCGAGATGGAAAGCTCTGCACTGGCCGGACTGGCACGTCTGCAAGGCCACAAAGCTACCACCGTATGCATGGTCATTGCGAACCGCGTAGCCAAGGAAGCCAACACCGGATACAAGAACAAAATTGACGACCTGATTAAAGTCGTACTTGAAAGAATCTAATAAACTTATTATGAATCAACAGGTTCTCTTCTTCGGAGGAGGACCTGTTTTTATATCTGAAAACTCACTCATATGGAAGCAAGTTTTAAATCCACCCTTACTGACAAGCGTCAGCGATACGCTCAGTTCCTCGAACAGTTCGCCCCTTTGATTGAAGGCGAGAAAAACGAAATCAGTGTACTGGCCAACACCAGTGCCGCCCTGAAAGAAGCCTTCGGATTCTTCTGGGTAGGTTTCTACCTCGTACACGAAGGCGAACTCCACCTCGGCCCGTTCCAGGGCAGCGTGGCCTGTTACCGCATCAAGAAAGGACGTGGCGTATGCGGCACCGCCTGGGCTGAAGCCCGTACCCAACTCGTGCCCGATGTAGACCTGTTCCCCGGGCACATTGCCTGCAGTTCTCTCTCCCGTTCCGAAATCGTCGTGCCGATGATAGCCGCAGGAGAAGTGCGGGGCGTGCTCGACATCGACAGCGACCAGTTGGCCACATTCGACGAAACCGACCGTGAATACCTCGAAAAAGTAGTCGACCTGTTGGTGAAAACCCTCTACCAGCCCGCATAAATCTGCCGGCTCCGCTTCCGGATGTAACCCGAAAACCGTATCTTTGCAAGGATTTTAAAAGACATATACACGTGAACATATTACAAACTGAAGATACCATCTGTGCCATTGCCACCGCTCAGGGCGGAGCCATTGGCACCATCCGCGTGTCGGGCCCGGAAGCCATCACCCTCACCGACCGCATCTTTAAGCCCGTTTCCGGCAAACCATTAGCCGAACGCGCACCTTATACCCTCACCTTCGGCCATATCCTCACACCCGAAGGAGAAATCATCGACGAAGTGCTGGTCAGCCTTTTCCGTGCCCCCCACTCTTACACTGGTCAGGATTCCACGGAAATCTCCTGCCACGGCTCGAGCTACATCCTTCAGCAAGTGATGCAGCTTCTCATCCGCCAAGGATGCCGTGCCGCCGGACCGGGTGAATACACCCAGCGTGCCTTCCTGAACGGCAAGATGGACCTGAGTCAGGCCGAAGCCGTGGCCGACCTCATTGCATCCACTTCTGCCGCTACCCACCGCATGGCCATGAATCAGATGCGTGGTGGATTCAGTCGTGAACTGGCTGTCCTGCGCGACAAGCTGCTCCACCTCACTTCCCTCATGGAACTGGAACTCGACTTCAGCGACCACGAGGAACTGGAGTTTGCCGATCGTTCAGAACTGGAAGACATCGCCCGTCAGATTGAGCAGGTTATCCATCACTTGGTAGATACGTTCAGCGTGGGCAATGCCCTGAAGAACGGAGTGCCTGTGGCTATCGTCGGCGAAACAAACGCCGGTAAGTCCACCCTGCTGAATGCCCTCCTGAACGAAGAACGTGCCATCGTGAGTGACATTCACGGTACCACTCGCGATGTCATTGAAGATACCATGAATTTGGGAGGTATCACCTTCCGCTTTATCGATACTGCCGGTATCCGTGAAACAACCGACACGATCGAAAGCTTAGGCATCGAACGAAGTTTCCAGAAGCTGGATCAGGCCGACATTGTGCTTTGGGTTATTGATGCGACTTGTGCCGAAGAGCAATATCGTCAGTTGGCCGACAAGATTCTTCCTCGCTGCGAAGGTAAGCACCTAGTGATTGTGCTCAACAAAGCGGATTTGCTTTCATCGGCAGATATGGATACTGCGGCTTCGAAGGATGCACAGTTTGATCGCCTGAAAGTGGCTCTCCCCGATTTGCCGGAGGACGTATGTGTGCTTTCCCTTTCGGCCAAGCAGAAAGAGGGACTTTCTCAGCTTCAGAAGCAGTTGGTAGACTTTGCCGCCCTGCCTGACCTCTCACAGAACGATGTAGTGGTGAGCAATATCCGTCACTACGAAGCACTAAGCCGTGCGCTGGAAGCTATCCACCGCGTACAAGACGGGCTGGCCATGCAGCTCTTTGGTGATCTGGTTTCACAAGACCTTCGTGAGTGTCTTTATCACTTGGGAGAAATCGTGGGCGGAACAATTGAGACGGATGAGGTGCTGGGGAATATTTTTAAGCACTTTTGCATCGGCAAATAAGTGGTGATTACCAACGATTAGCATATAGCATCATCAATTATCAAGGCGTTCATTTTGAGCGCCTTTCTTTTTAGCCTTGTAAGCGATACACATCGTTTATAAGGCTTTCTCAGCTCATTTTTGTACCGTATTTGTTGCTCGCTTGTTAAGTGCTCGGAAATCGGGTGGAAAGGTAGTAGAGAAACTTTACGCCATTTTACACGGTTTTACGGGAATTGACAGAAAGAACGGAGAAATAAAGATGTATTAAAATGAGTAGTAACCTAAGAATTAAGCGAATTTGCGCTTGGTGCGGTAAAGATTTTATCGCCCAAAAGACAACAACAGCGTGTTGTTCCAAACAATGCGCTAATGCCCTTTACAAAAAGAGAAAACGTGATGCAGCTATTAAAGCAAACAATCAAATCGTAGAGAGGAAGATAGAAGAAAAGCCTATTGAGAGAATCAAGGATAAGCCATTCCTTACAATCACAGAAGCCGCAATCTATCTCGGAGTAACCCGGCCAACCGTTTACGCTTATATTAAACGAGGTGAATTGAAGGTCATTCGATTGGGTTTCAAATACCTTTTGAAGAAAGAGGATATAGATGCGCTTTTCAATAATCCGACAGAGTTCCACACTCCGACAAAAGAGAAGGCTCCCATCACCGACTTCTACACCACAGCCGAAATCAAAGAGAAGTTCAATGTGGCAGAGTCATGGATATTTGCAGTAGCCAAGAAGAACAACATCCCTCGGACGTTCAATCGGGGCAAGACCTACTGGAGTAAGAAGCACATGGATGCTTATTTTGCCAAGAAAGCCCCGAACCCGGACATCACCGAATGGTACAGCACCCAAGAAATGCAGGAGAAGTTCGGCATGACCTTAGCCGCTGTCTACTGTTTCGTTTCCAAGAATGCCATTCCCAAAAAGAAGGAGGGCATCATGGTGTACTACTCCAAGAAGCATGTGGATATAGCCAAAGGAGTGGCTGCGTCTGAGGAACCAAAGTATTATACCGTGCCGGAAGCGATGGAGAAGTTCAATCTTACTCGTGACCAACTCTATCATTACGCAACGTATCACAATATCCCGAAGGTGAAGAAGGGCAAATACACGCTTATTTCCAAGGCAGAGTTAGATAAACTACTTGCCGCTCCAAAGATTGAATAAGTTATTCTTCGGTGGGTGTTGCCACCATTGAATCACCCTATTCCTTTGCACCAAACAAATGTAAAATTCTAAATATCAAATAGCATGACACACACGTGTACAAAAGTAACAGTTCGTCAGAGAGCGATTCGTAACAAC
>ERZ772901.589-NODE-589-length-34998-cov-6.799302_pt1 | contig 34998 bp, 30 predicted proteins | sample MGYA00512123_ERZ772901 | MGnify/ENA primary metagenome ERZ772901 (study PRJEB29015, sample SAMEA2737711) | human gut metagenome | biome: human gut; feature: human-associated habitat; material: faeces | place: China | collected 2012 ...
TCATTTTTCAATATTTTGTAGTTTTATCATATAAAACTATATACATAAATTACACATTTTAATTACTTACTTAATCTAAATTTACTTATTATATTTATTAATTGTACATATCCCCTTGCTAGATCCCCTACGACTTTAGGTAAATCCTAACTTTCTTAGTTAAAAATGACCTATAATACTTAAGATTGCTGTAGGCCATTTATATTTTAAATATTTTATTTACTTTTTAATATTAATAGATTAATCTTAAAGTTCTAACCATCTAACAACCTTGTTTCTGCTTTTAGCATTACTAATTGTAGATGTTAAAAATTTTTTCTTACTCTCACTATCATATTCCTTAGTTGTAATTCCAACATATATATGATGTATCCATGCAATTGGTAATAATATTTTATATTTTTTAGCATATGCATATCTATCTGATAATTTACTTGGTGGTGGTAATATAACTTGAATATATCTCTTTAGCATACTAAAAGTACTATCATCATCTATATCATATCCAACTTGTGCTCTAAACGAAAATGATAAATCTCTTTGCCCGTAAACACCACCTGTGAATATATCATCAACAACTAGCTTAATTATATCTTCATCTTCATCTTTATTTTTTATATTTAATCCCCTTGGTATTTCCATTCCAAATAAATAATTACAAACCTTGAACATTCCTGTAGAGAATTGAGTTAGTCCACTTTTTTTCGCTTTTTCCTTGAATTCATTCCAATTTATTTCATTTCCTTTATGTTCAACCAATAAAACCAAATCAGATAATTGCCTTACTCCAAATCCTGATATAGCCATATGAGAAGCCATATGTGCACATAAATGCAATGCTAAATCTTCTAAGCTAAGAGAAAGAGTATCAACCCCTCCAACCTTAACTTTCATAGCATCATCCCATATTCTCTCTTGAAAACACTCTTGCCCTTTTCTAAAGGTTTCATTTGCTAATGTCCAATGAATTTCTAAATTAAATCCAGCATTCATAAATGCTATATGATGTCCTGCATCTTCTTCTTCATGGAATCCTCTTTCTAAAAGTAATTTCCTAACTCTTTCTAAATCACTCTTATGTATAATTACATCTGAATCACACATCGTTCGAAGATCTGGTTTAGGATAATACTCTCTAACTACTAATCCCTTTAAGACTATTACTGGTATATTATTTTCATTAAATAATTTTAGTATTTCTGCAGTTCTTTTTATATGATTAGATTGCCTTACTGCTGAATAGAAAGTATGTTTTTTTAATTTATCTATTATATCTTTATCAATATTATTATCTTTAATATTTTTTAAAGCAGGATATATTAATCCTGTTATACTGTGCTCATTTGCTTCATTTATAACTTCATTCCAATCTACCTCTCTACTATAATCAAGTTTAGGAACTGTATTATGTATAGATGCATTTAACAAGTCTATTATTTGTCTTTGAATTAAGTCCATTATTATTTACTCCTTATCTTAAATTACGTTATAATTTTAACTTAAATTACATTTATTAACAATCAATATTTATTACTACTTCTAAAAAATAATAAGTATTACACATAATAATAATTATATGTAATACTTAAGTATAACTAATCCCTATTAAATAAATCTCTTGTATAAACTTTTTCCTCTACGGCAAATAACTCTTTTGATAATCTATTAGATACAATAATATCACACTCTTTCTTAAATTCTTCTATATCCTTAACTACCTTAGAATTAAAGAAGCTATCTTCTTTTAATACTGGTTCGTATACTACAACTTCTATTCCTTTAGCCTTAATTCTCTTCATTATTCCTTGAATAGAAGATGCTCTAAAGTTATCAGAGTTTGTCTTCATTGTTAATCTATATATACCAACCTTCTTTGGATTTCTTTTTATTATTTGTTCTGCAATATGATCTTTTCTAGTTCTATTTGCATCTACAATAGCTCTTATTATATTATTAGGAACATCATTATAGTTAGCTAATAATTGTTTTGTATCCTTAGGTAAACAATATCCTCCATATCCAAATGAAGGATTATTATAATGAGAACCTATTCTTGGATCTAAACACACTCCTTCTATTATTTGTTTTGTATTTAAACTTCTTACTTCTGCATAAGTATCTAATTCATTAAAATAAGCTACTCTTAATGCTAGATATGTGTTTGAGAAAAGTTTTACTGCCTCTGCTTCTGTTGAGTCTGTAAATAATACTGGAATATCTTCTTTTATTGCTCCCTCTACTAAAAGATCTGCAAATTTTTTAGCTCTTTCACTTTGTTCTCCCACTATAATTCTTGAAGGATATAAATTGTCATATAAAGCCTTACCTTCTCTTAAAAATTCTGGAGAAAATATTATATTTTCAGTTTCAAACATTTCTCTTACTCTTTTTGTATATCCAACTGGTACTGTTGATTTTATTATCATTGTTGCATCTGGATTTATTGAAAGTACATTGGCTATTACCGCTTCAACACTTCTTGTATTAAAGTAATTTTTCTCTGGATCATAATTTGTTGGTGTTGAAATTATTACATAGTCTGCATCCTTATATGCCTTGTATACATCCGTAGTTGCAATTAAATTTAGCTCTTTATTAGTTAAATAATCTTGTATCTCTACATCTACTATCGGAGATACTTTATCATTAATTTTATCTACTTTTTCTTGTATTATATCTACTGCTACAACCTCATTATGTTGTGCTAATAGAATAGCATTTGCTAGTCCTACATACCCTGTTCCTGCTATAGCTATTTTCATTAAAAATTCCCCCAATACCTTTTTTTAATTTTCATTAAATTTATTGCTTTTATTTAAAACTTTTGGTAATATTTTATAATATTTTACACATTCTTTCAACAATTGTGAGAATTAATTTATTTTTAGACTTCAATATTAAACACTTTTATGCCATTTATTATATTATTAAAAACCTTATCAAATAGCTTTTTTCTTAATATATCCACAAAAACAAATATAGAAAATATAGCTACACAAGTTATAGTCATATGAAGTATCATAAACTTACTATTCCAAAATAAATTAGTTTTAGCTATTTTATATTGAAAATTTAATATATATGGATTTAAATGTAATATAAATACACCAAATACAGAGCTAGCTATAGTATTTATTATATTACTCTTAATATTAACCTTATTAAATGCATTAAATAAGCAAATAGAACTAAAAATATTTGTTATAAAATAATAAGCCCATGAATTATTATTTATAATTGGAATAAATAATGATATAAATGTTACTAAACTAAATAATATATACCTAATACCCCAATATGAAAAATTATTAGAGTTATTATAATGTAGCTTTAAATATCCTCCTATCATATACAAAACTACAAAATTTACAATTCCATATCCTGAATCAACAATTATTTTATTTGGCATTATTGAATCCCAAAGTGAAAAAACTAATAATATAACTATTAATAATTTTTTATAAGTTTCTTTATCAATATTATTTAATAATATATTTATAAAAGGAATTAATAAAAATAAAACTATATAATATTTAAAAAACCAATAATTGTTAATTACTAATGGAAATAAAGACTTTATAAAAGTATTTACTTGAAACTCTTCAATTCCTATGGCTAAACATAATAAATAAATTATCACATTATATAAGGATAATTCTAAAAATAATTTTATAATTTTTTTTAAATTAACAGACTTTTTACTTACCATAAAATAACCGTTGATTATGATAAAACAATCAACTGCAATAATAAACATACTTTCAAGAAATCTAATTAAATACCAATTAAAAGTTCCTTCATTTGTATATTCTAACGCTCCCCCCATATATCCATTTAAATAATGTAAACCTATAATCATAATCATTAAAACTACTCTAAATAACTCAATTCCACTTTCTCTTTTTATAACTATTAAACTTACCCCTTATTTCTCTAAAAAATTAACAAAAAAACTAGCAATACTAAATTACCTCCTATCTAAATAGATGGAAGGCAGTTCATATAGCTAGTCCACAATATATCTTTTATTCGTTACTTTATTTTGCATCAAATCAATTATCTTACCATTAATAAATATTAATATGTTATAGCTTATTAATGATAATATCATAATAATAGGTGTACCTATTATTTGCCAAATTGTTGTTGATATAAATGGTAGCATTCCTACTTTATATAAGAATATATTAACTATATTTATAGCACCTATATGAATCACATATATTCCAAAACTCTTTCGTCCAATTTTACAAAATATATTGTCATTTTCTTTTACTTTAATAATACATAATATAAATATTAATATGGACAATGGCATAGTAGATATATAAATATCTCCAGTTTTAATAAACGCAGAATCATAAATAAATCTTTCTATTAAAGAAGTTAATGTAAATAGAAAAATAAATAATATATATATCCAATTTATCTTATTCTTTAATTTTTCCTTTATTATCTCCTCTCTACTATTTAAATACATGCCTAATGTACAATAAAATAAAGCAAAGAAAATAATATCCCTATTATTTTTTAAATGACCTGAATTATAAATGAATATACCTAAAATATTTAATATTCCTGAAAGTATTAACATCTTATTTATTAAGTTATATTTAACAGTAAAATATAGTATTGGAACTATTAAAACCATGGCTGTTAAATACCATAAGTGAAATTCTATCATTCCATCTCCATAATAAAAATCTGTTATTTTTAAATTACTAAAATAATAATATATGGTACTTCGTATTCCATTATGAAATAAAATATTAATAAATATTAGTAACACTAAGTATAATATATTCGATATTATAAAGAACCTTAGCATTTTATAGAAATATTTTTTGCTATGCTCCTTGCTAAATTTACTTAGAAATAAATATTCACTACATATAAATATCAATGGCAAAGCTACTCTACATAATGTATTAATAATAATTCCTAACCTTGAGCCAGAAAAAGGTGCTAAATGAATACATACAATAGCAGTTATACAAAAAAACTTCATAAAATCAAGCGAATAATTTCTACTTTTTATCTTAGTCACCTCCAATATTTATATTGTATTGTAAATATTGGATTTTATAAATAAAAGTAAACACTTGTTGTTTTATTTAATTTATTGTAGTTATATATTATTGTTGAAAAGTTATTTCTCTGTTATTACAAAACCTCTTTATTTTCATATAAATAACTGAAATTAATATAGATACAGATACACTTATACTTAAGCAAACCATTACTAAAATAGTTGGATTAATATATTTGCTAGCTATAAAATATAAAACAATAAAAATTATTGGTTCATGTAGTAGATATATATTAAATGAATACTTTTCTATACTATTAATTAATTTATCTATCTTTCCTCTTATAATTGCATTTTTCATTCTATTATTAATTAAATAAACTATTAAATAGCATATTGTTATACATACTATAGCTATCACAACATTAATTAATGAAAATAATTTACTTAACATAATATTAGATAATTTCATTTTACTTACCAATATTAATACTAATGAAATTGCAATTAATATTGGGATTATAATTAATATGTTCTTAGTTTTTAATTTCTCTAATTTCAATCTTAGTTTATCTTTACTTCTAAAAAACTCATATCCCATATAGAAGAAAATACTATATTGAATTGCTCTATTAATTTGAAATATGTTGGTGAAAAATCCAGAAGAAATGTATAATATACTAAATAATATTAAATTTAATATTATTGAATATTTTTTATTCAATATGAATTTTTCATATAAATAAAATAGTATAAATGTATTAAATAACATTAATAAATACCATAAATGTCCTGTATTTAATCCTAATATAAAAGATTTCATATTACTAAATATGTTACCGTAGGCCATTCCTATAGTATACTTTATTGGAATTGAGTAAAGTATCCCTACAAATAAAAAAGGTAATATTAATCTCTTAAATTTATTTATTATTAAACTTTTTATACTACTATATTTCTCTTTATTAATTCTGCAATAATAATAAATTGCTCCTGAAACAAATACTAACATTGGTACATGAAATGTATATACATATGATGCTATTAAACCATAAATTGGTGAGTTAACTGGTGATGTAAATACCCATCCCCCTGTATATATGGATGTGCAATGACCAATAACAACTAATAATATTCCTATTGTTTTCAAATAATCTAATTCTCTCAAAATTATTTTTTCATTATTCATACTTATCTTCCCCCTTTTATATCTATATCCCCTTTAAATTCTTAAAATTATACCTTATTCATCATTAAAATGTATAATTTTTAATTCTCATACTTTTATTATAATATATTTTAAAATTTTTGTAACATAAATTACCCATTTTTCATAATATTTACTATATGCTTAATTTAGGAGGATTATTATGGAGAATTATTCAAATAACTATAAAATAATCGCTATTAATTATAGTAACAATTTTTGTTATGTAGAAGGAATATTTGATGTATCAAAATTTGTTAATACTACTATTAATTTATCCGTGGATTCAATAATAGAAAGTGATAAAAATTTATCATTTACTCTTCAACAAATAAATTCTAATGACACATCTAAGCAAAATAGCTTCAAAGAATACTTCTTAGCTACTACTCCTATAACAACAAATTCAGAAATCAATGTATCAAAATCTATAAATATAAAATATAATTATTTAATTTTATTGTTAGGAATAAAACTATCTGGTGAATCAAATTTCACTAATCCATTTGATTTTATCTATCGCTTTAATTTTAAAATTAATGATAATACTCTTTCACCTGTATATTTTGGTGGAACTGTAGACAATATTGCTGAAGTAGAAATATTAGATTCCGAAGTAATAACTCCTTCAGATAATACTGATGAGTATGCTACTAAAGAATATGTTGATAGCGAAATAAAAAAAATTTCTAGTTTAATCATAAAAATACAAGTTTATCCATTAGAGGAATTGGTTAAAATAGATAAAAAGGATAATATCCTTTATCTTGGATATTAATCATGTGATATTTATTCTTATTGAGAGGTTTATTATGATAATATTTAATAACAAAGAAATTAATACCATTTATTACGAAGATAAACAAATAAAAAATGCTTACTACGGTAATAATTTAATATTTGATTTTAATAATTATTTAACTAATAAAGAATATAAAGAATATTTACTTGATCCATTAATATATGATGACTATATTCCAGATTCCTATATTCTATCTGATACAGGTGAAGTTAAATCTCAAACAACGTACAAGGCTTCTAATTTTATAGAAGTACCTCCAAATTCTACTATTTATTTTTATGAACCAATAGGAATTGGATATGCATATCATTCTGGAGCTTTATATGATGAAAATAAAAATTTTATAAAAGGTATAAGAGCTAATCAAGCTGATGGATTCTATCATTTAAGTGGATTAAATATGATCCAAACAGCTTCTAACTCAAAATATATCCGTGTTACTTCTGGCTCTAATGGTCAACTTCCAAGCATCTATATATATACTAACTCTCCTTCAACAATAGAATTCGAACATGAAAGTAATATCACTTATTATGCAACTAATGTTGAATCTATGCTTTCAATGAATGTAAAAACTGGCGATAAAATTATAACTAACGGCTATTATTCAAATAATGATAACGGTGGAGCCTTATATGAAATAATAAGTTATAAAGAATGGTATTCTCTACTTCCTGATGATATTAAACTAACAGCGCAAAATAGTAACTATATTCCAACTCCTGTTGATGAATATGGAAATCATACTTTAAAAAATGGTTTAATTGCTAAATTAATTACAAAAACATCTGATGGAAAATATATTACAACACCTGAACAATGGGGTGCCAAAGGGGATGGTATTACAAATGACGTATGGTCATTTATTCACATGTTTGCACAAACTAAAACTGGCGATATAGAATTTAAAGAAAACTCCACCTATATAATGGGACTATCTGGTGATTCATTAAACACATGTATAGATAATCCATATAGAGCATGGATGTGTGGAAATCTACTTGGTGGACAATATTTCTTTAAACCTATTATGGCTAATGTAGAAGATGTAAATTTTATTGGAAATAATGCTTTAATTACTATTCCTGACGGTGAATGGGGAACATCTGGAATGGGAATTTGGAATTTTAGTGGTAATATTAAAAATTTAAATATATCCGACTTTAAATTCGAAGGAAAAAGTTCTACTATTGGATTTGATCAAAAAAACTCTAATCATACTTTATTCTATGCTCCAGGTACCTTTAGTACTAATTTAAATGAAAGACTTCTAGATATTAATCCTAGATTTAATAAAGAAACAAAAGAATTAGATAAAGCTTCAATAGAAAATTGGACCATTAATAATAATGAATTTGAAAATGCTGGAACAATGAAAAATGATAAGGGAGACTATGGTGGAGATTTTATATTAATAGTAAATCCTGATAAACTAAATGGACTTTATATAGAAGATAATAAATTTTTATTTTGGGGACGCTGGGTATTTTCTATTGATTTAGGTGGAAACGGTGAACGTTTATATAATATAAAATTTAATAGAAATTACTGTAGAGGTACTACTAGTTCAGAAGCACCACAAATAGAAGGATGGAATTGGCGTGGTTTAGGTTTAATAGATTTCGAGGCTAAAAAATGTTTTACAAATATTGAAATGATCGATAATGATATAGAAGGTCAAGGTGGATTTGCTATTAACGGTAATAGTAAGCTTTCAGAAAATATAACAATAAAAAATAATCATTGGGTTCATACTGGTGGTGGCTACCCATATATGTTTAACTGTTATTCTGGCTATTTACAAAATATAACTTTTGAAAATAATTATATAGGTGGTAGTGGAAATAGACTAGGAATAGCTGCAAAAGATGTATATATAAAGGATAATACAACTCAAACTACCTTTAGAATTGATAATATATATGGTGATATATTATTTGATAATAATACTTGTGAAAGCACTTCAAGCCAATTATTATATATAAACAATGCAATAAATCCATCATCAAGTATTTTCTCTAATGAAGAACCTTGTAAATTGACATTTAAAAATAATAAGGGTGGAATAAATGCTTTTAATATGCTGTTTCTACCTAATATAAGAAATATTGAAATTGATATTAGTAATAATACTACCGACTTTTTAAAATTAAATGCTTTTGGTTGTAAAAAATTTAACTTTAATCCAAGTCAAATGTCAAATTCTAAACCTAATTTCTTTGTAAGGGGAGCAACTTTTACAACTCCATCATACAGCTTTAGTCAAACCCCAATAGTTGGAGGTGCTATTTATAATGTTGGTGATATATGTACAACTAACTTATATGATACTATAACACTTCTATCAAATAGCTATTATTATAATCTCTTTGCCGATTTAAATAAATACGACAATAATATTCAAAGATATTTTGATGATAATAATATTAAAGAAGCCGGGTTAAGATGCATAAAATCTGGTTATTTACCAACTGTTGGCGGATATGGCTTTAGATATGATGATACTCAATTTGCTATCAATTTAAAAGTTCAAGACAATGCCTATATATTTACTGAAGATAGCTTATATTTAGCACTCAATGATGGTAACCTTGGTGATGATCCTCCTACTCATAAATCAGGTACTGAAACAAATGGAAATGTAAATTTAATGTATATATGTGAACTTGGAAAAATTGAACTTTTTAAAATTTCTTAATTAAAAAGCTACTAAGCATTAAAAAATCAATACTTAGTAGCTTTTTAATTAATCGCCTATTGGCACTTTACCTTTTATTTTACCAATGATAGGTTTTATTAAACTATATAAATACTTCATCTCTTCAGTTTTAGAGAATAAAATTAAATATGCACAGTTAGGAATGATAACACAAATAATTCCCTTTATTATTAATGATAAGAATAAATTATTTACTTGCACTACACTACAAGCTACTGTTGTAATATATCCTATAATTATTGTTACTAATGCATATAAAGAATACTTCTTATAATACTCCTTTAATGATAAATTAAATATTTTATTAAATACCAATTTAGGCTGTGTCCACATTGGTATTGCTAAAGTGCTAATTGTTGTTCCTAAAAATACTCCTGCTAGCCCAAAATATTTAACTAAAATTAATGACCCAGCTAAATTAATAACTGCCTCAACTAATGGAAAATATTTATCTTCATCAAATATTCCTGCTTTACTTTTAAAAGTAAGTACTGTATTTCTCATTCCTGTTAAATAATAATTTAATAATATAACTATAAACGTCAGTTTATCTAACAATAGTCCTTTTCCTAACCACCAATCTATAAATGGTTCTAATAAATTATATAAAAATATAACTGAAAAAGAGTATATCCAAAAATTAACAAAATGAGTTATCCTAAATATACTATAACTTTTATCACTATCTTCTGTAGCAATTAAGTTTCCCACACTAGCTCCAATTCCACCTAATACTTGAGTTAATATACCTGACAATTGATTCATAACCATTGTATAATTAGAATATAAACCTACTGATTTAACATTAACTAAAGCTGATATTAATATATTATCTGTTCCTGTTACAATATAACCGCCTATATTATGAAACATAATTGCCTTAACATTGGTAATTAAATTACTCTTTATTTTCTTATCTACAATATATTTTTCTGTAGTTTTTATATATGGATATTGTTTATTTACTATACTACCATTCCATATAGTTTGAATTAAGGATATAATAAACTCCATTACTATATATAACACATAATTTTTTGTGAACTGTAGAACTAATATTTTAATAATATATGTTCCTATATTAAATCTTAAGTTATATTTATTTAAAACATAACCCTTTTGATCAGCATTTATTAATGACCACTTATGCGCATTTAAATAAGAAACTATATTTTTAGCAACAAATATAAAATATATTATAGTTATATATGATACACTTGCACTATCCTTCATTATTTTACCTAAGAAAGGATAAATAACTAAACTTATGGCAAAAACAATAGCTGCTACCACCATATATAGCTTTTTATATAATTGAACTAATGCAATTATAGCTGGTTTATCATCTTCAGCTAATGGCTTGTACATATTATATACAATACTTGCACCTATACCACCTTCTATTAAGCTTAACATAGATAATATATTAGTAAGTAATCCATTTACTCCTAGATATTCTATATCAAGATTATTTATAAATACTCTTCTTGATATAAAACCTAATAAAGTCATACATACTTGTATTAACACACTATAATAAATATTTTTCATAGAATTTTTAACTCTCATAATCTATACCTTAAAACCCTTAATCTATTAATTTATATAATTTATTTATTTCACTTCGTGTATCTATATTTTCTTTTGATAGATTAATTGATAATTTATCTCTTAACTCCTTATTATCTAATAATTTCTTAATACCTTTATATAAATCATCAACATCACAATCTACTAATATACCTGTTTCATCATTAATTATTTGTTCTTTTATTCCTTCTATATTAGTTCCAACTATTGGGCGATTAAAACATTTTGCTTCAGTTATTGTTGTTACATAACCTTCATATCTGGATGGTTGTACATAAATATCACAATTTTTCATATAATCGTATGCATTATTTCTGCTGCCCAGAAGTTTAAAGTAATCTTCTACATCTTGTAATTTAATTAATTCTTTAATTTTTTCTATCTCTCCCCAACCAACGCAATACCATCTAAATTTATATCCTTCCTCCTTTAACCTTTTACATATTTCTGGTATTAAATCTATAGCTTTTTGATGACAAATCCTTGCTACTGTTAATAATTTTATTCCATCAAAATCTTCATAATGATTTTTATTATCTACTTTACTGACTATTTCTGATTTAACTATTCTATTATAAAAAACCTCTATTTTATCTTTTAACTCTGGATATTTTTCAGCAAAAGATTTAGCTGCTCCTGACGAAACAGAAAATATCTTATCATACTTATAATAATATTTTTTTAAGTAATCTAATTCATTTATATATTCTTTTATATCTGTATGAATCCACATGATCTTTTTATTAGCATTTATCTTATCAATTACATAAATTGTAGATAAATTTACTGGGTTATGATAAGAAATAGCTATATCATATTTTTCTTCTATTTTAGGTAATATAGCACATCTATCTTTATAAATTTTATATTCTTCATTAAACAAATATACTCTTACCCCAGAATACATAAATCTAACAGCATTTTTTATATCAAATTTATTTAAACTTGATATAAAATTCTTTCTTATAGATCTACTATCATCAAAAATATATTTAACTTTTACCCATGATGGAATATCCTGCTCTAATCCTCCGCCTCTTTCCTCTAAAAAAAGAGTTACATCATACTTATTTTTATCTATCTCTGATAGCATTGAAAGTAAAACTCTTTCAATGCCTCCTATTATCATTTTTTTAGTTACTATAGCTACTTTCTTCTTCATAAATACTCCTGCTTTTATGCTAACTTCTTAATTTTTTCTTTACTAACTCTATATTCTATATAACGTTTATATAAATTTTTATTCATAAATATTAATCCACCATGAAACTTATACTTAAACATAATATTTTTATCTATTAATATTTTTAGATATATCTTTTTGAACCTTTTAGTAATAGTTTCATAATAATACCCATATTCTTTATAATTTTTTATTATTTCAACAATCATATTAAAGTAACACATTGAATAATTAGCCAAAGCAATTGATTTATATCTTGGAATACTTTTTTCTGTATATTCATATACTTTTAATAAAGCTATATCTGTATTAAGCTTTCCTTTTGATATACTTCCTTCTGTGGCTGCACCCTTTCTTATTAAATAAAAATACAATGGTCTATCTATGTATACAAGTGAATTAATTCTATCAAATATTCTTAATAATACTTCTGTATCCTCTTGAATTACTAATCTTGTATCTAATCTTATATTGCGAAATAGTTCTCTCCTAAACAACTTATTCCATAAAAACGATCCATTAAATGGATTTATTCTATTAAAATATTTATATAGAACATCTTCTTTACTTAAAATAATAGTTTTCTCTTTGTTACCTGTATAAATTACTTTATCTTCTTTTACATAAAAAAATGAACACATAGCAATATCACTTTTCGAACTTATTATTTCTTTATGTAAAATTTCATACATATTTTTATCTATATAATCATCTGGATCTATAAATGCTATATATTCTCCACTTGAATTATCTATTCCTAAATTTCTAGCTGAACTTACACCAGCATTTTCTTTATGAAAAACTCTAATATTATTGTATCTTTTAGCATACTCATCACATATTAATTCTGATCTATCTGTTGAACCATCATTAACAATTATAATTTCTATATTTTTATATGTTTGATTTACTATAGAATCTAAACACCTATTTATATATTTTTCTACATTATATACCGGAATAATAATACTAATCTTTTCTTGCATAATATAATTTCCTCTATTATTTTATTAAATTCAAACTAGTTTTATATAGGCTAGGACTTATCCTAATAATTGATAAATGAATTTTATTTTTATAACTAATATCTTTACTTTTCATATTATCAACATAGTGTTTGTTTAAAGTTCTTGATATATTAAAATATTCTCTCTTATTATTTTCAAAATCAAATGATATAATATCCTGTAATATACTTAATATTAATTTAGAATATACCTTTAAAAAACTTTTTTCATATTTCTCATCTATACTTTTTGCTAAATTTAATACTTCTTCAATGGCATAAAAACTAGTAATTCTTTTTTTACTAAAATGCTTACTTTCGCTTCCTATCCTTTGAACATAATTATATAAATGCCTATCTATATACATTATATTATTTGAGCAATTCATAAATAGTTCTACTGAAAAAAGAGTATCTTCCATTAAGAATATATCTTCTCTAAATTTAACTTTATTACATATATTGTTTTTTATAAGCTTTCCAGTTGCATAGTTAGGTGAAAAAGGCTCCTTATCAAAGTAAAACAATTTAAATACTTCTTCTTTTTTATATACTTTAGAATTGCCATTAAACTTATACTTAATATCATTACTACCATTAACAATCTTTATACCACTAAAAATAACATCACAATTATTATCTATTGCTGTATTATATAAACTCTCTAACATATCTTTTTCTATAAAATCATCTGAATCAACAAACGTTATAAAGTCACCTGTCGCTACACTAATTCCATAATTCCTAGCTGAGCTTACTCCTTTATTTTTTTGCTTAATAGCTGTAATTCGCTTATCTTTCTCAGCATATTTATTAATTATTTCTATACTTTTATCGGTTGATCCATCATCAACTAATATTATCTCTATATCTTTCATAGTTTGATTAATTATACTTTGTATACATTTATCAATATAGCTCTCTGAATTATATATTGGAACAATTACACTAACTTTTGTTTTCATGTTTTCTCCTTTAATTTTTAATTACATCAATAAAATCATAATAAAATCTTTTTGAATTAAACTGTTGAGCATAATTATGTGCATTTTTACCTAAGTTTTTTCTATACTTCTCATCTACAATTAACTTTTCTAATTCCTTTTCCAAATTAATAATTATATTTTTATCCCTAATAATAGATATACAATTATTTTCGCCTACATACTCTGGTATTCCTCCAGAATCTGTTGTAATAACAGCAAGTCCTGATGCCATACATTCCATAACAACTAATGGTGCTGGATCATCATAAATTGATGGAATAACTGCTATATCAGCCATTGCATGAATCTGCGGCATTTTGCTATTATGAATAAAACCAGTAAATATAACTTTATCTTTTATATTTTCTGCTATTTCTTCTAATTGATTATCAAAATCAGTTTTTATTTCTTTTCCAAAACCTGAATTCCCTACAATAACTAATTTTACATTATTATATTTATTGCATAATTCCTTAAAAGCAATTAACAATTCTTTAATCCCTTTTTGAGGAACTGGTCTTCCTGTAAACATAATTACCAATTCATTATTTTTAATATTATATTTATCTCTTAATTTATTTCTTTCTTGCTTATAATTATTTACATTAAATTTTTTAACATCAGTACAATTTCTCAAAACAACAGCCTGTACATTTTCTTTCTCCTGAGACATACATTTATTAATACCCTTACTAATAAAATTACTAACAGTTATAACTTTATTTACACTACTGATTTCTTTTCTAAATTCAGCATGATTTGTAGATAATGGATTATGATGTATATGAAAATATAGCTTTTCCTTATTTACTTTTTTAGATATTGGCAATATTAAGCTTGCATCACCCTCAATAATTACCTTATTGTAACTATCATCTATCTTCTTTGTTATCTCTTCAGCATAAGCATAATTAATATTTTTTTTTAAAATCTTTCTGCATAATGATGCAAATTTATTTTTTACAATCATATATTTCTTGTTTTTACAAGAGTAGATAAATTTACTATTTTTATATGATTTTGATGATTCTATAGCATCATTATCATATATACTATAAACATCTATATCCAATTCTCTATATATCTCATTTTCTTTACATATTATTTCTACTAATGTTTCTATTGCCCCACCTTTTACTGCTGGAACAGGAAGTCCTTGTGAGCAAATAATAGCTATTTTCATATATTTCCTCCCCATTAAAGCCTAAACTACTTTTCTCTTAATAATTTTATCTCTTAATCTGTATTTAATAGAAAGAAGATAATTTTGAATATAATAAATATCTATAAATACATTATTTTTATTTATTATTTTTACTATTTTGGAATTAGTGGAAGATAAGTAGTTATTATTTTCTAAAAGCATCGATATTTTTTTTATTTTACTTTTCAATTTTTCTATATTTTCTTTATCTTTTTTTAATTTCTCATTTCGCTTAAAAATAAAATACAATTTATTTAATGCAAAAAATAAAGCTGAATTTGATTTATTATATAAATCATTATCTCCATTTTCTAAAAAGAATTTACTTCTTTCTTCTAAAGCTTCAATTCTATCTAGTCTTTTTAAAATATTACTACCATTCATAATGCCATTATCATTTTCATAGTAATAATATAATTCTTCATCTATATATGCTATCTTCCTTGAATTATATAAAAGCTTATATGTTAAAAATTCGTCTTCATGTATTTTTCCCTTTGGAAATCTTAAAGTTTCAAAAAGTTCACACTTATATAATTTGTTCCATGAATTAACATTAATTTTATTATTATCCATCATATCAATAATGGCAGTTTTATTATCATATTCTTCAAAAGTTTCATTATAATTATTTAAATCACTTTTTAATTCCTCTAAGTTCTTAAACTTCTTAAATTTACATTGAGCAATATCTGAATTACTTTTATTAATACATTGAAATAATATTTCATACATTCTTGGATGAATTATATCATCACTATCGACAAACCCAATATATTTCCCCTTTGCAATATCTAGACCTGCATTTCTAGCATCAGATAAACCACCATTTTTTTTATGGATTACCGTTATTCTATTATCCTTTTTTTTATATTCATCGCATATTTTTCCGCAATTATCTGGAGAACCATCATCAACTAATATAATCTCAAAATTACTAAAGGTTTGATTTAATATTGAATTAATACATCTCTCTAAGTATTTTTCAACCTTATATATCGGAACTATAATGCTCATCTTTACACTCACTTTTTCTTCACCCCAAATGTTATGAATTTTTTATTATATCTATCTCATTATTATCTTTTAATTCTAAAACAAAATAAAATAAATATGAATTAATCAGAAAGATACACCACAATAATTTTCCTTTAATACTATAATTAGGATTTTTTAATAAATACTTATAATTATTTCGAAATTGTTTTTTCATCTCTTTTGATTTATCGTTATTTTTTAACTTATACTTAATTTTATAATAATAATTAAAAAAATAATTTAAATATAAATTTTGAGTTTTATATTCTAGGTCTATCATTTTTTTATCTCTAAAAAATTCCATTCTATTTTCTAATGCTTCAAGTATATCTACTCTATTTACACTAAAACTTGACTTCATAATACTTTCGTTTCTTTGTAAATAGTAATATAACTTAGTTGAAGTATACACTACTCTATTTGCTTTAAATAATAATTTATGTATAATAAATTCATCCTCATGACATTTACCATAATTATACCTCGTATCTAAAAACAACTCTCTTTTATATATTTTATTCCATGCTACTATAAATTGAATTTTTTCATTAGAATATAACTTTTTCATAGATTCATTTTTATCATAAATCTCTATTGGTTTAACTAAAACTATACTGTTTTCATTTACTTGACTTTGCTCATAAATATACTCAAAATTACATATCGAAATATCAGATTGACTTTTAATAGCATTCTCATACAATACTCTATACATATCTCTATTGATAAAATCATCCGCATCAACAAAAGCTATATAATCACCTATAGCAATCTCAATCCCAGAATTTCTTGCTGCTGATAAACCTTCATTTTTTTTATGAATTACCTTTATTCTATTATCAATCCTTTTATATTCATCACATATCTTTCCACAATTATCTGGAGAACCATCATCAACTAATATAAGTTCAAAATTACTAAAAGTTTGGTTTAATATTGAATTAATACATCTCTCTAAGTACTTTTCAACTTTATATATAGGAACTATAATACTTATATTAGGCCTCATAACTATCTTCAATTTCCATCCCTCCCTTTTAATTAATGCTTAGAATCTCTTCTACTTCTTCTATAAACCCTCCTATAGAAAACATCCTACCTCTTTCAATAGCCTTAGTTCTATAAGTATCACATAATTTTTTATTATCAATTAACATCTTAATTCCATTACATAAACTATTCTCATCGTTATTAACTAACATCCCATACTCCCCAAATCCCAAAACTTCATTTGCACCTTGACATTTTACACTTACTACAGGAACTCCTATAGCCATAGCTTCTCCTATTACTAAACTAAATCCTTCACTCAATGAAGAGCATACAAACAAATCAGAATTCTTTACATATTTATATGGATTTTCTCTATATCCTAATAAAAAAACTTTATCTTTTAAATTATTCTCTTCTATATAATCATTTAGTTCATTGTATTTTTCACCACTACCAATAATCGTTAACTCTAAATCAAAGCCTTCATCATCTAATTGCTTAAATACTCTTAGTAATCTATCATACCCCTTCTCTTCTGCTAATCTTCCTACTGAAATTAGTTTAAATTTACTTGTAAATTTAATATCTTCTATCTTCTCATTAGATAACTTTAATATTTTTTCTCTATTTATTGGATTGTATATAACCTTTGCATTTTTAACTCCGTACTTCTTTTCTATTCCATCCTTTACTGTTTTAGAAACACAAACAACTTCATTAAATTTACTATATGCATTTTTATGATGATCTAAATTTTTAAATACTCCATCTACTCTATTCCAAGTTACTAAATCAACATGCACCCATGCTATCTTCTTAGAATTTTTATTATTTGACCCACTTATAAACTTAGTTGACCACCCATGCATAAAAGCTATTTCTATATCATATTTTTCTTTAACAAACCATTTATACATGAAACTTTCAGGAAGTTTTAACATCCCACCCCAATACTTTCTATACAATTTAGCTTTTAAAGAATTATCATCAGCATCTGGTATATCAAAACAATATTTATATTTTACATATTTTTTTACATTATCTATATAAATACCTTGATTATATAAAGTCATAACCGTAATATCATATTTATCTCTATTTATATTTTCTAATAAATCTAATAAGACTTTTGAAACCCCACCTTAATATAATGCATCTACAAAAATCAATACCTTTTTCATTATTTTCTCCTCTAGATTTAAAGCTAAATATTAACCTAACAAGCTTTTCGATATTTTTATAAAACTTTTAATACCTACAATATCCATTAATGTATTACCTAACTTATACTTTCTTTCTTCCCCAGTTTTTAATATTTTTCTAGTGTCTTTAACTACATTACAACAATTATTAATATTTTCTTTATTCTTTAAATTAGTAATAAGCATTAAATCTCCCCAATACATTCTTACAAGGTCATTAATTATAATTTTCTTTGTATTTCCTTCTGGCAATGCATTGAAAAATTTTATTAAATCATATGCAACTTTTAATCTATCATTAATTTTTTTAACTTTACTTTTTTCATTTGTAGTAGTAATAATGGAGTTCTCTCTCATTCTTCTCATATAATAAGGTTCTGAATAAATGCTTATCTTTTTTGAATAATAAAATAATTTAGGGCTCCACTCTGCATCCTCATGGTAAATACCTTCTTTAAAAAATAAATTATTATCTATTAAAAACTTTTTATTACATATCTTTAAATATGCTGCATGATGATAATTATTCTTTTCTATAAGTAATGCTAATATATCAATTCCTGATTTATTTTCAATTTCACTCTTCTTTATATCTATAGGTAAAATTTCAGTAATTTCATCATCTTTCCCATCTTCAAATCTACAATATGAAGTATATATAAAATCACTATTTTCCTTTTCTAAGATATTGATAAATTTTTCGATTATTTCTCTATCATTAATGTAATCATCACTATCAACAAACATTACATATTTTCCAGTTGCATTTTTTATACCAAAGTTTCTACTGTATGATAAACCTTCATTTTTATTATGGAAAACCTTAATTTTTTTATTTTTTAAATCATATTTATCGCATATTTCACCACTTTTATCTGTTGAGCCATCATCAATTAATAAAATTTCTATATCTTCATAAGTTTCATCTAATAAACTATCAATACACTTGTTTAACCATAATTCAACATTGTAAACTGGAACTATTATACTTAATTTTCCTTTACTATTACTCATAAATATTCCCCATACCCATTTTTATTTAATAATTTATAATAACTATCTTAATACCCTCTTTAATCTAGCAATAGAATAAATTCTATTTATCCTATTTCCCTTCATTTGTTTAAAAACCATATTGGTATAAAAAGAATTAGTTCTATCTAAAATCTTAATACATTCCCTAACCTGCTCTGTATCTAATATCTTTTCTATCTCCCTCTTCTTCTCACTTACACTCAAATTACATTTCTCATGATTATATATTTCAAAACATTCAATAACATGATGAATATACATTGAAGCTAACTTCTTGCTATTCTCCTCATTATATATGCCCCACTCCATAAGCAATTGCTTTAATCTATCATATCTAAAAGTTCTAACCTTAAACTTATTAGCATGATATCTAGTAACAATAGTTTCCTCAAAAGTTTTTACATAATGATAGTATGATTTCGTACTTATAGTTAATTTATTTAACTTCTTAAAAACATCAATATTAAAATTAGTATCCTGATCTATAGGTAACCATTCTATAAATTTAAGATCATTATTCTTTAAAAACTGTGCCTTATATAACTTATTGTGAGTATAATTAAAAAGTAAATTATCAAATAAATCCATAAATATAGGCTTTATCTCCTCTTGATATTTCAAAACCATATCCTTATAATGAGATTCACTAGTAACTACTTGTCCGTTTTTTTGATGAATATCAAACTTCATACCACACATTACAACTTCAGCATTAGTTTTCTCAGCTAAGTTATATTGTTCTTCTAACATATTGTTTTCAATATAATCATCTGCATCTACTAACTGTATATACTTTCCCTTAGCCTTTTCAATCCCAGTATTTCTAGATATGCAAGCTCCTTCATTTTTTTTATTAATTACAGTTACTCTATTATCTTTATTTTTATATTCTTCACAGATTTTTAAACTATTATCCTTAGAACCATCATTGACTAATATAAGTTCTATTTCTTTTAAAGTCTGGCTAAGCATACTTTCTATAGATTTCGCTAAATATTTCTCTGCATTATAAACTGGCATTACAACGCTAACTTTTATATCCATTATGATTTCACCAACCTCACTAAAGATATCCCTTTAAATACACTACATATAATTGTAGAGTTTTTTATTCTAACTAATAATGCTGTTAATCCAATAAGTCCTTTATCGCTTTTTCTATTTGCTGCACATTCATTAACATATTCTCTATTTACAATAGCTTTTATATACTGTTGCTTTTGCTTTAAAGTTAATTTACAATCTTTATGAAATAAATTTAAGAAAGCTGAAAATACTCCCATAAGATGATTTCCATAAAGAATATATTTATTTTTACTGTTATAAAACTTCATATCTTTTAAAAAGTCTTCTAATAACCTATGGATTTCTAATCCTTTTTCGTACATATTATCAATATATTGATATGTTATGCTATTATTATTTCTTCTTATATAGTAATAAAGCTCCTCCTTAGAAAAACATATATTATTAATTTTTCTAAAATATTGTAAGTTAAAGATAAAGTCTTCCCCTGTTTCAACCTCTTCTTTAAATCTTATATTATTTTTTTCTATTATTTCTCTACTATATAATTTGTTCCATAAAGGATTTAATAATCCACTATTACCAAAGTCCATTATTAAATCCTTCATATCTTCTATAGCAATTATTTCTTTTGGACAAAACACTCTACTTAAATCTTCAACTTGTCCATTAGATGAAACTTTTCTTTCTTTAAAGCCACAAACTGCAAGTTGCCCATTTGACTTCTCCATACTACTTAATAGTATTTTTAAATAATCTTTATGAACCAAGTCATCACTATCAATAAAGGCAATATACTTCCCATTTACATTATCTAAAGCAGTATTTCTAGTACTTGATACACCTTTGTTTTCCTTACTAATAACTCTTATACGACTATCTAAATTTTGAAGTTCTATACATATATTTCTACTGTTATCTTTAGAACCATCATCAACTAATATAAGCTCCCAATCTTTATAGCTTTGGTTTATAACATCTTGTACTGTATTTTTTAAATAGTCCTGACTATTGTATACAGGCATTAATATACTTATAGTAACATCATTCAAATACTTCACCTCCATTAAGATTAATAGCAACTTGTATCTTGTTCGCTCTCTTAAGTCTTAATAAATGAATTGCTCCAGCAAAATAATATAATTTACATAAACATAATAAAGAAAAGACCTTGTCAAAAACCTTATTAGTTATGCTATAGATTCCCTTATGATTTATAAAATATTTATCTAATTTACTGCTTAATGCAACCTTCTTTATTGATTTATTAAAGGTTGATATTTTACTATAGTCCTTAATTGACTTTACCAATAATTTAACCTTTAATTCATCAACATAAGATAATGCATTTATAAATTCCCAGTATGTAATATAATGAATAAAATTTTTATCTTCAATATTATTATTACTAAGGAAATTACTCATAATATTAACTGTGTTCATACATCTTTTTACCATATTTTCTTTTGCACTCTTGCTTTTTGTTAGTGAATTTTCATTTATTTTATAATCATATAAAGGTTCATCTATACAATATAATCTTTTAGCTTTTAGCATCGCTTCATAATTAAATAATGTATCTTCACTGGCTACTTCACTATAATTTACAAATTTAATTTTGTTTTCTTTTATTAATTTACTTTTAAATATTTTATGCCATACTGCAGTTCCTAATTTAAAGTATTCATTACTTAAAAACTCATTTTCGGTTAAGCTTTTAATATCTATACTACCTTCATTTAAATTTAAGCTAATTTTTTTATTTCCATTTAACACATCATTAACATTGCATATAACTATATCACTATTAAATTCTTCTGCCTTTTTATACATTTTTTCATACATAGTTTTATCAATGTAATCATCTGCATCTACGAAAGCTATATATTTTCCTAAAGATTTGCTAATTCCATTATTTCTAGCTGCTGAAACTCCAGAATTTTTTTGATTTAACACCTTAACTCTAGAATCCTTCTTAGCAATACTTTCTATAATATTTCTCGTATCATCTTTTGATCCATCATTTATTATTAATATTTCTATATCCTTTAATGTTTGATTAGTAATTGAATTAATGCACTGTTCTATAAATTTTTCACCATTATAAACAGGCACTATTACACTTATTAATGGCTTTATTTTTACCCTCTCCTTATTCATTCAATATACTTAAATATGAATTAATACATTTATCATAAGTAAAAAGCTTACTTCTTTCTTTTGACTTATTTAAAAAATCGTTATATAGATTATTATCATTTACTAATCTATTAAAGCATTTAGCTAATCCCTTATAATCATCTACTTTAAATATCAACCCATATTCCCCATTATCTAATATTTCTTTTGGACCATAATCACAATCACTTGATATCATAGGAACTTCTGAATATAAAGCCTCTATCATTACTGTCGGAAGCGCCTCTCCCCTACTAGCAGATATCAACATATCCATATTCTTTAATATTTTAAATATATCTTTTCTCGGACCCCAAAACTTAACTTTATCCTGTAAATTGTTATCTTCTATTATCTTCATTACATTAGAGTAATAATTCTTATCTTCTATTCCACCTATGAAATTTAAGATATATTGTCTATCTTTTATTTCAATAAAAGCTTTTGATATTATATCTTGAGCTTTTCTTGGTTGAATCCATCCAATTACGGCAATATTAATTACATCTTTATTTTCTATATCTTTAAACTTAATTTCACTATTACTAACTTCATCAAATATTACTGGATTATATATTGTAGTAATTTTATTTTCTTTAACCCACTTTTCTGATATCATGGCATCTTTTAATTCATTAGATACAGCTACCACTTTACTACAAACACCTAAAGATATTTTTGCAAAGTTTTTTCTTATTAAATCATCTTCTTTAAATCCCCATAAATTAGGTCTAATATGAACAACAGAAATAACTTTAACCTTTCTTCCACTTCTAACTGCAGCACATTTAGCTATAAATCCTTCAAACCATGTATTAGCAATTATAGCTTCTATATTTTCTTTTTCTATAAAATTACTTAGTTTTTTAATTCTTTCTAAATGATTTTTACATTGAAGTAATGTTATATCGTCTCCATATATGGTATCTGCACTAAATGTAACTATATGACTTCTAATATTACTTTTATTAAAAGCATTTTGTAAGTTATAAACAAACTTACTTATCCCCCCATTATCTAAAGTATTACTGTATATTGCTATTCTCATTTTAATTCTCCTAATAAAACTTATAGGTTTATTAATATATTTTCCCACTTATCAACTATTGGTTTTAATCTAAACTTTTCTATATCTAAGTTTGACTTATTACTAAAATCTTCTCTCTTATTTATATCAGATAATAATATACCAATCTTATTTACCATAGCTGCAACGTTACCAGTTTCTATTAAAAATCCATTAATATTATTTCTAACTATCTCAGATGGACCAGTCAAACAATTGAAACTAACAATAGGTAATTTATAACTTTTGGCTTCAAGTAAGGTCATTGGTAATCCTTCAAATCTAGATGTCATAACATATAAACTACTATTTTTATAATAATCTTCAACATTTGATACCTTACCCTTTAGGATAAGCTTTCCTTGTAAGTTATACTCTTTTATCTTACTTTCAAGTTTTTCTTTATCCTCGCCATCACCTAATATAATCCACTTCCAATCTGGATTATCCTTTAATACCTCTTTAGCTATCTCACATAACATATCAAATCCCTTTTGATATGTTAATCTTCCAACACTTATCAATTGCTTAGCTTTTATATCGCAACTTATCCTATCTCCATTTTCTATAGGATTGTATATAAAATCTATTTTCCCTTTAATTTTTAAATTATTAAGATAATTGATTTTGTCTTGTTCTGTAAGAGTTATAATACAATCTGAAAATCTAGATATTAGTTTTCTTGAAAAAACTCTTAAGCTAGAACCATTATCCTCATAAAAATTAAAATGCTCCCATGCAATTAACCTAGTTTTAGTAAATAATGTTGCTGGAATTGAAAAAAGACTTGCTATAACCTCAACATCTATTAAAATATCTATGTTGTTATTCTTAATATATTGCCTTATTCCCTTAACCACTTGAAAATAATGTTTCTTAAAATTAACATCTTTACTCTTTAATATTCTTTCAGTTTTAATACTTTTATTTAAAGTAAAATAACTACTATTACTTTCATTGTTTATACTTAATATATGAATATTAAATTTATCATCTTTCTTAGAAAGTTCATTTGCTATTATTGAAAGTACACGTTCTGTACCTCCAGTTCTAGATATATCTCCACTTAAGAAACAGACATTTAACATACCTGTTCCCCCTCCTTTTCTTTTTCCTCTTCTTTTTTACCATCTATAAATTTATCTTTTGTAGCAATATAACTTATTAACATTAATGACATAAATTTATTTCTATGCCTCATTGCTGTTCCAGTATTATGAGTTCCCATTCCATAAATCATACCTGCAACAAAAATAGCTAAGAATAGCATTTTATATTTGGTATCAATTTTTCTAAAATTCTTTAATATATTATAAGTAGCATATCCCCATAAACATGTATCAAATAAGAATGTTGGTATATCAAGTCCACCTCTTATTAACCATGGCATAGGAGAGTACAATAAGTAAAATCCTTTTATAGGTGCAAACATAATAAATTGCATAGGATTATTTATTTCTAATGCTGTAAGATAACTTGATCCTCCACCAGTTTCAGCATTAGTTTTTCCTAAAAACTCTTCTTGATTTGTAGTTACTATAACTATAGCCCCAATTACTGCTACTACTAGACAAATAATATTTGCAGCATTAAATTTAATTCTTTCTTTTTTTCTATCATAAAATATAAATGCATATATCATTGGTGGTAATATATATAATGCTCCTTCATGATAAAGGGATGCTATATATATAGGTACTATTGTCAATAATATATAAATAGGATTATATTTTTCAAACCATTTAAGAAAATAATAAACACCTAGCATAATAAGATAATACATACTTCCTTCTCTTATTAATGCATATCCCATCAAAAAAGGAATAGGCATAAATAACCATAAAGCAACCATTAATGCAGTATTTTTATCTTTTAGTTTCAAAAGATTTGCTATATCTATTAGTTTTGTACCAGCTAATACTACAAAAACAATATTTAAATATTGCCCAAAAAATCTATATGGTCCAAAAAAGTAATAAACTACTCCTAAAACTTGAGAATAAAATCCTGTAAAATGCTCTAACATTACATCTGGTAATGCATTTGCTGTTTCAACTGCTAACTCATGAAATTTATATGAATCTCCTGTATTAAATGGAAGATATGATATTGATTGGTCATACCACAATGCAGCTAATCTAACTAGGAGTCCAAACATTAAAATCATAAAAATGGTTTTATTCTTAGACTTTATATAAAACCATCCCATTATTGCAAGAGAATTTATTAATATGTAAATTAATGCAAATATCTCTCTATTTATTTGTCCTTCAAATACTACATTAATAAATGCTTCTAATAATAGAAGTGATAAAAAAACTCTCATAAAACCAACTCTCCAAGCTAAATTAATTGTCTATATAAATTTCTTATCTTATCCTCATAATTTTTAATATTGTAATTTTTATTTATATATTCAAATCCTTTTAGGCATAATTTATTTCTTAATATTTCATTACTTTTCAACCTTATTAATTCATTAATAAACTTCTCATAATTTCCTTGAGCAATTAAAATACCAGTTTTCTCGTTCATTATTACTTCACTTATACTTCCTACATTCATACTAATAACAGCTTTCTTAAATGCCATAGCTTCTAATAAAACCATTGGTAAACCTTCATATAATGATGGTAAAAAGAAAACATCAATAATTGGATAAAATGCATTAACTTTTTCTTGAAATCCAGTTAATATAAATAAATCTTCTAAATTTAATTCTTTAATTAAATTTTTGACTTCCTCTTCTTGAGATCCATTTCCAACTAAAAGTATTATGGAATCATTAAACTCTTCCTTATATTTTGATATCTCCTTTATAAAAGGAATAATTCCTTTTTGTTCATCTAATCTTCCTATAAATCCTAATACTTTTTTATTAACATCTATGTTATACCTTTTTATAATTTCATTAACTTCTCTTTTATCAACATTAGTTATATATTCTATATCCATTGCATTAGATAATGTTAATGCTTTATCTTCATTAAAATAATCAGTATTTTTCTTATAAAAATCAGTTACTGTTTTTCCACAAGTAATGTTGTAATCATATTTATTTCTTAAATATTTATCTATTTTTTTATTAATACCATTACCTTTTAAAAAGGGATAACAATTATGAATATGTGATACTATTTTTACATTTAATCCGAAAATTTTCTTTGCAAGATATGAAACTAAAGAAGCAGTATTATCATGGGCATGTACAATTTTTATATTTTCATTTTTTATAATCTTACTTAAGCCATTTGCATTCCTTAATAATTTTTTAGTTGAGAATTTCATATTATAAGTCTTTATATTATTTTCATTAAAAGTATGAGCAAGTTCTTCTCCACCACAAACAACTATTAGTTCATAAGATTTAAGATTTTTGCACATTAATAATGCCATTCTCTCTGCACCACTAATTTTATTCATAGGTAGTACATGCAACACCTTATTCATAATAATAATCAGCTCCTTTTTTAATAAAAAAACTTTATCTATTTATATAAAATTTATCTACTAGACACATAAGAAGAAATTCCTCTTTCTGAATTAATCCCTAATTCAATTTCTTCATAAATTTTTAATAATTCTTTATTAACACTTTTAATATCATACTTTATAATTTCATCAGGTATTCTAAATGTCTTATCCTTCAAAAGATAATATTTTTCTATGGCCTTAGCCGTTGCATTAAAGTCACCAACTTTAACTAAAATTCCAATATTTTCATTACAAACAAGATCTCTACATCCCCTAATATTTGTTGCAATTACCTTTCTTCCGCAAGCCATAAACTCCATTATATTTCTAGGTAATCCTTCTCTATAGGACATCAATATTCCAATATCTGATATATTTATAAGTTCATTTACATCTTCTCTATATCCTAACATAAATATATTATTTTGTAAATCTTTAGAAATTATCTCTTTCTTTAAGGATTGCATCATATTTCCATCACCAATACAAATAAGCTTTATATTAGAATAACTTTTTTTTAAAATCCCTATTGCATTAATAACTTGTATATGATTTTTATTTTTATTAAGTTCTGCAATCATTAAAACTATAAAATCATTATCATTAAGTCCTAATTCTTTTTTCTTTTCTAAAATTTCTTCATTATTTAATTTCTTATATTTTCCTAAATCTAGTCCAACCCCATTAAGTAAATAACATTTCTTAGGTTTAAGTTTATTTTCTGTAATATTGTAATCCTCTGTATTAATATTAATTATTACATCAGTAATCTTAGACATAAGCTTCTCAATTGGATAATATAATATCCATCCTAACTTAGATCCTCCCCTTAGAAAATGATATCCATGAGCCGTATAAATAGTTTTTAAATTTGGATATCTTAACTTTAACAACCTACCATAAATCGCTGCTATAGGTGTATGAACATGAACTATATCATAATCATTAATTCTTTGAAGTTCATCCAATTTCATAAATGCATTTATATTTCCAAGCCCTAATGGATTCCTACTAAATGGAACCTCAAAAATTTTAATCCCCTTATTTATAATCCCTTCATCAATTGGTTTATCTATAGAACATGCACAATGTACTTCATATCCATTTTCTAAAAGCATATTAATATGAGGTATTAGAAATGCATTTATAGTTCTACTAACAGTTGTTACATACAGCACTTTTTTCATATTTCATGCCTCTCTTTTACTACTTTTGCTGGAACTCCTACTGCAGTAGTAAAACTATCAATATCATCTATAACTACTGCTCCTGCTCCTATAATTGAACCTTTTCCTATCTTCTTTCCTTGAATTATAGTAGACCCAGATCCCATCATTACTCCCTCTTCAATTACATCATTTCCTGAAACATTTACATTCCATAATAAAGAAACATAATCTTTTATAATTGAATCATGTCCAATTCCACACTTTGGACTTATAATCACATGATTTCCTACTTGTATATTTGCAGTAATAATTGCTCCTTCATAAATAATTGTTCCTTCTCCTATTGTCATATAATCATGAATATATACTTTTGGATCAATTATAGTTGCAAACTTAAATTTATTATTTATTTTATTTACTATTTTCTTTTTTACATTATAATTTGCTATTGCTATAACAACATAAGTGTCTAATGGTAACGTTTCTAACAAATCCATACCACCAATAATTTGATATCCATTGATAATCCTATTCCAACCATTAATATTATCATCAATAAATCCAATTAAGTTCCATGTGGCTTTTAACTTATTTATTTTTTCAATTATTAAAGAAACTTCCCTACCAACTCCGCCAGCACCAATTATAATTATATTCTTCATAATTATTGCCCTTCTTTAATTATCCTTTCCCCTTTTTTATGTTTATTACCTCTATCTCTTTCGTAATATCCATAGCACTTATTATCTATAGATTTATTACAATTGTTTAAAACAGTTCCTATAACATTAACTTTAGATTCTATAAGTTGCCTATAACCTTGCTTTAATACATTAGTAGTAGTCTTTTTAGCATTTGCAACAATAATAGTTGCATCAGTTTGTGTAGCCAAAAGTAATGTATCTGATACTACAAGTATTGATGAAGTATCAATAATTATATAATCAAAATTATTAGATACTGACTCTAATAATTCCTTCATTGTATCAGAGCCAAGAATTTCAGAAGGCTTATCAACAATACTTCCTGAAGTTATTAAAAAAAGTGATTCATCAATATTTTTAATAGCCTTTTCTAACTCACAACTACCTGATAATACATCAGTTAATCCTACATTATTTTCTATAGAAAACATTGAATGCATAGAAGGTTTTCTTAAATTACAATCTATTATTAATACTTTTGATTCATCTTGACTTAATATATACGCTAAGTTTTGTGTTACTGTAGATTTTCCCTCACCTCTTATTGAACTTGTTATTACTATAGTCTTTAACGGTTTCTCTTCAGAATATAGTTTTATATTAGTTCTTAATCTTCTGTATGCTTCTGCTGATAAAGAACTAGGCTTTTTTTTAGTTATGAACATCATTACTCTCCTTCTTTAACTTCTCAGCTATTGGTATACATCCTAATACAGGCACAGGTATTGATTTTTCTAAAATTTTCTTACTTCTTATTTTATTATCTAATAAATCTAATCCTAAAATTATTCCTATTGATAAAAATATTCCAGCTATACAAGCTATAGTTGGTAATTTTTTTGTATCTGGATATATAGTTGATACTTCTATTTTTTTTATTACAGTAGGCTTACTTTCTGGAATTACCTCACTAACTTTATCCATTACTTCTTTACTTACAATTTCTAATGTTTCTTTCATTTGTTTATCTGTCGAACTTGAATAAGTTATAGTAACTAAAGGAATAGTACTAGAAGATGAAAAATTTATTGAATATGCAACTTCACTTGAAGTTTTATTTATTTTCTTTTTCTTTAAAGCATTATCAAAAAAGCCATCTAATTTAGATACTTCACTAAATAACGAGAAAAAGTCTGAAAAAGCTTGCATTTGCTCTTCTGAATATACTTTAAACATGTTATCTTTATCCCCCATAAATATTTGCATACTTGCAACATAACTTGGTTTATATTTTGACACCTTATAAGTTGCTAAGGAGTTCAATGATAATGTAACAACTATAATTATCCAAAATCTCCTTTTGAAAATGTATATTAACTCATCTAAATCAAATAATTTATCTATCATCTTCATTCTCCCGTAATCTCTCCCTATTCTGTAAAGCAGTCCTCAAACTCGATTCTCATACATCTCTTGATTTATTTATATTTATTAATTTCCCAATTACTTAACTACCTAATTTCTCCCATTAAAATATTCCATTGTAACACTTTCACTTTGATTAATCCCTTCCCTTTTTAGTACCTTCCAAAAAGTTAAAAAGAAAATCTTAATATCTAACCAAAGAGACCAATTATCTACATACCAAACATCAAGCTTAAACTTTTCACTCCAAGTAATAGAATTCCTTCCATTTATCTGTGCCCATCCAGTAAGCCCTGGAAGAACTTCATGTCTTCTTATTTGTTCATCATTATAAAGTCCCAAATATTGAACTAATAATGCTCTTGGTCCAACTAAGCTCATATCACCCTTTAAAATATTAATAAGTTCTGGTAATTCATCTAAGCTAAAACTTCTTAAGAAACTTCCAAACTTAGTTACCCTCTCATTATCACTTAATAAATTTCCATTCTTATCAGCAGAATTTTTCATTGTTCTAAACTTTATCATTTTAAATATTTTATTATCTTTTCCAACCCTCTCTTGCAAGAAAAAGGCCGGGTTCCCTAGGTTTATTATTACTAATAAGTAAATTAATGACATTAATGGCAATAAAAAAAATAAAGCTATTAATGATATTGTAATATCGAGAAGCCTTTTTACAAACATAATCTATACCCTTCTTTAATATTAATTAATTTTATATTTATTTAAATAATTCTTTTATAATTTTAATAACCCTATTTATTTCTTCTTGTGTCATTTTTGTATCTGAAGGTAGACAAATTCCCCTATTAAATATATCTTCAGAAACACTATTTTCATTATCATTAAAACTACTGAAGAAATCATATTTTTCATAATAAGGTTGCATATGCATTGGCTTCCATATATGTCTTGATTCTATATTATGTTCCTCAAGATTTAAAATTATATCTAGTGGCTTAACATTTGATTTTGAATCTATAGTTGCAACACTTAACCAATAATTTGGATTCCCATAATCACATATATGTTGCATTTCAATTTCCTTAATATCTTTAAATCCTTCTTTATAAATTTCATAAATATTTTTCTTTTGAGCTATTCTTTCATTCAAAACTCTTATTTGGCCTCTTCCTATCCCTGCAACAATATTACTCATTCTATAATTATATCCAAGCTCTGTATGATGATAATATCTTCTATTATCTCTAGCTTGTGTTGCCCAAAATCTTGCCTTTTTTATATCTTCATCATTGTTAGAAATAAGCATTCCACCACCTGAAGTAGTTATTATCTTATTTCCATTAAATGAATAAATACCATACTTGCCAATTGTTCCTGTTTGTTTTCCTTTGTAAGTTGCACCAAGTGATTCTGCTGCATCTTCTATTATTGGAACATTGTACTTATTGCAACTTTCAAGTATTTCATCCATATTAGCAGCTTGTCCATAAAGGTGAACTACTATAACTGCTTTTGGCATGATTCCTTTTTCTTCATAAACTTCAAATGCCTTTTTTAATGCCTTTGGTGACATATTTAAACTTTCATATTCCGAATCTATAAATACGGGAGTTGCTTTTTCATAAATTATTGGATTGCAAGTTGCTGCAAATGTTAAATCTGAACAAAATACCACATCTCCTTCTTTTATTCCTAATAACTTAATTGCTAAATGTATTGCTGAAGTTCCAGAAATTAATGCAGCTGCATTGTCTATTCCAACATATTGTGCAACTTCTTTTTCAAAGCTATTAACATTAGGGCCAAGTGGAGCAATCCAATTTGTATCAAATGCTTCTTTAATAAATTCCTTTTCTAAGTTACCCATATGTGGAGATGCTAAGAATATTCTTTTATTTTCATTAACTTCTTTTGATTTTCTTTCTTTTATTGCTTCCATTACTCTTCCCCTCCTGATGTAATTGCAGCTTCTTGTAATATCCTTTTATTGTTACAAAACTCTGGTGAATTATAAGTTGGTACTATTTCCTTTAATTTATCTTTTAGCATATTTTCATTTCCTAATTTTGTAGCAAAAATTAAATCATCTATTTGAGTTTTTAGATTACTTAATGAAATACTTTCTGGCTTATCAACAAATATTTTATTATGCTGAGTTTTTCTTAAATCTTTATTCATTAATAATTCTTCATATAATTTTTCTCCTGGCCTTAAACCTGTTATTTGAATTTTTATCTCTTCATTAGGCTTATATCCAGAAAGTTTTATTAAATTTTCTGCTAAATCATAAATTTTAACTGGTTTGCCCATATCTAAAACAAATACTTCTCCACCTTTTGCATATGCCCCTGCTTGAAGTACTAATTGAGCAGCTTCTGGAATTAACATAAAATATCTTGTTATATTCTTGTGAGTTAAGGTTACCGGTCCACCTTTTTTAATTTGTTTCTTAAATAATGGAATTACTGAACCATTACTTCCAAGTACATTACCAAATCTAACTGCAACAAATTCTGTTTTATTTCCTCTTTCATTATTAGCTGCTTGTACTATCATTTCACAAAGCCTTTTTGTTGCTCCCATTATATTAGTAGGATTAACTGCTTTATCAGTAGAAATTAAAACAAACTTTTCTACCTTATATTGAATTGCCAATTCAACCATATTTAATGTTCCTAGAACATTGTTTTTAATTGCCTCACCAGGGTTATCTTCCATTAATGGTACATGCTTATGTGCTGCTGCATGAAATATTATTGATGGCTTATATGCACTTATTACTTGATTTAATCTAAATTTATCTCTAACTGATGCAATTATTACTTTTTTATTTAAATTAGGTTCATTAAAAGATAATTCATTTTGTATATCATAGGCATTATTTTCATAAATATCTAATATTAAAAGAAGTTTTGGATTATACTTTGCAATTTGTCTACATAATTCAGCTCCAATTGAACCTCCTCCTCCAGTTACTAAAACAACCTTATCCTTTATATATTCCTCAATTCCAAGCTTATCTAATTTAACCTCTTCTCTTCCTATTAAATCCTTTAAGTCTACATATCTCATTTTATTAAAAGAAATACCTTCTTCTAATAATTGATAGTACCCTGGAATAACCTTAATCTTAGCTTTTGTATTACTACATATATCAAGTATTTTTGCCCTTTCTTCTCCATTTATCTTTGCAATTGCAAAAAATATTTCATCTATATTTTCTTTTTCTACTATTTCAGCAATATCATTTCTATCACCAAGAATTTTTACACCATTTAAATAATTTCCTATTTTTGATTTATTATCATCTATAATTCCTACAATATTATATTCATCACTTTTTTCTTTTCTTATTTCAGTCATTATTGTAGATGCACAATCGCCTGCACCAATTATTAAAACATTGTATTTACCATTAATTTTTTCAGATGTTGTGTAAATAATTGCTCTTGTTAATACTTTTAATGACATTCTAAAACTTGTAATTAAAGCTATTATTACTATTCCAGATATAATATTTAATGATGCTGGTATTGAATTTGGAATAATTAACATTACTACTGTAGTTATGATACATGCAATACTTGTTGAAGTAATTGCTTGCTTAAATTCATAAATACCTGCATTTATCCATATACAACTATACATCTTAAAACTTAATAATATTGCTATATATATTACTGCTACTAAAGGAAGCTTTATAAATATACTTCTTATTAACTGTGATGATGAATATTGAAATAACATTATTAAGTAATAAGATAAAAATATAATTGTTAAATCTCCAAGTAACAATATTGATTTTTTGCTTTTTTTACTTAAATTTAAAATAGCTTCGCCTCTCAACCCTGTTTTACTCCCTTCTTTATATTTTTTTACTCTTATATTTATCAATATTAAACATAACTTTAATATCTTTTTATTAAATTATTATACATTTTACAATCTTTTATAGTAAATAATATATTAGTATTATCTCATATTACTTCTTTTTCATTACTTATCTTTATACTACTAACTAATACTAATTAATTATTTATCCCTTACTACATTTT
>ERZ772901.607-NODE-607-length-34270-cov-22.387549_pt1 | contig 34270 bp, 30 predicted proteins | sample MGYA00512123_ERZ772901 | MGnify/ENA primary metagenome ERZ772901 (study PRJEB29015, sample SAMEA2737711) | human gut metagenome | biome: human gut; feature: human-associated habitat; material: faeces | place: China | collected 2012 ...
GGAGACTGAACGGATATCACCGGAAATGCTGAACGGGTATCCGCCGGAATATGCATTGTAACCCTTTTAGGAAATATCTTACTTTTATATATAATGTAAATAAGGAGGAGATAGATGATGAAACTTTCCAAAATTACTTAAATAAAAAAGTTTCACTTACGACTAAGGAAGTTGAAGCAAATAATAATGAAAAAGACAGTTTGTTGAAAGCCAAACGTATAAAAGATTGCCTACGCGAACAGAAAATGTTACAGTATCAGGATTCATATACTATGTATGATAAAATATTAGGTGAATTTATTTTCAATAAGCTGGCATATATAAGTGAACAGTATGCTTATGAATTACAGAAATATAACTATAAGAATGGGCTGATTATCAAAAAACAATTATCTGAAAATAATTTTGATGTTACAGAAAATCAGGGGTATGGTGTTTATCGGGAACAATTGAAACATATAGTTAAAACAGAAACATTTGTTGATAGGATGGCTCAATATTGTGAGTATAAATCAAAAGGTCTATGTTTTGATATGGTGTCATTCACTCTGGAACAAAAATACCCTGAACTAAAGTATTATTATGAAGAGCTGGGTGGAGATAGAATAAAGGCACTTGGTTATAAGGAAAAGGAACTAAAAAATGAAATCAGTATCAGACATTCAACTGCAAAAATCCATTATGAACTAAATAAAATATTCAAGTCCAATATGGAATTCACTACTGAAAAAATAAAAGAGCTGATGAATGAAGTTTACCTAAAATTAGGAATAGACAAAAAAGGGAAAGCCTCTGATTTAGAAAAATTATATGGATTTAGAATCCATCCATGTAAAATACCGTTAGATAATGGAGATAGAAAAAATGGTTATCGAATTATAGGAATATAAAAAGAAAGAAAGAAAGGGTGTTCCGACGGTTCACCCTTTAGTTTTATTATGTACAATCTAATCTACTTAATTTTGTTTTGTCTTATTGGATAACTTTGCAAGCTGTTCAATAAGCAAACCTTGAAGACACTGTATTTTATCCTCACATTTGGAAGCATCCAGCTGCAATTTTTCAGTAGCTCCAATATTATTGAGAGCTTGGCAAACAAGGTCAAAACTATATAATGAAATGCAATAATTAATTGCCTTAATATATCTGGTTTGCTTGGCTGCTTTTGCTCCGAATGCTTGTACAGTAGCTTTCATCAGAATTTCTGCCTGCTGATAAGTACGGAATTCTCCTTTAGGTAAAAGTGAGCTAAAGGAGATAGCCTTACTTTGCATAAAGGAAGTAGTGGTACTCAATCCAAAATAACCTTGAGCTGTAGTACCGTTCATTCCGAATGAATTGCCAAATCTTCTTATTTCTAAAAGTAACTGGTCTTTAGAAACAATTCCTGCAAGTCCTATCCAATCATCTTTAGAAGGACATTGTGATAGATATGCAGTAGTTGCTACATGATGATAAGCATCGGCTACACTCTCACAATCTATCAGTTCTGCTTTTAATGGAATATCTAAATCCAAAAGATTGATATTATCAGCCTTATCAAGATAAACCATTATTTGTGGAGCTTCATTGGGAACATCTGTTAATTCCCTACCTAAATAATCGAATAACTGAACATTTTCCTTTATGAAGATGTCTGGTTTGGCAAAACAGAACACTGTCGGTAGAATCTTGGATTTGTCTATTTTTTCATAGATTTTATCTTTACTGAAATCCTTTCTTTGGATTGAATACTCTGTAAAGGCAGGGATAATTTCCTGTTCTTTACCGTTAATTAATACTGTGGCTACTGCGAACCACTTAGGGGCTGTAGCTGTCCCCAGATTTACATGTTTCATAATTAAAATATTAAGTAGTTTGTAAATTTCCCGCTGTCATTAAGCAGAAATAATAAAACACTTTGATTTTAATTATGTGCTGTTCGTCTTCTTATAGTGACACCTACACCATCTGTAGGCGAGTTAGATTGTACATAATATCAAAGACCTATAGCAGCCTTTTTCAGAAAACTAGTCATCAGGCATCAAGAACCTTTTGACAATGCAAAGAAAGTCATATTATTAGAAGCGTCCAAACCTTTCGGTAGTAATTTTATGTATCATCTAAAAACTGTGCGGATTGGTTAAATTATGAGTATATCTTTTAACGTCAGCAAATGAATAATCCCCACCTGTATTGCTACAAGTGAGGAATTATTGGGTTACAGCAAATTCCTCATGGCATTACCTATCTGCTCATTGTCGAAACTGTCAAGGTAGGTCTGCGTTATCTTCTCCGAGCTATGCCCTAAAGATTCGCTGATAATAGCTGTAGAAACTCCTGCACGCTTTAGGACGGTTGCATAAGAATGTCTGGCAACATAAGTAGTTATTTTCAATTCTATGCCTAAAGACTTACCAATCTCATTCAAATGATGATTTATATTAGCAAGCACATCATAAATGCGGTCTTTTTTCTGGGTTGGAGTACGGTTCTTGTTATCAAGTATAGGAAACAAAAATCTTCGTTTGGAATCACAATATTTATCTATTATTTCTTTTACCTGTTCTGACAATGGTAGAATAATTTTCTTTTTCGTTTTCTGACGCACATATATTAACCTATCGTTATCAATATTATCATTAGTCAGCAAAGACATATCTGTGAAATTTATCCCTCCCATTAAATAAGAAAAAGCAAACATATCAACAGCAAGTTTCTTATAAAAACAAGATGAATCAGTATTATAGGACATTATTTGCTTTACCTGCTCTTTCGTAATCGCACGCTTAGCTGTAATTGTGTGTAACTTTGAAACTTTATATTTTCTGAAAGGATAATTATCTTCTTTTACCAATCCCTCTGTAACAGCCAAATTATAGACTACTCTCAATGTTCTTAAACGTATGCCTATCGTATTCTCTGCAAGTTTCTGACCACGCAACCAAAACTCATAGTTTTTCAGCCAGTTCACATCTATTTCCTGAAAATAAATATCCAAATGCCCATTGAATTTTAACAATGAAAAATAAACCTGACGAACTGAAAGTGCATATCCAATCCTATTCTCCTTTTTTAGTTGCTCTATATATTGAACAAACAAGTAATTAACTGTTTTCGCTTTTACAGACGAATCAACTGTTTCAACCAATGTGGTTAAAGTATAATCCTTATTTCTGGAAGAAAAATCAAGAATCTGCTCTGAATATTTCTGTTCCTGTTCTTTAATCAGAGTATTTATCTGTTCTTTATTAGGACAATTTCTTTTAGGTCTATTCTTCTCAAAGTCCCAATATTGAGGTTTTACGGAAACACCAAGGCTAACATATTTCTTTTTACCATCTTTACACACGCGAATCATCAAAGGATGCTCGCCATTACTTAATGTTTTTGACTTGTAACACAACACATTAACTGTAGCATTCATAATAAATTCTGGTTTAACTCTTGGTTTAACTTTCGGTTTAACTTAGAGTCCAGAAACACATAAACTGAATATAATTAAGATAAAAGTACAGTGTCGTGTACATAAAGAAAAAGCTCCGTAAATCATTGATTCACAGAGCTTAATATCGTACTCGAAGCGGGACTTGAACCCGCACAGCCGCAATGGCCAAGGGATTTTAAGTCCCTCGTGTCTACCGATTCCACCATTCGAGCAGCCTTTCAAAGAAGAGCGGAAAACGAGACTCGAACTCGCGACCCTAACCTTGGCAAGGTTATGCTCTACCAACTGAGCTATTTCCGCGTTTACGGGTGCAAATGTAGGGAGTTTTGCGATATACTCCAAACTTTTCACCCGTTTTCTTTTTAATTTTATGCAATTATCTTCCTAAAAGTGAGTTTTCAGCTTGAATCACTTTCTCGAAGTTGAAGCCACTCACCACTTGCTGCATCAGTTCCTCAATCTTGTCATTGCACAAGTTACCGATACTTCCGGCATGCGTGTGATGTACGGCCTTATCGTGTGAGAAGTTTCCAGCCTCAATGTCCAACCCTACTTTCTTATATGCATCACGGAACGGCATTCCTTCTGAAGCCAGGCGGTTCACCTCTTCTACACTGAACATATACAGGTATTTGTCATCATCCAGAATATGTTCGTTGATTTTGATTTTCTCCATGATGTAAGTAGCCATCTGCAAGCAGTCTTCCAGTTCCTCAAAGGCAGGAAGGAACACTTCCTTGATAATCTGAAGGTCACGGAAATAACCTGAAGGAAGGTTGTTCATAATCATCATAATCTGCTGCGGAAGAGCCTGAATCTTGTTGCATTTGGCACGGGTCAGCTCAAACACATCGGGATTCTTCTTGTGCGGCATGATGCTGGAGCCGGTGGTACATTCATCGGGCAACTTCACGAAGCCGAAGTTCTGACAACTGAACATGCAGGCATCAAACGCCATCTTCGACAGTGTACCGGCAATGGAAGCCAGCGCAAACGATACGTTGCGTTCCACCTTGCCACGGCCCATCTGAGCATACACCACATTGTAATTCATTGAATCGAATCCCAACAGACGAGTGGTCATCTCACGGTCCAACGGGAAAGAAGAACCATAACCTGCTGCCGAGCCCAATGGATTACGGTTACAGGTCTTATATGCAGCCTGAAGGAACATCATATCGTCCACCAAGCTTTCTGCATAAGCTCCAAACCACAGACCGAAAGAGGAAGGCATGGCAATCTGCAGGTGGGTATATCCCGGCATAAGCACATCCTTGTAACGGTTGCTCTGAGAAATAAGTACATGGAACAAACGTTCTACAGCTTCTGCCACCGATTTCAACTGAGCACGGATAAACAGTTTCAAGTCGACCAGCACCTGGTCATTGCGCGAACGTCCACTGTGGATTTTCTTTCCCACATCCCCCAGGCGGCGTGTCAGCATCAGCTCCACCTGTGAATGTACATCCTCTATTCCGTCTTCAATCACAAACTCCCCGCGTTCTACGGAAGCGTATATATTTTTCAGTTCTTCCAGCAAAATCTTCAGTTCGTCCGAGGTCAGCAGGCCGATACTTTCCAACATGGTAATATGCGCCATCGAACCCAACACGTCGTACTTTGCCAGATACATGTCCATTTCGCGGTCACGTCCCACGGTAAAGCGGTCAATTTCCGCATTTACCTGTACATTTTTTTCCCAAAGTTTTTGAGCCATAATTTCAGTTTTTATCTCCGGCATCTGCCGGTCATTTCAATTAATAAGGAAGCATGGCCAGCATGTCAGCCAGTTTCTCTACTCCCTCCTGCAGGGGCTTTGACACCATGGCTTTCATGAACATGTTCACTTCCGCACGGATAGTCACTTTCATTTTAGCCTCTTCCTGTGTTACAGGCAGAATCTGAATCCACAGATTCAAAGGTATGGGCGATTTGTCACCTTCAAACTTGATGCACTTCAAAGGTTCACGCTCAATGATGCGCAATGTAAGACTGATGCCCTGTACTTTCAAGGTAATGGAATCACGGTCGAACGACATATCTTCCAGTTTCCCGTCCAGCTTGTCCTTCACCATGTCCAGGCGTTCCCGAACTCCTTCCAGATTATTCAGGTCGGACAGTTTGTTATATACTCGTTCCTGACTATAAGGAACATGCTTCACATTGCTTTCAAATTGTACAGCCATATTTTTTCAATCTTCAGGAAAATTCTCCCGTCATCGCATAAAAAAATGTCATCTTGAGCAGAGTGGACTCGCTCAGGATGACATCTCCTATTTACAATCCGAGACTGCTTTCCCAGTTACAGAATCTATTATTTTCCAGTCCAGTGAGAAGGATCCTCTCTCCATGCCTGCAGCACAGGGATATCCTCTTCATTGATATAATCGGTCTTCAAAGCTACTTCCAGCACCGCATTGTAGTTGGTCAGTGTAACCAGTTCTACTTTTGCTTTCTTGAAGGCTTCTACTGATACATCGAAACCGTAAGTGAAAGAAGCAATCATTCCAATTACTTCACAACCGTCGCGACGGATAGCTTCTACCGCTTTCAAACTGCTTCCACCGGTTGAAATCAGGTCTTCTACAACAACCACTTTCATACCCGGACGCAATTCACCTTCAATCAAATTTTCCAAGCCATGGTCTTTCGGGCTTGAACGAACATATACGAACGGCAAGTTCAACTCTTCTGCCACCAGCGCACCCTGTGCAATCGCACCTGTAGCTACACCTGCGATGGCGTCTACTTCACCGAATTTTTCAAGAATAACACGACAAATTTCTAACTTTACGAAGTTACGAAGTGCAGGATATGACAACGTCTTACGATTGTCACAATAAATCGGCGATTTCCAACCTGATGCCCAAGTAAACGGGTTAGCCGGCTGAATCTTCACAGCCTTCACCTTCAGCAACTTTTCTGCAAATAATCTTTCCAAAGCTTTCATAACTTTTTAATTCTCTGATAAATGTTTTTGCAAAATTATAGAAATACATCGGGAATAGAAAATTTAAGAGCATTAATTTTACTAAAACCCGTCAGATTGTTTTATTTCGTCCACGCCAGCGTAACAATGCTGATGCTTATTCCCTCAATATCAGCCAGTACATCTGCACAGGCACCTAACGTGGCTCCTGTGGTCAGCACATCATCCACCAGCATCACATGTTTGCCTTGTAGCATACGGGTATCGCCAGCCAGATGAAAAAGATGAACCGTGTTTTCCTGTCGTTCCAGCACGGATTTATGGGTCTGGGTCTGATTGTTTCGCACCCGACAGAGCAACCCGTCGCACACCGGAATACCCGTCTGCTCAGAAATGCCCTCTGCCAGCAGACGACTCTGGTTATATCCCCTGGTACGCAGACGGTCGGGGTGCAAGGGAACCGGCAACAAATAATCTACTCCCTCAAAGAACCCCGTTGGGAGCAGTTCATGCGCCAGCATCTCTCCCATCTGCCGGCAGACTTTCTGACGGCCATAGTATTTCATACCGGCCAATATATGGGCAACTTTCCCTCCACGGGCATAATAAAACAAAGCCGATGCCCGCTGTATCGGGAAACGGCCCCAGAAAATCTTTTCCATTTCATTGCCCGGTGTATTTCCTAAATGCGCATGAGGGAGCTGTGACAAACAATCACAACAAAGTGCCTGTTCGGAAACCTGCAACTTCCGTCCGCAAGCCATGCAGAGACGGGGAAACAGAAAATCCCGGATGTCAGTCAAAATATTCATCCGGTTCTACCTGATTGACAAAACGACGTACTTCTTCCAGCGTAAAGCCCCGACCTACGGCAAAGCGAATCAGCTTCATGCTCCGTTCATAGTCATTGGCAGCTTTTATTCCTTTCATTTTCTGCTTCAGCATCTTCTTCAGGATTCCATCGTATTCTTCGGTATCAATTTCCTCCAGTCCGGCACGGATATCTTCGTCCGACAGGCGTTTCATACGGAGCATCTGTGCAATCTTCATCCGCCCCCACTGATTGAAACGGTACTTGTCGCGCACGTAAAAGCGGCAGAAACGAGCCGCATCCAAGTAGCGTTCTTTCTGCAAATGGGCCATAATCCGTTCCGTCACTTCTTCCGAAGCCCCCCACTTGCGAATTTTCTCCTCCACGTCCGACGGGCAACGCTCCACCGACGAGCAATACACTTCGGCCTTACTCTTTATCTCTGCTTCACTATATTCTTTCATGGTCTGATTGCTTTTATCATCCGGTCGTTTCCCGACAAGTCTTTCCGTAATTCAATCTGGCGGTATCCAAGCTCCTCCAGCATCCGCACAGTCTCAGCCCCGTAAGCACGGTTGATTTCAAAATACAATGCTCCTTCTTCCGAAAGCCAGTCAAGTCCTTTCCGGGCTATCCTCCGGTAAAACCACAACGGATCCGAATCGGGTACAAACAATGCCAATTCAGGTTCCCAGTCGAGTACATTCGCCTCCATATCCGTCCGTTCGCTTTCCGTAATGTAAGGAGGGTTGCTCACCAGCACGTCCACCTGACATTCAGGAAGTTCCTCTTTCAGAATATCGGCACAGAACAAAGTCACCTTGTCTCCATAACGCTTTACATTCATAGCTGCAATGCGCAAAGCCTCAGCCGACACATCGCACGAAGAAACCTGCGCTTCCGGCAACAGCTGCGCCAGCGATACGGGAATGCAGCCGCTTCCGGTGCCAATATCCAGAATACGCACCTGCCCTGCCTCCCGATAATCGGAGACAATCCATTCCACCAGCTCTTCCGTTTCCGGACGAGGAATCAGTACCCCTTGTTCCACATGAAAAGACATTCCACAAAAAGAGGCTTCCTGCAAAATATACTGAAGGGGTTCCCGCTGCTTCAAGCGCCGAAGAATATCCTCCAGTTCCTCCCACTCTTTCGTGGAAAAATTCATATCTTTGCCTGTATAAAGTTCAAGAGTAGAGAGATGCAGAATATCCGAAGATATCCACTTTGCCATGGCTGAAGCCTCTTCTTCTGCATAAAAAGGACTCAGCTCTTTTTTGATATGTACATAAACCGGATGCATAGTTGCAAAAGTAACGATAAAAAACGAAGAATATGACGATAGACGAAAAATATATGCGGCGCTGCATACAACTGGCCCGAAACGGTATCTGCCATGCTGCTCCCAACCCCATGGTGGGGGCCGTCATTGTACGCGACGGAAAAATCATCGGTGAAGGTTATCACGTGCGGTGCGGGGAAGGACATGCCGAAGTGAATGCCATCGCCTCAGTCAAAGATGAAAGTCTGCTGAAGGATGCCACCATTTATGTGAGCTTAGAACCCTGTTCTCACTATGGGAAAACTCCTCCCTGTGCTGACTTAATCATACGGAAAGGGATTCCGAGAGTCGTAGTAGGCTGCGTGGACCCATTTTCTTTGGTAGCCGGAAGAGGAATCCAGAAATTGCGGGATGCCGGCATTGAAGTGACGGTCGGTGTACTGGAAAAAGAATGCCGGGAACTGATTCGTGCTTTCGTGACATTCAACCTGAAAAAGCGTCCTTACATCACCCTGAAATGGGCACAGTCGGCCGACGGTTTTCTGGACATCCGGCGTGAAGACGGAAACGCGGTACGCCTTTCCACTCCTCTCTCCACCTTGGCGGTTCACAAGATGCGGGCCGAACAGAAAGCGATTCTCGTAGGACGACGCACAGCCCTGCTCGACAACCCTTCGCTCACGGTACGCGAATGGTACGGCCAGAACCCGCTCCGGCTGGTCATCGACCGACAGCTGACTTTGCCGCCCCATCTGCACCTGTTCGACGGCAGTACTCCTACCCTCGTCTTTACGGAAAAAGAAAAGGCCGCTACCCAGAACCTCACTTACGTGACACTGGATTTCGGCCAGAATATTCTCCCGCAAATCATGCAGGTGCTTTATGAGCAAAAAATACAAACATTACTGGTAGAAGGCGGAAGCCAGACGCTCCAGGCTTTTCTGGAACAAGGGCTATGGGACGAAGCATTCATAGAACATGCCCGCGTGACCTTGCACGACGGTATCCCTGCTCCCCTCCTTCCGCACGGACAAGAAAGCCGTTTCTTTTTCCGTGACGGCGCACTGATTCAGCACTGCCGCCACGCAGAATAAATTTAGAAACGGCAGCTGATGCCTGCCATGAAATGCAAACCTTCCACCGGATAACCTGCTTCAGTAGCGTATGCCTTATTGAGCAGGTTATTCAGGCGGCCAAACACGTTGATGCGGTTCAGCAACTCATACTCTGCTCCTACAGACAGGTTATTGATGGCATCCGCACGTTTCAGGTCGGCCTTCTTCTGACGACATTCGTAGTTGTAGTTCAACAAGGCATGGCAATTCTTGATTACCTTGGCACGCACACTGAAGTCGGCCTTCAATTCGGGCTTCAACTGCAACAAGCCTTCGTTGCCTTCCGTCACGTTCCAGCTATAATACGTACCGTTCACAGAAAAGTCTACCCAGTCACGGTAGGCATAGCTCACAGAAACACCTCCATAACCGACTTTTCCCTTATCCTGCAGGATACCTGTATAGAACACATTCTGCTCATCCGTATAAAATCCTTCCTGTACGGCAAACAGTTCATTCTTGGTAATACGGTAACCTCCGTAGACTTCAAAACCTAATCCGATAACCGGAGAAGCCTTCAAACCGATTTTCGCATCCAGCGGTGTATAGGAAGTACGCATCTGCTGTGCAATTGCCCAGTAAGGTGAGAAGTCATTCAACCGGCGGAAATCATTCAGACGTGTTCCGCCCAATACATTGAGGTAAGCCACATACGTATCAGCGAACGTATATTCCAGTTTGACATCCGGCGCAGCCTTCAGTCCACTGCCATAAGCTGTCTGCAAATCCACATGGGCACCCACCCGCAACTTCACGGATTCACCCTGATAGGTGTAATACGGATTCAGCTGCAACAGCGTATAGTCCTGCTGCGACACATCGTGAATCAGGTTGTCCATCTCTAGACCGACGCCCACCTGCTGTTCCTCATTGATATTACCAGCCATGAAGCCTTCGGTATGGAAAATATTTTCAGAACCATACGCCATGTAATAATTATCATAACGCAAGCTGAAGCTACGTAAGCCGGTCTGGAAAGCAAACTGTATAGGCAAATCCTTGTCGCGGGACACCACTCCTACATACCCTTCACCCAATGTATAACACTGTGTGGTGGGCCAGTTCTCCACCCCTTCATTCATAGACGGCATATAATTAAAGACCTGCGAAGCAAAGGCTCCTCCCAGTTTCAGCGCCACTTTCCGGAAATCATGCCGGTAATCCAGTGACACATCCGTACGGTAAAAACGCGATTTCCACTCCTCTCCTTCCATGAAATGCGGAATATCCCCGTTCAGTCCGTACAAAGAAGCCATGATTCCCAGACAGTCTTTCGAAGAAATATCCCACAGATAACTTCCTTTCAGGTCCACATTGTTCAGCGTACCGTAAGCCGCACGGACATAGCCCCTGTCGGCTCCCTTCTGAGCCAGTTCTCTGGACATCGCCTCCATAGGAGTGGCTTTCCAGGCTCCCAACGGACGCAAATCCGTCGCATAATTAATAGTCTGCTTCGGAGCCGCCGGCTCCTCTACCTCGGGCATGACATTCACCTTAAAGGCATCCATCACCTCGGGGTTGTACTGATTTTCCACTACCACCGTCCGGTTCAGTGTAGAATCTTTCTCCCCTCCATTCTGCGCACATACCGTAGCTGCGGGCCACAGACCGGCGCAAACCAATATCGTACTTATGTATTTCATCTTACTTTACACTTTTAAGTTTTTCCAGGCGACTTTCAATCATTCCGGCGATGTCATCATCGGCCTGATAATTCTGCTGCAAAGACAACAAATACTGCTTAGCCTCCATCTTGCGGTCCAGCTTCACGTACACATCCGACAACAGAACGAAGCTTCTTGCCAGCCAGTATGCATGCGGTGTACTGACTTCGATGTATTCCAGCACTTCCTTCTCTGACTTAGCAGTTTCTCCCTCATCGAAGTAAGTCTGTGCCACCAGGTATTTGGCTTCTGCCCCGTACACATTACGCGTATCCTTAGCCAGTTCGGTCAAGTCGGCCAGTGCAGCCTTCTTCTGCCCTTCCGCCAACAACGCCTTGGCACGGAAATACAACGCCTCGCTACGTACCTCCGGAGTCAGCTTGCTTTGCTTGAGCAGCGCCGAAGCAGTCGTCACAGTTTCAGCCCGGTCGCCCAAGGCGCAAGCACTTCGCAGAGCACCCACTTCAGCCTGCAGACGCTCTTCCTGAACAGCCGAGCGGTCGGCCAAACGCTTGTAAAGGTTCAACGCCTTGGCATATTCCTTCTGGTTGTAAGCCATATCGGCACAAAGCGCCAAAGCCTTTCCTTCGTACTTGCTTCCGGAAAAACGCAACACTTCTTCCAGACGGGCTGCTGCCGCCGCATAATCCTTCTGGTTATAATCAATCAAACCTAAATAATAAGACGCATCCACACTGAAAGCTCCCTGCGGGAACGACTGAAGATAGCGGGTCAGACTGGTCTTCGCTCCGGCAATATCCCCACGCATGTAAGCACGTTCGGCCGCCGTATACGTCAAAGAGTCGCGTTCGCTCACGTTGAAGGTCGCACCGCCCGGCACCGTAGACGCAAACGCCATATAGTCATCCACCTTATTCAAATCCACATAGATGGACTTCAAGTCACGCTGTGCCAGGCGCGCCTCCGCACTACCCGGATACTTCGTAATGACCTGCTTGTAAGCTGCAATGGCTTCCTCGTAGCGGTCGTTCTGATAATAAAGCAGACCTATTTCATTGGCCGCCTTACGTGAAAGTTCGCTTTCCGGATAACGCTGCACCAGCAATGAGTAACGCTTGATGGCGTTCTCACTATCCTCCATCTGCACAAAGGCACGTCCCTGTTCATACAGGGCATCGTCCAGATAAGCCGACGACGGATAATCCGTAATCAATTTGTTGAGCACCTGAATCTTTCCGGCATAATCACGCTGCAGTCCTTTCACAATACCTTCCTGGAACAACGAATAATCTCCCAGCGAAGGAGAAGTGACGACAGCCTGCGCATATTGCTGGCGAGCTTCTTCAAAACGGCGCTCATAAAAATAGCAGTCACCGATACGGTTATACGCGTCGCCTGCTACAGAAGCCTCCTGCGTCCGTCCGTTCTGCACACAACGGACAAACCAGTCACGTGCGGAATTATATTGTTTCTGCTTGAACAGGCTGTATCCCAAACAGTAAAGAGCCAGTCCGTACTCCTGTGAATTCTTGTCGGTAGCAAACTCCAGATACAGCCGCATGTCATTGGCAGCCTCCGGATAACGCTCCAAACGGTATTTCGATTCTCCACGCCAATAATAAGCATCGGCCTTGGTCTTCTGATTATACTGGCCCAGCTGCAAAGAACGGGTAAAATAATCAATGGCATTCCGATAGTCGGCCTGTGCAAACAACTGTGTTCCCATACGGAAAAGCAGTTTCTGTTTCGCTTCCAAAATACGGGCACTCGGATGTGCGATTTTCTCGATAGAACGCAACGCCACTTCATAGCTGCGGGTGTTCATATACACCTCTACCAGGTAATCGTTCACCTTTTCAGCATATACCGATGACGGATATTCGTTCAGGAAGCGTTCGAACACCGTTACCGACTCGGCAAAAGGAGAATAAGACGTTTCATGAATGCAAAGTGCATAATTGAACAAAGCCTGCTCCTTGATGCTACGGTCGAAGTCCATACGCGAAGCCTGCTCAAACGCCATACGTGCCTGGTTGCGTTCCTTCAACTGCAGTCCGGCCAATCCCATGTGCAGGTAAGCATTCTGAGCCAGCGCATCCTGCGCACCGGTTGCCTCACCCAAACGCGACAACGCCTTGGAATAGACTCCCGTATTAAAATAACTCATACCCAACTTATACATGGCCAAACGAGCGGGCACCTCCTCCGCTTCGTGGTAGCGTTCCAGCGACTGGATGGCAGCCGCATAGTCTTTCTGTCCGTAAGCCGCCTCACCGGAGATACGGTTCATCTGAGCCGCATGCTTCTCTTCCGGATACAAAGCCAGATAAGCATCTGTCACCTTTCGGGCCTGTGCATAATTTCCCTGAATCAGGTAAATGTCGGCAATATAATAAGGTGCCAGTTTCTGGAACTTCCGGTCATCCTGCACCTCACGGAATCCCTGCAAGGCGGTATCATATTTCTGCTGTACGTAATCAATATAAGCCAAGTTGTACACCGCATCGTTATGGAAGTCCTTACTCGTCTCTTTCAACACAGCGAACCAGAAAGCCGCATCCTGCAATTTACCGACTTTCAGGTACGACGTACCCATACGCAGGGCACTGGCATCCCGCTCTTCATCGGATAAAAGAGAAATGTCACAACCTTTCAGCGTAGCAATGGTTTCCATGTATTTCTCTTCCGAAAAATAGCTGGCTCCTATCAGTGCCTGTACCCGATTGCGGTAACGCGACTCCGGATGTGCTTCCAGATAATCCGACAGTACTTCACGGCAATCCGGCATTTTCAATTCATAGGCCGTACAAGCCAACATATAGTCCACTTCATCGGCCCAGGCCTTTTCCCCCGCCTGACGGGTATAGCGCACCAAGGTCTGTCGGGCTGCCGCATAATCCTGACGCAAGAACAGCTCCCGTCCCTCGTTGAACAAACGGTCTGCCCCGGTCAGCGGCTCCACCTGCTGCCCGGAAACCGTCAACGGCAAGGCACAACACAGCCCCGCCATCCATATATATTTCTTATATTTACCCATAATCCCTTTTATTTTTTGTTCCGACAGGTTTCCAAAAAGCGTGCGACTCCCTTACGTACAGAGTCGAGCCCGAAATCATCCGGATTCACTTTGTCCAGCGGCATCCACCATGCATCGGCCACATCGTCCATGGCTTTTATCAGATGGTCATCTTCCACCTGACACAAGAAGAACTGGTCGAGTGTATGTACCAGAAAACCGGAGTACAGATACGTGTTGGGCAAGGAAAACAGATATTTCGCTTCCGTCACCACCAGACCCGTTTCCTCTTTTACCTCGCGTGCCACCCCTTCTTCGCCGGTCTCGAACATATCGATAAATCCGCCCGACAAATCCAGCGTGCCCTTGGCAGGTTCCTTTCCCCGCCGGCAAACCAGCAGTTCCCCTTTCCCGTTCAGGATAAAAGCCACCGTAGCCGCACTTGAGTTAAAATAATACACAAACCCGCAGTCCGCACATTTCTTGGACTTCTCATTATGTATTTCAAAATGAGGAGAACCACATACGGGACAAAACTTAAACAATTCCAATGGATGCATAGTTCTTGAGTTTAATAAATAATAAGTTTTACAAAGATAGTGAAAGGTGAGAGAAGTACGAACGAAAAACATGTTTTTCGGCTCTACTTCCCAACCGCATCCTATCTTCGGGGAATCAAAGATAGTCAAATAGAGCCGAACGACTTACACAATTTACCCACAATTTGTTCTTTCACCAAAAATAATCACGTTTTTTTTGGCAAAATAGCATATAGATAAAAAAGTTTTTCTACATTTGCTTACAATATGATAAAAATAAGAACCATTTAGTAATATGGAAAAAATTGATAAACTTGACAAACAGATTCTGGAAATCATCTCACAGAATGCCAGAATCCCGTTCAAAGATGTTGCAGCAGAATGTGGCGTGTCACGTGCTGCCATTCACCAACGCGTTCAGCGCCTGATTGACCTTGGCGTAATTATCGGTTCAGGTTACCATGTAAATCCCAAGAGCCTGGGATATAGCACCTGCACATACGTAGGAATCAAGCTGGAAAAAGGCTCTATGTACAAGAGCGTAGTGGCAGAACTGAAGAAGATTCCGGAAATCGTGGAATGCCATTTCACCACTGGTCCGTACACCATGCTGACCAAACTATATTCTACCGATAACGAGCATCTGATGGATTTGCTGAACTCCAAGATTCAGGAAATTCCGGGTGTAACCGCTACGGAAACCTTGATTTCACTGGAACAGAGCATCAAGAAAGAAATTCCCATCCGTAAAGACGCTGACGAATAATGGAATGGATTGACAGCCTTCATTGGGAAGGAATCCTTATCGGAATCTGCACATTCCTGATTATCGGTCTGTTTCATCCGGTTGTAGTCAAAGCGGAATATTATTGGGGAACGCGCTGCTGGTGGATTTTTCTACTATTGGGCATCGCCGGCCTCATCGGTTCCGTGCTGGTAAGTCAGATTCTGCTGTCGACCCTGTTGGGAGTTTTCTCATTCTCTTCTTTCTGGACCATCAAGGAGGCCTTCGAACAGCGCGAACGCGTGCTGAAAGGCTGGTTCCCTATGAATCCGAAACGGAAGAAGGAGTATGAACAAAAAGGTACCACATTATATACGGCTTTAAAGGAGTTATAAATACCCTTTAAAGCCGTTTTTTTGTGCCATTACCGCAGCTTCCGGGAAGTCTCTATATCTCACTCCGTACCTGCTTTTTGACAAAAATCATCATTATCCACATAAATTCCTCTTTCTCAGCGTCTTTTCTTCGAAACGCAGGGAAGAATTCTCTGTTTCACACTGTGGGATACAAAAACCACAGTGTGGGATACATATTTCACACTGTGAAATACAAATCCCGCACTGTGAAACAGAGAATATGCAAGGAGATTTCAAAAAATACTTGCCCGGAGCTTCAATTAATTCTGCCGGCAAATCAAATAAATCCTGAATCACTTTCATATTAATCAGCAAAACAGATAACTTTGCGTAATAACCGATTTTTCAATCATTACGAAAATATGGCAACAAGCACACAGCAAAAACAAGAATTATTCAAGACGATATGGGCTACGGCCGAAGACTTACGAAACAGTGTGGACGGATGGGATTTCAAGCAGTATGTGTTAGGCATGCTGTTCTATCGCTTCATTTCGGAAAACATTACCAACTATATCAACAGACTGCAGCGTGAGGCTGGGATGGACGATTTTGACTATGCTTCTTTCCCTGACGAAGAAGCTGAAAATGCACGTGAGATGATTGTGCAGGAAAAAGGGTTCTTTATCCTTCCTTCGGAGTTGTTCTGTAATGTGCGTGCCAGGGCGAAAAACGACCCTAACCTGAACGAAACCCTGCAGGCGGTGTTCAATCACATTGAATCATCGGCTAAAGGAACAGACAGTGAAGACGACCTGAAAGGACTCTTCGACGACATAGACGTGAACAGCAACAAGCTGGGAAACACCGTAACCAAACGTAACGAAACGCTTTGCAAAATATTGAACACCATCGGAGGGCTCGACCTGAAAGGAGATTATGCGGAAAACCAGATTGATGTTTTCGGAGATGCCTACGAGTTTCTGATGACCATGTATGCAGGAAATGCCGGGAAATCGGGTGGTGAATTCTTCACGCCGCAAGAAGTGAGTGAACTACTGGCCCGCATCACTGTGGTGGGTAAAAAAGAGGTGAACAAGGTATATGACCCTGCCTGCGGCTCGGGCTCCCTGCTGCTGCAGTTTGCCAAGGTGCTGGGCAAGGAGAATGTGCGTACAGGTTTCTTCGGACAAGAAATCAACATTACCACCTACAACCTCTGCCGCATCAACATGTTTCTGCACGACATCAACTACGAGAAGTTCGACATCCATTGCGGCGATACGCTGACCGAGCCTTACCATTGGGACGACGAACCTTTCGATGCCATTGTGTCCAATCCGCCTTATTCCACCAAATGGGCGGGCGACTCCAATCCGGTACTCATAAACGACCCGCGTTTTGCACCTGCCGGGGTGTTGGCACCGAAAACCAAGGCCGACCTTGCCTTTACCATGCACATGCTGTCGTGGCTTTCTACCGACGGTACGGCAGCCATCGTAGAGTTCCCCGGTGTGCTCTATCGTGGCGGAGCGGAACAAAAGATTCGCAAATACCTGATTGATAACAACTACGTAGACACAGTTATCCAGCTTCCAGCCAACCTGTTCTTCGGTGTATCCATTGCTACCTGCATCATTGTGCTGAAAAAGAGCAAGAAGGAGAACAAGACTCTATTCATCGATGCCAGTGCCGAATTTATCCACGAGGGCAACAAGAACAAGCTCTCGCCTGAAAATATAAATAACATCCTGAATGAGTATATCGACCGCAAGGAAGTGAAGCATTTTTCTGCCTTGGTAGACAATGCAGCCATTGCAGGAAATGACTATAACCTGTCTGTCAGCAGTTACGTAGAGGCAGAAGACACCCGTCCGCAAACCGACATCAAGGAACTGAACGAACGTATCCGCCGCATTGTGGCGCGTGAAAACGAATTGCGTACAGAAATCGACCGGATTGTAGCAGAACTGGAGGAGGACGGATTATGATTGAAAAACAAGACCGAATAGATAAAACACATTATATGATGTTGTCAGCTTTGCAAGAGGAAGTTAAAAGTAGAATGCTTATTATACGGAACAAACAGGTTATTCTTGATTCAGATGTCGCAAAGCTTTATGGTATTGAAACCAAAGCAGTGAATCAGGCTGTGAAACGCAATGCCGATAAGTTTCCGTCAGACTATATGTTCCATCTTGAGAAAGAAGATGTTGAACATTTGCGGTCACAAAATGTTACCGCAAATATATCTGCAAAAAGTCGCTTCTTGCCCGTGGCTTTTACAGAAAAAGGATTGTATATGTTAGCTACCATTTTAAAGAGTCCTAAGGCAACAGATGCTACATTTGCTATAATAGAGACTTTTGCTGCCGTACGCGAGCTAAAAAGGGAGTTAATTAATTTGCATAAAGAAACTGACCCTAAGGTTCAGCAATCAAAAATGAAACGTTTTGGTGAAGTATTGTCTGACATTGTAATGCCTGATCTTGAAACGTCAGAAATAGAGTCAACGCTTGAACTTAATTTTATAATAGGCAAGATTAAACATACAGTAAAACGGACAAAGACGAAATAGTTTATGAGCAAGTTGCAGGAATTGATAAAGGAACTTTGCCCGGACGGGGTGGAGTTTAAGAAACTGGAAGAAGTGTGTGAAATTTTTTCAGGGAAAAATAAACAAAAGAAGGAACAAGGGAAATATCCTGTTTATGGATCAACAGGTATTATTGCATATTGTGACAATTATCAATATGATAAAGAACAATTATTAATTGCTAGGGTGGGTGCTAATGCCGGATTTATTCATATAGCTAATGGGAAATATGACGTATCAGATAATACATTAATTGTTGATGTAATTGGAACGTGTAATTCTATATATATTTATTATGTATTAGTGAATTCAAATATTAACCGATATTCTAAAGGTGGAGGTCAACCACTTGTAACGGCAAGTGATATAAAAAAGATTGAAATCCCTCTTCCTCCCCTTGAAGTACAAAGCGAAATAGTCCGTATTCTCGATACCTTCACAGCACATACAGCGGAGCTGCAAGCAAGAAAAGAACAATATGAGTATTATCGAAATAAGCTATTGACCTTTAAACGAAAAAGCTAAAAGCATGATGAATTTCCAGACATTTAAGGAGCACATAGCCTCGCTAAAAGTGGTTTATAGTGTAAGAGATAGAGTACCATATAAGGTGTGCTCCGTGCAAGGTAATCTGTTGACGATTCAGAGGGAAAGTACCGGAAATTACGTAGAAATCAAACTGGATGAATTGTATAATTTCTACTCAAACGAAACAATCTATACGACAAAGGCTGCAAGAGAATACATATCTGGTTATGTGTATTCTCCAGCCGTAGCCGTAATCAAAGAGTTAGTAAAATAAAAATTCAAAGAATAATAGAAGAATACTATGGATAACAATGTAATTGCTTTGGAAAAAATATTAGGAAGCCTAAGGCAGGTTTCTTTTTATAAAAATAGTCATAAATGCAGTGACTTTATAGATACCTCTCGGTTTTCTGCAACAAAGTATATACTTTCTTGTTGGTCTCATTATGGACAATACAATGAAAATAGACTAGTGTTGATGCATGAAGGCAATACTGACGATATTGAATTGAACGGATATACTATTTCATCTACAGTTAAAGACATTCATTTCTTCTTGACAAGTAGAGACGTAAATGAGCATGATTTCACATTCAGTATACAGGCCTCTGATGGTGAAGTTTATGAACAAACATTTCACATCGAAAACAATGAATTATTGCCACATATAGTTTATGCTATAATTCTTCTTACGAGTGTGAAGGACAAAAATAAAACTTCTATATTTTGGACCATGCTTATTCAAGGTACTATTCCCTACGTCTCATTAGGGCAAAAATTAGACTATGTAAATGAACTGAGAATGATTGCAAAGTCTATCATCGAAGAATATCCGTTTACTAAACAGTTCTTTCAGGATGGTTTGAAAGAGATAGTTTCTAAATTGAAATCAGAATTATCTTCTTTGGAGATATTGAAATGAATAGATAATAGATAAGCAGAATCGAAAAACATTGAATCGTACAAATTAGAAAGCATGATGGATATAAAAAATGACATACGCGCACTTATCAAGGGGGCCGAAAATGCAGAAGTAGAGTTCAAATCGGCAAAAGGTGGATTGCCGGAAAGCTTTTGGGAATCCTTTTCTGCTTTTGCCAATACGAACGGAGGTATTATCGTGTTAGGTGTAAAAGAAAAAGAGGGACGCTTTCTGCTGGATGGATTGACAGAAGAACAAGTAGCTTTATATAAGAAACGCTTTTGGGATTGTGCACACAACAAGGAAAAGGTGAGTGCTACTATGCTGACGGAACGTGATGTGGTGGTAGGTGAAGCAGATGGTAGTTTCTATCTGGTCTTTCGTATTCCTCGGGCTACATACAATGTCCGTCCGGTTTATCTTACCCGCAACCCTTTTGGCAATACGTATAAGCGTAACCATGAGGGTGACTATCATTGTACGGATGATGAAGTGCGCGAAATGTTTGCGGATGCCCATCATGCAACAGCTCCATTTGATAATCAGATTTTGCCTAATTACAGTATAAAGGATATAGACCCTGTAACTTTGCAGGGTTACCGGAAACGATTTGCGATTAGAAAAGAAAATCATCCTTGGAATGATTTGGATGATCAGACTTTTCTGACAAAAATAGGTGCCTATCGGATAGATAGGGAAACAGGTACAGAAGGCTTTACACGAGCTGGCGTTTTAATGTTTGGAAAAACCGAAAGTATTACCGATACAGCCTGTACCCCATGGTATTTTGTGGATTATCAGGAAAAATTATCTGATACTCCCGGTGTTCGCTGGTCTAATCGTATTTATCCCGACGGGACATGGGAGGCAAATCTTTACCAGTTCTTTTATCGGGTTTACAATCAATTATCTCAAACCATACCTACCCCTTTTAGGCTAGAAGGTATTACTCGTATAGAAGAAACGCAGGCCCATATTGCTATTCGTGAAGCATTGGTAAATACGCTTGTACACGCCAGCTATGCAGAACCGGGAAATATTATTGTGATTCGTGAACCTGATAAAATCATTATGCGGAATCCTGGTCGGATGTTGATTTCTGTAGATGATTTTTATGCAGGAAGCCATAGTCTTTGCCGTAATCCGATTATCCAAAAAATGTTTATGCTACTGGGATATGGTGAAAAAGCTGGAAGTGGTGCTGATTATATAGTGAAAGGATGGGAAAATAATCAATGGGGGCGGCCTATAATTGAAGAAACGGTTCAACCTGATACCGTTTTGCTCATTTTGAAACTGGGAAAGGAAGAGATACAAAGGAATCAGGAGATTGTAAAAGAACACTTGTCCCAAGTTGTCCCAAGTTTGTCCCAAGCTGTCCTAAGTTTGTCTCAAGCTTGTCCTAAGCTTAATCAGTACACTACGGACGTAATAGCCGAATTTATTTATGCACTAAGGGAGAAACCACAGTCTATCTTGAGATTAATGGAGATACTGGGAGAAACAAATCGGACACGGTTTCGTAATAAAATCCTGCTACCGTTGATGGAAAATGGATATATAGAACCAACTATTAAAGAAGTACCTAATAGCCCCAAACAGCTATATCGGCTTTGTAAAAAATTGTAATTTGAATAAATATGTCAGAGCAATATAAAATGGTAGCGGAAAACCCGCTAAGCACCGTGGTATCGGATTATGAACCAAGATACCGCACCGCCAAGCAATATCAGAGCGAGGCAGAAATGGAAAAGGAGTTTATCGAACAACTCCAGACACAGGCTTATGACTATCTGCCCATCACTTCCGAAAAGGAACTGATAGAGAATCTGCGCCGCCAGTTGGAAAAACTGAACGGCTACCGTTTTACTGACAAGGAATGGACGGCCTTCTTTAAGGAAAAGATTGCCAACCAGAACAGTGGTATCGTGGAGAAAACAGCCATCGTGCAGGATGATTACATCCAGTTGCTGACCCGTGAGGACGGTTCCACCAAGAATATTTATCTGCTCGACAAAAAGGACATACACAATAACTACTTGCAGGTTATCAACCAGTATGTACCCGAAGGTGGCAGTCACGAGAACCGTTACGACGTGACCATCTTAGTAAACGGACTGCCACTGGTACACGTGGAGCTGAAACGCAGAGGAGTGGACATAAAAGAGGCCTTTAACCAGATACGGCGCTATAACCGGGAAAGTTTCTGGGCCGGATGCGGACTGTTTGAATACGTGCAGATATTTGTCATCAGCAACGGTACGCAGACCAAGTACTACAGTAATACTACCCGCGTTTCGCACATTGCAGAACAACAAAAGAAAAACCAGTCGAAAAGCAAGAACCAGACCAGCAACAGCTTTGAGTTTACCAGCTACTGGGCCAGAAGGGATAACCAGATTATTCCGGATTTGGTGGACTTCACGGCTACATTCTTTGCCAAACATACGCTGCTGAATATCCTGACCAAATATTGTGTGTTTACTTCCGAGAAACTGCTCTTGGTGATGCGGCCTTACCAGATTGCCGCTACAGAAAGTATTCTGCAACAGATACGGGTATCGACCAACTACAAAAAGTATGGCACGGTGGAAGGCGGCGGCTTCGTATGGCACACCACGGGAAGCGGCAAGACGCTTACTTCATTTAAGACGGCCCGTCTGGCCAGCAAGATGGAAGGTATCGATAAGGTGCTGTTTGTGGTAGACCGCAAGGACTTGGACTACCAGACCATGAAGGAATACGACCGATTTGAGAAAGGTGCTGCCAACAGCAATACCAGCATGGCAATACTGAAAAAACAACTGGAGAATGACAATGCGCACATCATTATCACCACCATACAGAAGTTGTCGGTGTTCATATCCAAGAACCGTACACATGCGGTTTATGGCAAGCATGTGGTTCTGATTTTCGATGAATGCCACCGCAGCCAGTTTGGCGAGATGCACACGGCTATCGTGAAGAAATTCAAGAAATACCATCTGTTCGGTTTTACGGGCACACCGATATTCCCCAACAACTCCAGCACGAGTGGTAAGTTTGATTTGAAGACCACCGAACAGGCGTTCGGCAAGCGGCTGCATATCTACACCATTGTGGATGCCATTGCCGACGGAAACGTACTGCCTTTCCGGGTGGATTACATCAGCACGATGCGTGAACAGGAGAACATCAAGGATGAACAGGTGCGCAACATAGACTGTGAGAGGGCTTTATTGGCTCCCGAACGTATCCGTCATATCGTGACGTATATACTGGAACATTTCAATCAGAAAACCAAACGGAACGGACGGTCGTTTGCTTTCCACAAACTGACAAACATTTCGGAAGTGGCTTCGGCCAAGAAAGGAAAAGGCGAAGTGGAAGAACGGAAACAGAAAGTACATCTCCAAGGGTTCAATTCTCTGTTTGCCGTGTCGTCCATCGAGGCGGCCAAACTCTATTATCTGGAGTTCAAGCGGCAAATGGAAGGGCTGCCACCCGACCGGAAACTGAAGGTGGCCACTATTTTCAGCTATGGAGCCAATGAAGCGGAAGAGGATGGCACGGGTAACATAGACGATGAGAACTCTGAAAATACGGATGCACTTGACAAAAGCTCACGTGACTTTCTGGAAAGTGCCATTGATGACTATAACGACCTGTTCAAGACCCAATACGACACTACCGCCGAAAAATTCCAAAACTACTACAAGGATGTGTCGCTGCGCATGAAGAACCGGGAAATAGACCTGCTTATCGTAGTGAACATGTTCCTGACGGGGTTTGATGCTACCACCCTTAATACGCTATGGGTGGACAAGAACCTGCGGATGCACGGCTTGCTGCAAGCCTATTCCAGAACGAACCGTATTCTTAATTCGGTAAAGACATTTGGAAACATTGTCTGCTTTCGCAACCTGGAGCAGGCTACCAACGAAAGTATTGCGCTTTTCGGTGACAAGGAAGCGGGCGGACTGGTGCTGCTCAAGACATTTGACGACTATTACAACGGATATGAAGACAAAAACGGCAAGCATCAGGCGGGCTACAGAGAACTGGTTGATACACTGTTAGAAAATTATCCACTGGAAAACCGTATCGTAGGAGAAGAAGCAGAAAAGAAGTTTGTACGCTTGTATGGGGCTATTCTGAGAGCCACCAATATATTGTCTACCTTTGACCAGTTTGCCGGAAAAGAAATTCTGTCGGAAAGAGATGTGCAGGACTATCACAGTGTGTACCTTGATTTGTACGAAAAATATCGTCCGTCAAAAGGCGATAAAGTAAACGTAAACGATGACATCGTGTTTGAGATGGAACTGATCAAGCAGGTGGAAATCAATATCGACTACATACTGTATTTGATAGAACAGATGCACGGCGGCAATGTGGGCGACAAGGAAATCCGTATTTCTATCCAGAAAGCCATCGGTGCCAGTCCGGACCTGAGAAACAAGAAGGAACTGATTGAAAATTTCATAGACCAGCTTACTCCGGACAAAGACGTAAATGAAGAATGGCAACGGTTCGTGAAAGAACAGCAACGCAAGCAATTGGATGAAATCATCTCTGAAGAGAAGCTGAAGCCGGAAGAAACGTATCACTTCGTCCGCCAATCTTTTAAAGACGGAGGCATACAAGAATCAGGAACGGGTATCGCTCAAATTTTACCTCCCATGTCTATCTTCGACAAGAGTCGGGAAACCAAAAAGAAAACAGTGCTGGAAAAACTGAAAGCCTTTTTCGAACGGTTCTTTGATATTTCTTCGGGAGGAGAACTATAAGCTTATTATATGCAATAACCAGACTTTCACGACAACATCAAAAGTCTGGTTATTGTATTATTTATCCGATGAAGTTTCCGGTGCATACTCCTGCAACGTCAATTCTCCTCGCAGCACCCCCAAGGCATTCATGGCCAATGCCCCCATTTCATCCTCACCGGGAATTACCACAATCGGAGCCAGGCCTTCCAGCCATTCACGCAACCCCTGGATGCAATAGTCATTGAAAGCGATACCTCCAGTCAGAATCACAGCATCAGTCTGTCCGTGAAGTGCGATATGCATGGCACCGACCTGCTTGGCTACCGTATAAAGCATGGCATCAAGCACCAGCTTGTGCTTTTCGGCTCCGGCATGTGCCCAACGGATAATACTCTGCACATCAGTAGTACCCAAATGAGCCACCAGACCTCCCCGACCGTTTATCATCTTACGGATTTCGGCATAGGTATATTTCCCGCTGAAACACATATCCACCAACTGCCGGGCCGGCAACGTTCCTGCCCGCTCCGGACTGAAAGGCCCCTCTCCATTCAAAGCGTTATTGACATCGACCACCTTCCCATAATGATGGGCACTGACCGAGATGCCTCCTCCCAAATGGGCTACAATCAGATTTAATTCTTCATACTTTCGTCCGATACGAGCTGCATAACTGCGGGAAACAGCCCGACTGTTCAGTGCATGAAAAATGGAGATGCGCGGCAATTCCGGAATACCGGAGATACGGGCCAAATCGCGCAACTCATCAGTCACCACCGGATCGGCCAAATAAGAAGGACAACCGGCACAATGCGCAATCTCATCGGCAATCCAGGCCGCCAGATTCGATGCGTGTTCCATATCGGCATGCCATAAATCATGCTTGATTTGCTCGTTAATCTGATACACTCCACCGGGAGTAGGTTTCAACAAGCCTCCACGGGCAATCACGGCATCAAAGGCAAGCGGAATACCAGCCTTTTCCAGCGTATCATGCACACACTTGCGACGGTACTCATATTGTTCATTGATATGGTGAAAGCCGGCCAACTCCTTGGAAGGATGCGCAATGCTTTCACGCCAGATGGGATTCTCATTCTCGTAGACTGCCAGCTTCGTAGAGGTGGAGCCCGGGTTGATGACAAGTATTTTCATAAGGTCTAGTTTTATTCTTTTCGTGTCCCTGCCAGACATGCCAGTACCAGACTATAGTACTTGGAGTTTCCGGAGTCACTCCGCGAAGGCACCACTACCGGTGCGATGGTACCGGTCAGCATACCTGCCATATTCGCATCGCCAAACAGAGACAGGGTTTTGTAAAACGTATTGCCCGATTCTATATTAGGGAAAATCAGAATATCTGCATTGCCTACCACTGGAGAGGAAAGTCCTTTTATCTCCCCGCTGTGCTTGTCGCAGGCGGTCTTGGCATCCATCGGCCCGTCGATAAAAACTTTTCCGAAACGGCCTTCCTGCGCTTCTTTTTTCAGTTCCACGTAGCTCAGAGTATGGGGAAATTTCTCGTTGATTTTCTCCGTGCAGTGTATCAGTGCCACCCGAGGCTCTTCGCATCCCAACGTACGACACAAAGTCAGGTCGTTGGCAATCATTGAACGGTATTGTTCCAAAGTAGGACGAGGAATTACTGCCGCATCCGAAAAAAAAAGCAGTTTATGATACAAAGGTACCTGCGCCACGGCCACATGGCTCAGCACCCCTCCTTCGGGTAACAGTCCCTCTCCTTTTTTCAGGACTGCACGCAGCAGGTTGTCTGTATTGATAAGTCCCTTCATCAGGACTTCTGCCTCACCTGTACGTACCAGTTGCACAGCCAGCGCAGCCGCTTCATCCGGTGTTCCAGCCTCGTAAATGCGTACAAAGTCGGGAGAAGCTGCCCGCAAGTCGAGCGCTTCTTTCAAGTGAGCAGAATCTGTGACCAGCAGATATTCAGCAATCTCCTCTCTCAGGCTACGGATAATGACATATTCCGTGTGCGGATCGTTCGGGCAGACCACCGCCACTTTCCGTCGTATACCGCGCGAACGCAGGCAGTTGACCATCTGAGAAAGGGTTCGAATCAGTTCCATATCATTAGATTTTAAACAAATATGAGAAAATAATTTGAATAAATATCTATTTGGGATGCTAATTAATGCTATAGAGCCGGAGGAGGAAAAATCCTCCCAACGTCAATTTGTCGATAAAATCCTACGAAGTACGTATTATATGCTACAATCGTGCAAGGAGATATACCTACTTTTGTAAAGAATTATACATAATACTTACCATGAAAAATATATTCTGCTTTTTAACCTTATTGCTCAGTCTGGGTGCAAATGCTCAAATCACAGAGCGTACATTACCTGCCGAATGGAAACACCTTATTGATGGGGGACGATTTAAAGACCGGTTCCTGCCTATGCCCGACGGGAAGTCCAGCGACAATGTGTGGGGAACCGACTCGGTACGTCTCCGATACGTTGACAACGGAATTGAAAATCCGGAACTTTCTTTTTGGGGAGGAAACATTCTTAAAGGCAAGGACAATAAATACCATCTCTTTGTCTGCGGATGGCCGGAAAACTCGCCCAAGGGCCACATGACATGGCCCCAATCGACCGTATTCCATACGACAAGTGAGCATTTAAACGGGCCTTATACTATCTGTGACACGATTGGGAAAGGACATAATCCGGAAGCATTTATACTAAAAGACGGACGTCCCGTGGTATACGTAATCGACGGATATTACATTGCGGACAGCCTGAATGGGCCGTGGACGTACAGCCATTTCACCTTCGACAAAAGAAACAGAAAAATCATCGAGGGGCTGTCTAACCTGACTTTTGCCAGAAGAAGTGACGGTTCTTATCTGATGGTATGCCGCGGAGGAGGTGTGTGGATCAGTGAAAACGGTATCTCTCCCTATCAACAGGTCAGTGACAGAAGTGTGTATCCGGACGTGAACGGGGAATTTGAAGATCCGGTTATCTGGAAAGACAGCTTGCAATATCACCTTATCGTCAACGACTGGCTGGGAAGAATCGCCTACTACCAGCGCTCCATCGACGGTATCCACTGGATTACGGAGGAAGGCGAAGCTTACACTCCGGAAATAGCCGCTCACAAGGATGGTTACAAGGAAAACTGGTTTAAGTATGAGCGCATGAAAGTGTTTCAGGATGAATACGGACGCCCCATTCAGGCCAACTTTGCCGTTATCGATACCATCAAATGGGAAGACCATCCCAACGACCGGCACAGTTCAAAGAATATATGCATCCCTCTGAACAAAGGATTGCGCTTGTCTGTCCTGAACGAAGATACGATTACCGCCCAAACCAAGGAAATCAAGGTACTGGTGAAAGCGGAGGAAGGAGTTGACTTCAAGGATTTCGACATGAAATCGCTGAGATTCGGAAGCTCCTCAGACGTAAATTACGGAAAGGGATGCAAGGCTGTCAAACGTATCGCTTCGGGCAAGGACCTGATTATCGTATTCGATGGCAGAAACAATACCATCAGAAAAGATGAATTTGCTCCCAAACTGCTCGGAAAGACGAAAAAAGGAGACTTGCTGTACGGATATGCCAGACTGCCTTACGTTAATTATCATCCGGCATGCCTGTCGGCGGCATATCCTATGGCGTATGACAAGCAATTGGAACTGGAAGTGAAGAATTTCGGTTTGTCCACCTCAGAAGAAACAGACCTGACCGTACTGGTCAATGGAGTAAAACTGGCAGAAGGACAAGTGAAAGTGCTTTCACCTTATGAAAGTGTAAAACTTAGCCTGCCTTGCATAAACGCAGCTAAGATTGACAACCAGACTTTATTTACGATTGTGTACAGCCAGCACGGTAAGGAAATCCGCAAAGAGACCATACAGAACTTCGACTGATAACACGTTACCTTATACACACGAACGGGGAATACGAGCTCCTTTTTAGAGGATATTGTATTCCCTTTTTTATGAGACTCTATCTCAATTGTCAATTATTTACTTTATTCCTTCTTTTCTTGTGCACATAATTCACAAGTTCTCTCTATATTTGCCTTACTTGGTAAATAAAGAAGGAACACATGAAAACAAATTTTTCTTTCGATATGCAGGCCCTCGACGAGGGCATTCACAGCCGCTTCCCCAATCATAAGGAAGCACCGCTTATCGGACTTACCGGGAACTTCAGCGACGGTAATCTGACATTGGCTCCGGGGTATTATCAGTCTATCATTCAGGCTGGAGGGGTACCGGTGGTTATTCCTCCCTACGAGGATACGAACTTGCTGATTAATACGCTTGAGCAGCTTGACGGGCTGTTACTCACCGGAGGAGGCGACTTGAATCCGTTATTCCTGCACGAAGATCCTATCCGGGAACTTCACAGCATCAATCCGTACCGCGATCGCCAGGAACTGCTTCTGACACGTCTGGCTGCCAACCGACAGATTCCGATATTAGGCATCTGCCGAGGGATGCAGGTCATCAATGCGGCATTGGGAGGCACACTCTATCAGGACATCTATGCACAGAAGGATACCCCATCGATTAAACACAGCCAGGATTTGGAACGGAGTTTCCCATCGCACAGGGTAGAGTTAGCAGAAGGCAGTCTGTTGGCTCGTATCTTAAACGTCAAGGAGGTAGCCGTAAATTCTTTCCATCATCAGGCCGTGAAAGATGCTGCTCCGGGTTTCCGTGTATCGGCCACGGCACCCGATAGAGTAATAGAGGCAATAGAAAGCACAGAATACAAATCTATTATAGGAGTGCAGTGGCATCCGGAATGTTTCATCCTGAATCAAGACAAGTGCATGATGCCGTTGTTCGGATGGCTCGTCCGTGAAGCTGGCTCATTCCAGAAGGCCAAGAAGCTGCATGAGCGTCTGTTGATTCTCGACACGCACTGCGATACTCCGATGTTCTTCGACCAGCATATCCGCTTCCACGCACGGGACCCGAAGATTAAGGTGGACCTGCATAAAATGACGGAGGGACGGCAGGATGCGACCATCATGGTGGCTTACCTGGAACAGAAGGAACGTACGGATGAAGCGTTGCTAGCTGCAACGGCCAAGGCAGATCGTCTGCTGAATGAGATTGAGGAGATGGTGGCTATGAACTGTACGGCTGTGGACATCGCTTATTCTCCTAACGACTTATACCGTCTGAAACAGGAAGGAAAGAAGGCCATTATGTTGGGCATTGAAAACGGATATGCCATCGGAAAGGATTTAAGCCGGGTAGCACATTTCCGGAAACGGGGTGTAGTGTATATGACGCTCTGCCACAATGGAAACAATGACATCTGCGGTTCTGCACGCTACAATGAAGAAAACTTGGGAGTTACTCCGTTTGGGGAGCAGGTTATTCAGGAGATGAACCGCCTGGGAATGATGGTGGATTTGTCGCACAGTGGGGAACGGACATTCTACGAGACACTGGACATCAGCAGCCAACCGGTGGTTTGTTCACATTCTTCCAGTCGTGCGCTCTGCGACCATCCCCGTAACTTGACCGATGACCAGCTTCGTGCCATAGCCCGCAAGGGAGGCGTGGTACAGGTATGCTTGTATAGTGGCTTCCTCCGTAAGGAGCGTCCGGCTCACATCTTGGATGCCATCGAACACCTGAATCACATGGTGAACGTGATGGGTATCGAACATGTGGGAATCGGCAGTGACTTTGACGGTGACGGAGGTATTATCGGATGCAACGACTCTTCGGAAATGATTAATCTGACTCGTCAGTTGCTTCATGAACGGTACAGCGAGGAAGACATCCGGCGCATTTGGGGAGATAACTTCTTGCGTGTCATGCAGCAAGTACAGGAGAATGGCTCCTACAAATAAAGTTTAAAACCCGATTGCCGTTGCAAGGCGTGTACAAAAATAAGTTTACCTTTGCACCACAATCAAAACAAGTGAATTATGATTTCAATAAAGAATCTGCTGGCAGTAACTGCCTTAATGACAGGAGGGGCTTTCATCTCTTGCGGAAACAGTCAGAAGAACAGCCAGCAAATAGAAGAATCTGAAGCGGCTATAGTGCAGGCACCGGCATTCAATGCGGATAGTGCATACGCTTACATTGCCGCACAGGTGCAATTCGGACCTCGTGTTCCTAATACGGAAGCTCACCGGAGATGCGGCGATTACCTGGCCGCACAACTGGAGAAATTCGGTGCGAAGGTGTACAACCAGCATGCAGATTTAGTGGCCTACAATGGTACCATCCTGAAATCGCGCAACATCATCGGGGCTTACCAGCCGGAAAACAAAAAGCGAGTGATGCTGTGTGCGCATTGGGATAGCCGTCCATACGCTGACCAAGATGAAAAGTCTAATCACCAGAAACCGATAGATGGAGCCAACGACGGTGCCAGTGGTGTAGGTGTATTGCTCGAAATTGCCCGTCAGATTCAACAGCAGGCACCACAAGTCGGCATCGACTTGATATTCTTCGACTCAGAAGATTACGGCACACCGGACTTCTACGAAGGTACTTACAAACCAGATACCTGGTGTCTGGGTTCGCAGTACTGGGGCCGCATTCCTCACGTACCTGATTACAAGGCACGATTTGGTATCTTGCTTGATATGGTAGGCGGAAAGAATGCCACATTCTACTACGAAGCGTTCTCCAAGCAGACGGCGAACAATGCCATGAAGAAAATCTGGAAAATGGCCGACCATCTGGGTTACAGCAATTACTTCATCAAGGAAGACGGCGGTCAGGTTACCGACGACCATGTGTATGTAAACCAGTACCGCCAGATTCCGTGCGTAGATATTATTCACTACGATACGCAAAGCAACACTGGCTTTAACCCGACCTGGCACACACTGGATGACAGCTTAGAGAATATTGACAAAGCCACTCTTCAAGCCGTAGGACAAACGGTGATGGGGGTAATTTATAACGAAAAATAATTAAACACTACCGCAATGAAAACTATCAATGAACTCCAGGACGAAGTGATCGAAGAATTCAGCGACTTCGACGATTGGATGGACAAATATCAGCTGCTAATTGATTTAGGCAATGACCAGCAGCCGCTTGACCCGAAATATAAAACCGAACAGAACCTGATTGACGGCTGTCAGAGCCGCGTTTGGTTACAAGCTGATCTGGTAGACGGCAAAGTGGTATTTCAGGCAGAGAGCGACGCATTAATCGTAAAAGGTATCATATCTTTACTTATTCAGGTGGTATCTGGACACACACCTGACGAAATTTTGGAATCTGACCTTTACTTCATCGAGAAGATTGGACTGAAAGAACACCTCTCACCAACCCGCAGTAATGGTCTGCTTGCCATGGTAAAACAAATGCGCATGTATGCCTTAGCATTCAAAGCCAAAATGCAAGAAGCATAATCTCACAAAAGAGATTATCAAGGTAATCACATAAAAGGCTCGTGAAGCAGGTTTAGATCTGATTTCACGAGCCTTTTTTATTGATAATGTCTGCCAAGGCCTTGATGCTTTTCGGCTCCAATAGAGCATAAAAAAAGGCTATGCATTTGCATAGCCTTTTTAAGTATATAGCATGTTACAGAATTATTCAGCTTTAGGGGCTTCCTCTGTAGTAGCTTCAGTTGCAGTAGCTTCAGCAGCCGGTGCTTCTGCAGTTGCAGCTGATTTCTTAGAACGACGAGTACGAGTAGCTTTCTTGGCAGCTGTCTTAGCCATGTTCTCGTTGTAGTCAACCAATTCGATGAAACACATTTCAGCGTTATCACCCAAACGGTGACCAGTCTTGATAATACGAGTGTAACCACCCGGACGATCTGCAACCTTTACAGAGATTTCTTTGAACAGTTCAGTAACAGCGAACTTATCTTGCAAGTTGCTAAATACAACACGACGAGAATTTGTTGTGTCTTCTTTAGACTTTGTAATCAGAGGCTCAACGAACTTTTTCAAAGCTTTAGCCTTCGCAACAGTCGTAGTGATTCTTTTGTGCTTGATCAAAGAACATGCCATATTTGACAACATTGCATTTCTATGAGAAGCAGTACGACCTAAATGGTTGAATTTCTTATTATGTCTCATTTTTTATTCTTTATCTAATTTATACTTAGAAATATCTGTTCCAAACGACAGATTCAGACTCTCGAGCAAATCATCAAGCTCAGTGAGCGATTTCTTACCGAAGTTACGGAACTTCAACAGATCTGTCTTATTGAACTGAACCAAGTCTCCAAGTGTTTCTACATCGGCAGCCTTCAAACAGTTCAAGGCACGAACTGACAAGTCCATATCAACCAATTTGGTCTTCAGCAACTGACGCATGTGCAATACTTCTTCATCGAATTCTTCATTACCATCTGCATCTGAAGTTTCAAGAGTAATCTTTTCATCAGAGAACAACATGAAGTGATAAATCAATATTTTAGCAGCTTCTTTCAGTGCTTCCTTCGGGTGAATGGAACCATCCGTAGTAATTTCCAGAACCAACTTTTCATAGTCAGTTTTCTGTTCTACACGGTAGTTTTCTACCGCATATTTCACATTACGAACCGGAGTGTAAATAGAATCGATAGGAATTACATTCACATCGGTGCAGTATTCACGGTTTTCGTCAGCCGGAACATACCCACGACCTTTGTTGATTGTAAGATCTATCTGCATAGTTGCTTTTGAATCTAAATGGCAAATAACTAATTCAGGATTTAACACTTCAAATCCGGTCAAATACTTACCAATATCACCTGCCTTAAATTCAGTAGAATTCTCAACGGTAATGCTTACCTTTTCATTTTCGAATTCCTCAACTATTTGCTTGAATCGAACTTGCTTCAGATTCAAGATAATGTTAGTGACATCTTCCTTTACTCCCGGAACAGTTGCAAATTCGTGCTCAACACCTTCGATATGGATAGTATTGATAGCATAACCTTCCAATGAAGAGAGAAGAATACGGCGTAAAGCATTACCTACGGTAATACCGAAACCGGGTTCAAGCGGACGGAATTCGAATTTTCCGAATTTAGAATCCGCTTCCAACATTAATACTTTATCAGGTTTTTGAAATGCTAATATCGCCATGAAATTAATTATTATTTAGAGTACAATTCAACGATTAAGTGTTCTTTTATGTTTTCAGGAATGTCTGCTCTTTCAGGCTTGTGCAACAACTTACCAGTCTTAGAGTTTTCATCCCATTCCAACCAAGGATATTTGCTGTGATTGAATCCAGCCAATGAGTTAGCAACAACTTCCAAAGACTTAGATTTTTCACGAACACCTACCAGCTGTCCAGGTTTTACAGAGTATGAAGGAATGTTTACAACCTGACCATCTACTGTAATGTGTTTGTGACCAACCAACTGACGAGCTGCAGCACGTGTAGGAGCAATACCCAAACGGAACACTACGTTATCAAGACGACATTCAAGGCTCTGCAACAAGATTTCACCGGTAATACCGTTCATACTTGCAGCCTTTTCAAACATGTTACGGAACTGTTTTTCCAAAACTCCGTAAGTATATTTTGCTTTCTGTTTTTCAGCCAGCATGACACCATATTCTGATGTTTTTCTACGGCGAGTATTACCATGCTGTCCGGGAGGATAGTTTTTCTTAGATAAAACTTTATCTGCTCCAAAGATTGCTTCACCGAATTTACGTGCAATTCTAGTTT
>ERZ772901.610-NODE-610-length-34174-cov-15.915795_pt1 | contig 34174 bp, 29 predicted proteins | sample MGYA00512123_ERZ772901 | MGnify/ENA primary metagenome ERZ772901 (study PRJEB29015, sample SAMEA2737711) | human gut metagenome | biome: human gut; feature: human-associated habitat; material: faeces | place: China | collected 2012 ...
ACTGAAAACGCCAGAGCAGCATGCTGTTGAACAGGGATTTGTAAAAGCAGCCTGAAGTTTTTGAGAGATTCAAGCCCTGAAGCAAACACAGGGCCTTATTTGGTATGCGAAAAATTTGAATTTGGCATCTTTCACTGCCCTTGTTCTTTACTTGGTGTAAGCGATGGCAGAGTTATAAGCAGTGAATGCTGAACACAAACCGTTCGATTTTGTTCTTATCAGCCACACGTGCTATTGACTTTGCTTAATTGGTCTGGGATCTGTCCGCCTGCTGGCTGAACAAGTAAGCGACCAACCTTAGTGTATCACGACCGGAATACGTTTCTCCTTATTTCGGCAGATTCCGGCGCGGGTAACTGCGCCGGAATTTGTTTTAGAGGGGGAGAAAGGTTCCGCAGGAAATGGAGCGAACTATGAAATCGAACAACCTTGCCAAAATGATCGGCAAGCGTGTGGTGCAATCCTGCATCACCATTCTGCTTGTCACTCTGTTCGTCTTTGCCCTCATTCAGATGGTTCCGGGCGATCCCGTAGCCAACTATCTGGGTGCAACCGCTACCGAAGAGCAGATCACCTATTACCGCCACCTTTATGGTTTCGATCGTCCGGTCATCGTCCAGTATCTCAGCTGGATCGGCGGCCTGTTCCGGGGCACCATGGGCCAGTCCATCAGCTATCAGTCTGAGATCGCTGACATCATCCTGCCCCGTTTGGGCACCACCCTGACCATGGTGATCCCGGCTTTCATCATCGGAACGATCACCGGTATCCTGTTCGGCATCATTGCTGCCAAGAACCGCGGCAAGGTCATTGACAGTGTGATCTCCTTCTTTGCGAACATCGGCGTTTCGATGCCCATGTTCTGGCTGGGCATGATGGGAATGCTGGTGTTTGCCCTCAAACTGCGGGTCCTGCCCAGTTCCGGCTATGTGCCCATCACCCGTGATTTTGGCGGCTGGCTCAGCCATATGATCATGCCCATCATTGTGCTGAGTCTGGGTGTCAACGCTGGTTTTGTCCGTCTGACCCGCTCCTCCATGCTGGAGGTCATGCGGCAGGATTATGTGACCACTGCCCGTGCCAAGGGCGTTTCCAAGAAGGATGTTACCTTCAGGCACCAGCTGCGCAACTCCATGATCCCCATCGTCACCACCATGGGTATGCGCCTGGGCTCCATGGTGGGTTCCACCGTCCTGATCGAGAGCCTGTTCGTCATCCCGGGTCTTGGCAGCGTGATGATGAACGGCATCAGCAACCGTGACTTCATGCTGGTGGCGAACGGTGTGCTCATCATCTCCATCTTTGTTGCCATCTGCAACCTCGTGGTCGATATCCTGTACGGCATCATCGATCCCCGCACCCGCTAAAAGGAGGAATGAACTGTGGAAAACAAGACAAAAAAGAAGGGTCTGCTGGACCGTATCACGTCCTCCCGCGTGTTCCGGGTCATGTTCAGCCGCAAGATCATCGTGGTCTGCGCAATTTTGCTTCTCATCATGGTGCTCATCGCCATCTTCGCACCGGTGATCGCTCCCTATAATCCCAACAAGGATGATCTTTACAATGTTCTGAAGGGCTGCTCTGCCGAGCACTGGCTGGGCACCGACTCCAATGGTCGTGATGTTCTGAGCCGCATCATCTATGGTGCCCGCATCTCCTTTACGGTCGGTATCGTGGCCGTGGTCATTTCCAGCGTTATCGGCATGGCACTGGGCCTGATCGCCGGCATGGCAGGCGGTGTGGTGGATGCCTTCATCATGCGTGTCATGGATGCCATGATGGCTGTGCCTATGCTGATCCTGGCTATGTTTCTGGGCGCGATCCTGGGTCAGGGCCTGGGCAATGTCTGCCTGGCCATCGGCATCTCGATGGTGCCCGGCTACGCCCGTGTCACCCGCGGTCAGGTGCTGAGCGTCCGCAATGCCGATTATGTCACCGCCGGTACCCTGTGCGGTGCATCCCGGATCCGCAACACGCTGGTGCATGTGTTCCCCAACTGCCTGTCCGTCAACATCGTCAGCATGACCGCCAGCCTGGGCGGTGCCATTCTGGCCGAAGCGAACCTGAGCTTCCTGGGCATGGGCATCACGCCCCCGACTCCCAGCTGGGGCGCAATGGTCAGCGGCGGCTATAAGTACCTGTCCACCCAGCCCATCATTGCCATTGCTCCCGGCATTGCGATCATCATCGTGGTGCTCTGCTTCAATATGTGCGGCGATGCTCTGCGCGATGCCCTCGACCCGAAGCTGCGCGGCACATTGGGCAGCGGCAAAAAGACCAAGCGCGCAAAGCGCACCAAGAATGTGAAAGAGGTGGCCTGAAATGAGCGACAAGCTGCTGGAAGTCAAAAACCTGAGCGTTGAATATGATACCGAAATTTCCACCGTCTACGCCGTCAATGGTCTGGACTTGGATCTGAACTACGGCGAGACGCTGGGTCTGGTGGGTGAGACCGGTGCCGGTAAGACCACCACAGCCCTGAGCGTCATCCAGCTTCTGCCGGAAGGCATCGGTTTTGTGACCGACGGCTCCATCAAGCTGGATGGTGTGGATATGCTGAATGCTCCCGAGGAAAAGATCCGTGCCATGCGCGGCAGTGTAGTATCCATGATCTTCCAGGATCCCATGTCTGCCCTGAACCCAGTGATGACCGTGGGGGCCCAGATCATGGAGGTGCTGAAGATCCACCATCCGGAGCAGAGCACTGCTCAACTGGAAGCCCGTGTGGACGAAATGATGGAGCTGGTGGGCATCCCTGCAAAGCGCAAGGTGGAGTACCCCCATCAGTTTTCCGGCGGCATGAAGCAGCGCATCGTCATTGCCATTGCGCTGGCCTGCGAGCCGAAGCTGATCCTTGCCGACGAACCCACCACCGCACTGGATGTGACCATTCAGGCCCAGATGCTCGGCCTGATCAATGAGCTGCAGAAGCGGCTGAACACCGCCATGATCCTCATCACCCACGATCTGGGTGTTGTGGCCCAGACCTGCGAGAAGGTCATGGTCATGTACGCCGGTGAGGCCATCGAGTACGGCACAGCAGAGGATATCTTTGAGACCACGCAGCGCCACCCTTACACCCAGGGGCTGTTCAACGCCATTCCCAAGCTGGATGAGAACACCAAGCGTCTGGAGGCCATTGAGGGGATGATGGCTGACCCCACCCAGAAGATCGAGGGCTGCCGCTTTGCTGACCGCTGCAAATATGCCACTGCAGCCTGCAAGAAGGCCCAGAAGATGCGGGAGGTCACACCGGGCCACTTCATCCGCTGCTGCCGGTTTGATCCGCCGCAGTCCAACACCTGAGCCGGGAGGAAATGACAATGGAAGAAAAGATATTGATCGAGGCAAAGAACCTCAAAAAATACTTCAAAGTCGGCGCAAGCAGCCAGCTCCATGCGGTGGACGGCGTGAACTTCAAGATCAAGCGCGGCACCACACTGGGCGTGGTGGGCGAGTCCGGCTGCGGCAAGTCCACGCTGGGCCGCCTGCTGCTGCGGCTCTATGATGTTACCGATGGTCAGATCATCTACGACGGCACCGACATCACTAAACTGAATGCCAAGGAACTCAAGCCCATCCGTGCCCGGATGCAGATGATCTTCCAGGATCCGTCCGGTTCGCTGGATCCCCGCAAGAGCGTGAAGGAACTGATCGGAGAACCGCTGAAGATCTATAATGCCTGCAAAAACCGTGACGAATACGATGCCCGCATCGCCGAGATCATGGAGACCGTCGGCCTGGATGAGCGTTATGCAGAGAGTTTCAGCCACGAGCTGGACGGCGGCCGCCGCCAGCGCATCGGCATCGGCCGCGCATTGGCCATGGACCCGGAGTTCATCATCTGCGATGAGCCGGTCTCTGCACTGGACGTTTCCATTCAGGCACAGATCCTGAATCTGCTGATGGATCTGCAGGATGAGAAAAAGCTGACCTATGTCTTTATCACTCACGATCTGAGCGTGGTCAAGCACATCAGCCACGAGATCATGGTCATGTATCTGGGCCAGTGTGTGGAATATGCCAAGACCGAGGATCTGTTCAAGAATCCGCTCCACCCCTATACCAAGGGTCTGCTGGATGCTGTGCCCATCCCCAGCCTGAAGGCCAAAAAGCTTTCCACCGAGGTCATGCGCGGCGAACTGACAAGCCCTGTGGACCCGGCTCCCGGCTGCCGTTTTGCGGCCCGCTGCCCCTATGCAACAGATGCCTGCCGCGGCAGGGATATCCCCTTGAAGGAAGTGGAACCCGGCCACTTTGTTAGCTGCACACGCTTTTGAGAACACGGAAAGGCGGGAAAATCAATGACAGAGGAAGAAAAAAAGACAGCTGCCGAGCAGAAGCAGCGTGAGATGGAAGAGATGATGCGGCAGGCGCAGGAGAGCTACCGGCAGGAATATGCCAGTATACCCTACGACGGCCCGGTCTATGGCTGCCGCCGGGAGGAGCTGATGCTGCCCATGCAGGACGGAGTGAGGCTCTATACCGAGATCTTCAAACCGGAGGGGCTTGCACAGTTCCCTGTGCTGATCCAGCGCAGCTGCTATCCCAATCAGCAGCCGCTGTATGAGATCAACGGTGTAGAACTGACCCGCCGGGGCTACGGCTATGTGGTCCAGACCTGCCGCGGCACGGGCAAGAGCGAGGGACATTGGGAACCCAACGTCAATGAGCGCCCGGATGGCCGCGATGCCCTGCAGTGGCTCAACGACCAGCCCTGGGCAGAGAGCATCGGCTATTTCGGAGCCAGCTATCTGGCCCTGACCGGCTGGGCCATTGCAGATATCGTTCCACCCAAGGTCAAGGGAATGATGCTGACGGTCTATGGCACCGACCGTTTCAAATCGGCTTATGAAAAGGGGCTGTTCCGCCACGACGTGCTGACTGGCTGGGCAATGCAGAATGCAGGCCATCCGGTCACAGCGGACTATCTGGAAAGCTGCCGCTTCCGTCCCCACGACAAGGTGGATGAAGCGCTGTGGGGTGGAACGCTGGACTGGTATCAGGACTGGATCCATGCCACCCGCCGCACAGATGCCTACTGGCAGCAGGGCTGGTGGAAGCTGTTAGCCGATGTGCCCGGAAATACCAAGGTTCCGGTGTATATCATCGATGCATGGTACGATCACCATTTTGGCAGTGCCATCAACACGTATGCCTCTCTGGCCCCTGAGACCAAAGAGCACAGCTGGCTGGATATCGGCTGCTGGAATCATATGTCCCAGCCCTGCATTGCGTGGGGCGAGCAGCACAATCTGGAAAACGGCGACATCCACCGGATGCTGGAATGGTTCGATCTGCTGCTGAAGCAGAAAAAACAGCCGGAAAAGCGGGTGCGCACCTATGTGATGCGGGAGGACCGCTGGAAAACGCTGGAGGCATGGCCCGCCCCCGTGAGCCGGACTGAAAAGCTTTATCTGGGTGAAACAACTCTGAATGCCGAGCCGGCAGAAGGGGAGCGCACCTTTGTGTATGACCCGGAGACCCCCGTGCCCAGCCATGGCGCAGAAAGCGTTCTGACCACCATTGCCGAGGCAGGCAGTCTGCTGCAGCCGGAGCCGGACTATCGACCCGATGTGGTCAGCTTCGTCAGCGCTCCGCTGGAAAAAGCACTGCCCATTTGTGGACAAATCAAGGTGCACCTGAATGTCTCGACCGATGTGGATGATACTGCCTTCACTGCCAAGCTGATGGAGGTGTTCCCGGACGGCAGGGCCTATAACATCCGGGGCGGCATCACCACCATTGCTGCCGACCTGCCGGAGGGTCAGACCTATACTCCCGGGCAGACAGCAAAGGTCTGTGTGGAGATGTGGGATATGAACTGGACGGTACAGCCCGGCAGCTGCCTGCGGCTGGATGTCTCTTCTTCCGACTTCCCGCAGTACGCCGTTCACAGCAATTACGCAGGAGTCTGGTCTGAACAGGGAAAGACCCGCATCGCCCACCAGAAGATCTTGCTGGGGGAGGGCAGCTTTGTAGAACTGCCCCTGCACGAGAACTGAGAGAAAGGAACCAAGACCATGACGGAACAGGAACGAAATGTCCTTCTGAACGAACTGCGGCAGCAGGAGAGCCAGAGGGAAAAGCAGATCAAGCGGGAGCGGTTCCGTCGTCTGAATCCTTATGCAAAGAAAGGAGCGGTGGTGTTTGCCGGTTCCAGCCTGATGGAACAGTTTCCGCTGTATGAGTTTTTGCAGGACGATGATCTGCACTGCACCTTGTACAACCGGGGCATCGGCGGCTTTACCACCACCGAGCTGCTGGAGGCCATGGACGAGTGCATCCTTGAGCTGCAGCCTGCGCACCTGTTCCTGAACATCGGCACCAATGACCTGAACGGCCCGGACTACGACCGCGCCGCCATGCTGGGCCGGTATGAGGAGATCGTGCAGCAGATCCGGAAAAAACTGCCCGAAACAAAGCTCTACCTGCTGGCCTATTATCCGGTAAACCCCACCGTGGCCGAAGACCCGGGCCTGATCGAATGCTTCCACTGGCGCACCAATGAGCGCATCCGGGAGGCAAGCGAGGGCGTGCAGGCATTGGCCCGGAAATACGGGGCGGAATTCCTCGACCTGAACAAGGACCTGTACGATGCTGCCGGAAATCTGAAAGCGGAGTACACCATTGAGGGAATGCACCTGTATGCCAACGGCTACCGCCCTGTGATGGATGCTCTGCTGCCGTTGCTGCGCAAAATCGGAGAAGAACAGGGAGGAAAGCAATGACCGGAGTCTTTGGTGTTGTTCTGGGTCAGATCCTTCTGATGTTCCTCTATCTCATCATTGGCTATGTGCTTTACCGTACCAGACTGATCACCCAGGAGGGCAGCAAGGCACTGGCTCACCTGCTGTTATATTGCGTGCTGCCCTGTGTTGTGCTAAAATCATTTTGTATTGAGTATTCGGCAAAGGGAGCTGTGGAATTGGCTGTCAGCATTGCGGCAGGTGCCGGGGTGTTGCTGCTCTCCATGGCGGTGTCGTGGCTCTTTTTCCGCAAAGACCCCATGGCGCAGATCGGTGTGGCTTTTTCCAATGCCGGGTTCATGGGATTTCCGCTGGTCACAGCAGTGCTGGGTGGAGAAGCTGTGTTCTACGCAGCAGGCTTTGTGGCCCTGCTGAATGCTTTGCAGTGGACCTACGGCCAGGCAAAGCTTTCCGGGGACAAAAAGTACATCCAACTGGGGGTAGTGCTCAAAAATCCGCTGGTGCTCTCCCTGTTGGGCGGTGTGGTGCTCTACTTCTGCCGCATCCCGGTGCCGCAGTTCCTCCGCACCCCCATGGGGGCCATTGCAGGCATGAACGCTCCACTTGCCATGATCGTGCTGGGTGTCTATCTGGCCAGGACCGACCTCAAAGCCATCTTTACCCGCCCCCGGCTCTACGCCCTTTCGGCAGTACGGCTGGTGGGGATCCCACTGCTGACGATCGTCTGTCTGATGCTTCTTCCAGCCGGATGGCGGCAGATCGGCACGGTGCTCATCATTGTGAATGCGGCCCCCATCGGCAGCAACATCGCGGTGTATGCCCAGCATCTGGGGCTGGATTCTTCCTACGCTGTGCAGATGGTCTGTCTGAGCACTCTGCTGTCACTGATCACGCTGCCAGTGATGCTCAGCCTGGCTGCCGCGTTGGGCTTTGCATGAGTCTGAAAACAACCAACAGAAAGCAGGAGATAAGATGAAACAGTATCTTTTGATCGACATCGGCGGAACCTTCATCAAGTACAGCCTGGCCGATGAACAGGCCCGGAAAATCTCTGGTGGAAAGGTTCCGACACCGCTGACGAATATGGATGACCTTCTGGCGGTCATCGAGGGCTTTGCCGCTCCCCTTCAGGGACAGTTCGTGGGCTGCGCCATCTCTATGCCGGGCCGCATCGATACCAGAAACGGCATCGCCCATACCGGTGGAATGCTCAGTACCTTTATGTGGGAGCAGCCCTTTGCTGCGCAGGTAGAGGCACGGCTGGGCGTGCCGGTGACCATCGCCAACGATGGCAAGTGTGCCGCAGCAGCGGAGGGTTGGACCGGTGCGCTGGCCGGTGTGGAGAATGGCCTTGTGCTGGTGCTGGGCACCGGCATCGGCGGCGGCATCATCCTGAACGGGAAGGTGCTGATGGGCGCTCACGCTGCCGCAGGCGAGGTTAGCGGCCTTGTCTCGGATATTTCAAAGATGGCCGACGATGATTTCAATTTGACCTCGGTAGAGCGGTATTCCGAAGCACCCCTCTGGGCGGGAATGGCCTCGGCAAGTGGCCTGATCTTCGAGTATGCCCGGCAGAAGCATCTGCCGACGGGCAGCCCCATGCCCACCGGGGAAGAAATCTTTGCGGCTTACAATGCCGGGGAGCCGGAAGCGCAGAAGGCTCTCAAGATCTTTGCCCGGCGGGTGGCCGTTGGCATCCTGAGCCTGCAGCATGTGCTGGATGTGGAAAAGGTGGCCATCGGCGGCGGTATCAGCGCAGCGGAGGCTCTGCTGCCTGCGATTCAGGCCGAGTTGGATTGGCTGTTTGAGCGCTGCACAGTCATGCCGGCGGTCAAGCCGGAGCTGGTGCGCTGCCGCTATGGCAACGATGCCAACCTGATCGGTGCCCTGAAGCTGTTCTTTGAACAGAACCCCGCCTGAACCAGAACAAAATAGAATAGGAGTAGAAACTTATGAGCGTTTTCCGTGATGATTTCCTGTGGGGCGGTGCCTGTGCAGCCAACCAGTTCGAGGGCGCATGGGACGTGGATGGCAAAGGCCTCAGTATCCCTGACCTGTGCACCAATGGCTCTCACACCAGCCCGAAATGGGTGACAACTGCTGTCCGCCCCGACCGGCTGTATCCCAGCCATGAGGCCATCGACTTCTACCACCACTACGAGGAGGACATTGCTCTCTTCGCCGAGATGGGCTTCAAGACCTTCCGCACCTCCATCAACTGGACCCGCATTTTCCCCACCGGTATGGAGACCGAGCCAAACGAGAAGGGCCTTGAATTCTATGACAAGGTCTTTGACTGCTGCAAGAAGCACGGCATCGAGCCGTTGGTCACCATCAGTCACTACGAGCTGCCCTATGCGCTGGTGGAAAAATACAACGGCTGGGCCAGCCGGGAACTCATCGAGTTCTATATGAACTACTGCAAGGCTATTTTTGAGCGGTACAAGGATAAGGTCAAGTACTGGCTGACCTTCAACGAGATCAACTGCGGCACCATGCCGATGGGTGCGATCCTGGAAACAGGCACCATTCGGGGCTTTGAAGGCCCTACCGACAAGGTGCCGGACAACAAGCAGGAGCGTTTTCAGGCGCTGCATCACCAGTTTGTGGCCAGTGCAGAGGCTGTTCGGTATGCCCACGACCACTACCCTCAGTTCAAGATGGGCTGCATGATCTGCTTTATCACCAGCTACGCACTGACCTGCGACCCGGCCGATGAGATCGCCAACCAGAAGGCCATGCAGATCAGCAACTGGTTCTGCTCTGATATGCATGTCCGCGGCGAGTATCCTTCTTACATGAAGCGCTATTTTGCCGAGAATAATATCACCATCCGGCAGGAGCCGGAGGATGTTGCCATCCTGAAGGCCGGTACTGTCGATTTCTACACCTTCAGCTACTATATGTCCAACTGCATCACCACCCATAAGGATGCCGATGATGTGGGCGGCAACATCATTGCTGGTAAGAAGAATCCTTACCTGAAAGCCTCTGACTGGGGCTGGCAGATCGATCCCATTGGTCTGCGCTACACCCTCAACGAGATCTACGACCGCTACCGCATTCCCCTGATGGTGGTGGAAAACGGCCTGGGCGCTTACGACAAGAAGGATGCCGACGGAAAGATCCACGACAGCTACCGCATCGACTACCTGCGTGCACACATCGAGCAGATGGCTGAGGCTGTAAAGGACGGCGTAGACCTGATGGGTTACACCCCCTGGGGCTGCATCGATCTGGTGAGTGCCTCCACCGGTGAGATGGCAAAGCGCTACGGCTTCATCTACGTCAACAAGTTTGACGACGGCACGGGTGATCTGAGCCGCGAAAAGAAGGACAGCTTCTACTGGTATCAGAAGGTCATTGCCACCAACGGCGAAGATTTAGGATAACAAAAACAGACCTCCGGGTGCCATGTTTGCAGTACCGGGGGTCTGTCTTTTTGAAAGAAGGAGGTCATTTATGGAAAAGGCATTTTGCTGTGCGCCGGATTTCCCGGTGGTTCAGACAAATTACGGTCCGGTGCGGGGATATCGCTTCCGGGAGATCAGCAGCTTCAAGGGCATCCCGTATGGGCGGGCGGTGCGCTTCCATGCACCCCAGCCGCCCCAGCCTTGGGCAGAGCCGCTGGACGCTTCCAGTTACGGCTGCGTCTGCCCTCTGCTGAGCATCGACAAGCCCAGCGGCGAACTGCGTGTGCCCCACCGCTACTGGGTGCAGGATGAGGACTGCCTGAACCTGAACATCTGGACCCCGGCCTGCGATGCCCAAGAGCGGCCGGTGATGGTCTGGCTCCATGGCGGCGGATTTTTTGCCGGCTCGTCCATTGAGCAGGTGGCCTACGAGGGCGGAAACATGGCGCGGGAAGGGAACTGCGTGGTGGTGTCACTGAACCACCGGCTGAACATCCTGGGCTACTTGGATCTCTCCGATTTTGGGGAGGAGTACGCAAACTCCGGCAATGCGGGTGGGGATGATATCATCCTGGCACTGCAGTGGGTGCGGGACAATATTGCAGCGTTTGGCGGCGATCCCGGCTGCGTGACGGTATTCGGCCAGTCCGGCGGCGGTGCCAAAGTGACAACGCTGCTGCAGACCCCGGCAGCAGATGGCCTGTACCACAGGGCGATGATAATGAGTGGTGTGCTGGAAGGTTTGCTGAACGACAGTGTCGGCAGCGGCAGGGACTGTGTGCAGGCGCTGATGCAGGAGCTTGGCGTGCAGACAGCACAGCAGCTGGAAACTGTGCCCTACCACCAACTGGCGCAGGCTTACCGGAACGTCAGCCCGGCTCTGAAAGCAAAAGGCGCGAACGTGGGCCAAAGTCCCCACCCGAACCGCTTCTATCTTGGAGATCCGCTCCAAAACGGCAGTGGGTTTCGGCCCGAGACTGCAAACGTTCCGGTGCTGATCGGTACGGTTTATTCGGAGTTCTACGGTTTCTTTGATGGACTGAAAGGAGTCAGCCCGGAGGAAGCAGTGGGCCTGTCTGCCGCAGAGACCCTGCGGAAGCAGTTCCGCACTGCCTACCCGCACCGCCCGGAGGAAGACCTGCTGCTGGCAGATACCAGCTTCCGCGCCCCCACGATCAAATATGTCCGGGAGCGTGCCAAGGCGGGCGGAAAGGTTTACAGTTATCTGTTTGATCAGGACTTCCCTCTGATGGGAAAAAGCACCCCGTGGCACTGTGCGGATATCCCATTTGTGTTCCACAACACAGAGCTTGTACCAGTGTGTGCCTTTGAGGGAGCAAAGCAGCTGGAAGCGGAAATTTTTGGCGCTGTGATGCAGTTTTCCCGTACCGGTGCGCCGGGCTGGGCTGCCAGTACGGAGGATGTGGAACAGACCATGCTTTTCGGCCCCCAAAGCCGTCTGGTGCAGAATCACGATCACGCACTGATCGAAGCATTGGCACCCTTCACAGATTTACGGATGAAAAAAGCGACCCGGGCAGGCGGACAGATCCAGCATTAAAAAGCGCTGTTCAATACGCGGGAATTCCGGGAAACAGAAAGCAGAACAGGCATCCTGCGATACCGTTTGGCGGTATCGGGCAGGATGCCTGTTCTGCTATGATGATCTTCATTGCATTTTCTATATCCGCAACAGCCTGACGAGATTTCTGGCAGAGTTCATAGCAGATAAAAACAGCGTGCAGCTTTTCCGCATTTATGCTATACTTGACACAGCGGATCACAGGATCCTCCGGATGGGGAAAAGGAGCAAAAACGATGCGGAAACTGGACCTGAATGCGATCTATATTTCGGAGCGGGTGCAGGAGACCCTGCGCCCTGTTTCAGTCAGTGCACTGACGGCGGTGGTGGCTCCCATGGGCTATGGCAAGACCACTGCCATCAACTGGTTTCTGAACCAGCGCAAGCAGACGGAAAATGCAGTGCCTTCTCTGCGCTTTCTCGCATGGAAGGTACTGCATTTTTGCCTGCTGCCTTATCTGTGCGGAATGGATGCCGCACGCGGCATTCAAGGGTCAAACCGGTCTGCATTCTGTAATTGCCACTTGACCCAACCCGTGGTATAATGAAAGAATCGAATACTATGGGAACAAAGGACAGGGGTCAGAACAGAAAATGGCAAAACGAAAGCGAAAAACAACTGCAAAGCGCGCGTCTGCACGCAGAAAAAGCCGGGCCGAGGAGCGGATGCCGGCGGGGCTGGGCACCCTGTTTGTGGGGCTGCTGCTCATCGTGCTGGCGTTCGTGGAGGGGGACTCCGTCTGGAAGAGCGCCCACCAGATCCTATTCGGGCTGTTCGGCTGCGGCAGCTTTGTGCTGGGCGCGGCGGTGTGCTATCTGGCCATCCTCTACACCCGGGGGCAGGACCTGCTGATGCAGGTGTTCAAGCTGCTGCTGGGGCTGATCTTTGCCAGCGGCACGGTCATCGTGTTTTCGGATATCCCCGCCGACCTGACCGCTGCCCAGATGATCGCTGCCTGCTACCAGAACGGCGCAAACGCCTGGCTGGGCGGCGGCGTGCTGGGCACTCTGCTGGGCGGCAACCTGCTCCTGCTCTGCGGGCGGCCTGCGGCCAATCTGGTCATGGCGGTGCTGGCCCTGTGCGCCAGCCTGTATATTTTTGATATCACCCCTGCCGAGTGCTGGCAGTGGCTCTGCAATGTGGGCGGCGGCGTGCATGAAAAAGGCGTGGCGGTCTATGAACAGAACGCCGCCCGCCGTGCTGAGCGCCTTGCGGCCCGGCAGGCGGAAGAGGAGTACCGCGCCGAGGAGCCTGCGGACGATTACGATGATAATTTTGATGAGGAAGATGCGCCCGGCGGCATTCCGGTGCCCGGGTGGCTGTCCGGCGTGTTCAGCTGGGGCCACAAGGTGACCAAGGAGATGGAAGGCGAAGCGGAACCTGCTCCCGTGGACGATTCTCTGGGCTACGAGCCGCCTGCGCCGGTGGAGCCGGAACCGGCTCCCGCCCAGCCTGCCCCAGCCTTTGAGCCGGTCAAGGTGACCTCCAACCATCCCCGCGCGGCGTTTGATATCGATCTTGGGCCGGATACCTCTGTTTCCGAAGGCGGCAGCGAGCCCATTGAGCCCATCATCATCGGGCCGGGCGGCACCTTTGGGCAGGACCCGTTCCAAAAGGCCCCGCCCCGGGCCATCGTCAAACCGGTGGTGCCGGATGCCGTGGAGACTGCCGCCGAGGATTTCTTCGCGCCCGCCGGATCGCCTGCTCCGGCCCCGGTGGTGAACCCCACCGTGCCGCCTGCGGCCCCGGAAGCCCCTGCGGCTGCACCGGCAGAGCCCGTGCAGCCTGAGATGCCGGTGTTCCAGACCCCCACCCTGCCCACTACGGACGAGCCGGTGGTGCCGGTGCGGGTCAGCGCGGAAAACGCGGTGGCCATGCGCAGTGAACCGGACGAGGACGGTTGGATCAGCATTACCAGCGAACCGGTGGAGGAAAAAGACCTGAACACGCTGGTAGCGGCTGCCATGGAAAAGCCCGCCGCAGGCGAGCAGGCCGCCGCCACCGCCCCGGCCGAGGAGCCGGAAGTGGTGGAGACCTTCCAGTATCAGTACCCCAGCATCGAGCTGTTTGAAAAGTCTGCCGAGGAGGGTGACCCCGGTGCCCAGGACGAGCTGAAGGCCAACGCCCAGAAGCTGGTGGACACGCTGGAAAGCTTCGGCGTGCGCACCCGGGTGCTGGATATCTCCCGCGGGCCCTCTGTTACCCGATACGAACTGCAGCCCATGGCGGGTGTGAAGATCAGCCGCATCACCTCGCTGGCAGACGATATCGCCCTGAACCTTGCGGTGGCGGACGTGCGTATGGAAGCCCCCATCCCCGGCAAGCCCGCCGTGGGCATCGAGGTGCCCAACCACAAAAAGACCGCCGTTTCCATCCGCAGCATCTTTGAGAGCCAGAGCTTTCTGCGCATGACCTCGCCGCTGGGCATCGCCCTTGGCAAGGACATTGCCGGTGTAGCGCAGGTGACCGACCTGTGCAAGATGCCCCACCTGCTCATCGCGGGCAGCACCGGCAGCGGTAAATCCGTGTGCGTGAACAGCATCATCATGAGCCTGCTGTTCCGCTCCAGCCCGGAGGACGTGAAGCTGCTGCTCATCGACCCCAAGGTGGTGGAGCTGGCCGAGTATAACGGCATCCCCCACCTGCTGATGCCCGTTGTCACCGAGCCCCGCAAGGCCGCCGGTGCACTGGGCAGCGCGGTGCAGGAGATGGAGCGCCGCTACCGCCTGTTTGCGGAGAACAATGTGCGCGATATCAAGTCCTTCAACAAGCTGGCTGCCGAGCAGCCGGAGCTGGAAAAGATGCCCTACATCGCCATTATCATCGACGAGTTGGCCGATTTGATGATGGTGGTGGGCAAGGACGTAGAGGATTCCATCTGCCGCATCGCCCAGAAAGCCCGTGCCGCCGGTATGCACCTGATCGTTGCCACCCAGCGCCCCAGCGTGGACGTGATCACCGGCCTGATCAAGGCCAACATCCCCAGCCGCATCGCCTTTGCGGTGTCCAGTCAGGTGGACAGCCGCACCATTCTGGACGGTGCCGGCGCAGAAAAGCTGCTGGGTCAGGGCGATATGCTCTTTATGCCCGTGGGCGCACCCAAGCCCACCCGCATTCAGGGCACTTTTGTGCGGGATGAGGAGATCAGCCGTGTGCTGGACTTCATCAAATCCAGCGCCACCGTGCAGTACGACGAGGCCATGATCGAGGCCATGGAAAAGCACGCCATTCAGGACGGCAAAAAGGGCGGCGGCGGTGCCGACGCCGAGGAGGACGCAGGCTCCGACCCCATGTTCAAGCAGGCCGTGGACGTGGTCATCGACGCCGGTCAGGCCTCCACCAGCCTGTTGCAGCGCCGCTGCAAGCTGGGCTACGCCCGCGCCGCCCGCATCATGGACGAGATGGAGCAAAAGAGCATCATTGGCCCCTACGAGGGTGCAAAGCCCCGCGCCGTGCTCATCAGCCGCCAGCAGTGGCTGGAAATGCAGATGAACCAACCGGAGGAATAATAAAGGAGCATTATGGAACATTCTACTCCCCAGATCTACACCGAATTTCTTCCCATCAGCCGGGCAGACATGGAAGCCCGGGGCTGGGAGCAGCTGGACTTTGTGGTGGTGGGCGGTGACGCCTATGTGGACCACCCCAGCTTTGGCACCGCCATCATCAGCCGCCTGCTGGAAGCCGAGGGCTACAAGGTGGGCGTGCTGGCTCAGCCCCGCTATACCGACTGCGAGGACTTCAAGCGCTTCGGTAAGCCGAAGTACGGCTTCTTCATCGGCGGCGGCAATGTGGACAGCATGGTGAGTCACTATTCCGTCGCAAAGATCCCCCGCGCGGAGGACGAGTATTCGCCCGGCGGAAAGGGCGGCGCACGGCCCGACCGCAGCGCCACCGTCTACACCAGACTTGCCAAGCAGGCATACCCTGACCTGCCCGTCATTCTGGGCGGTCTGGAAGCATCGCTCCGCCGCTTTGCCCACTACGACTACTGGCTGGACACCGTCCTGCCCAGCATCGCCGAGGACTCTGGCGCGGACATCATCAGCTTCGGCATGGGTGAACACCAGACCGTGGAAATTGCCCGCCGTCTGGCGGCAGGGGAGCCGGTGGAGAGCATCACCGATGTGGACGGCACCTGCTACCTGACCGACTTCGACCACCTGCCCGAGCGGTATGTGGAGTGCGCGGGCTTCAAGAAGGTCGCCTCCGATAAGGTGGCTTATGCGAAAGCCTGTCGCATCCAGATGGACAATCAGGACGTCGTCAGCGGCAATATCATCGTCCAGAAGCAGAGCGAGAAGTACCTCGTGCAGAACATCCCCGCAAAGCCCCTCGTCCGCTGGGAGTTGGATAAGGTCTACGCCCTGCCCTACACCCGCCGCTACCACCCCATCTACGAGGCCATGGGCGGTGTGCCTGCCATCCGGGAGGTGCAGTTCTCCATCATCCAGAACCGCGGCTGCTTCGGCGGCTGCAATTTCTGCGCCATCCAGCTGCATCAGGGCCGACGCGTCACCAGCCGCAGCGCCGACAGCATCGTGGCCGAAGCAGAGCGGATGACCCACGAGCCGGATTTCAAGGGCTACATCCACGACATCGGCGGCCCCACCGCCAACTTCCGTTTCCCATCCTGCCGTGAGCAGATGCTGCGGGGTATGTGCAATGGCGGCAAGCACTGCCTCGCCCCCACCACCTGTTCCCACATGATCGTGGACCACAGCGATTACCTGAAAATCCTCCGCCGCGTCCGGGAGCTGCCCGGCGTCAAGAAGGTGTTCATCCGCAGCGGCATCCGCTTCGATTACCTGATGGCCGACCCCGATGACACTTTCTTTAAGGAGCTGGTGGAGTACCACGTTTCCGGCCAGCTGAAAGTCGCGCCGGAGCACTGCGCCCCCAACACCCTCGCTTACATGGGCAAGCCGCCTATCGAGACCTTCAACAAGTTCAAGGATAAGTTCTACGAGCTGAGCAGGAAGGCGGGCAAAAAGCAGTACCTCGTGCCGTACCTCATGTCCAGCCACCCGGGCAGCACCCTCAAGGATGCCGTCTATCTGGCCGAATACCTCTACAAGAACCATATGCGCCCCGAGCAGGTGCAGGATTTTTATCCCACACCCGGCACCGTGAGCACCTGTATGTTCTACACCGGCCTCGACCCCTACACTTTGAAGCCGGTGTTTGTGGAAAAGACCGCTGAGGGCAAGGCACTTCAGCGCGCCCTGCTCCAGTATTATGAGCCCCGCAACGCCGAAAAGGTCATCAAGGCGCTGAAAATGACCCACCGCGAAGACCTCATCCCCCTGCTGGTTCCCGCTGAGGGCCGCATTGCGGTCCAGCGTTCGGCCCGCAGAGCCGAGGCCGCCGATGTGACCATCCACGGCGACGGCACCTACACCGTCCGGCCCAGAGGCAAGGGCGGCAAGCCCCAGAGCCGCTCCACCGCCCCGGTGGGCCGTAGCCCGGCAGGCCGTCAGCCCAGCCCCGGCGCACGTTTTGCGCCCCATTCGGCTCCTGCACATAAACCGAAAAGCAATCAACAGAAAGAGAATACATCGTGGAAAACTTCAAAAAAGAAAAAGTGACCGCTCAAACGCTCATGAGCCGCCTCGCTGCGCTGGCACTGGCCGCAGCTCTTGCGCTGGGCCTCGTGGGCTGTGATACCTCTTCCATCGTCCCGGGAGGCAGCGGCGACGTTATGCCGAACCCGGCAGCTTCTCAGACCGAAACGACGCCTTCCGACGGGCAGGACGCCGCCTTCCAGATGCACTTCATCGACGTGGGGCAGGCGCTGAGCGTGCTGGTGGAGTGCGACGGACAGTTCATGCTCTACGACGGCGGCAATGTGGACGACGGCAGCCTGGTAGTCTCCTACTTGCAGAGTCAGGGTGTCGAGCAGCTGGAGTATGTCTTCTGCTCCCATGCTCACGAAGACCATGTGGGCGGTCTGGCCGCTGCGCTGGCCTATTTCCCGGCCTGCCACGTTTACAGCCCTGTGACGGAAGCCTCCACCAAGTGCTTTAAGGATTTCGTCAAGTACACCCAGCAGCAGAACTTACAGGTCGAAGTACCTGCCGTAGGCACCCAGTGGGCGCTGGGCAGCGCCACTGTGACCATGCTTGGCCCTGTGGCGCAGTACGATGACACCAACGATACCTCCATCGTCCTGCGCATCGACTACGGCGCGACGAGCTTCCTGCTCACCGGTGATATGGAGGCCGACGCCGAGCGCGACCTCGTGAACAGCGGCGCGAACCTCAAGGTGGATGTCTTACAGGTGGGCCACCACGGCTCCAGCACCTCCACCAGCTACGTCTTCCTGAACGCTGTCCTGCCCGAAATGGGCATCATCTCCTGCGGCGTCAACAACAAGTACGGCCACCCCCACGAGGAGACCCTGAGCATCCTGCGCGACGCCGGTGTGGACGTCTACCGCACCGACCTGCTGGGGACGATCACCGTTTCCAGTGACGGCCAGAACTACACGGTGGCAACGGAACACTTCGCCACCGACGCTGAGCTGAACCCCACCGACCCGGCGGCGTCCAGCACGGCCCAGCAGGCCTACATCGGCAACGTGAACAGCAAAAAGTTCCATCTGCCCAGCTGCGCCAACCTCCCGGCAGAGAAAAACCAGATTTTGTTCTCGAGCTATGATGAAGCTGTGGCCGCTGGCTACAGCCCCTGCTCGAGCTGCATCAAGTAAGATTGGAGGCGGTAATATGAGTTATGGATGGGCAACCGTTTTTACACTGGCGGCATGGCTCGCAGGGTACTTTATAGACGAGTTCATCAGCTGGGACGACCCGATGGGCCTGCGAATCGTGCTTCCTGTCATCGTGATGGGATGCTGTATTATGAAGTTCATCAAGGACAGTAACCAGCCGAAATAAAGCAAAAGGCACCGTGCTTCTGCTCGAAGCACGGTGCCTTTTTAGTTATCGAATCAGCATCAGCGTCCGCGTCCGGCTCCGCCGCCATGGCTGCTGCCGCCGCCCATGCCGCCGAAGCTGCCGCCGCCGCGCCCGGCTCCGCCAAAACCGGAGCCGCCGCCCATACCGCCAAAGCCGCTTCCACCGAAGCCGCCGCCGCGGGGAGGACGAGGCCCCCGTGGGCCTCTTGGGCCGCGAGGGCCGCCATAGAAACCACCGCCGGGGCCGAAGTCATCGTAAGGGCCGCGCGGAGGGCGCGGGCCTCTGTGCCAACGCCGTGCGCCGAACCAGCCAAACGGCCCCCAGTACCAGCCGAAAGAGTGGCCGAGAGGTGTGATAAAGATAAAGAAAACTGCGATAAACAGGATGATATAAGCGAGCATGGAGAAAATGCCGCCGATAAAGCTTTCCCAGATGGAGTAGTGCTTCTGGGGCGGGACAGGCTCGACAGAGGGCCGGGTGATCTGGGTGTCAGAGCCGTCGGAATAGATGGTCCCGCCGCTCAGAGTGACCCCGTACACCTCTGCGATGGTATTGGCCACATTGGTGGCGCAGGTGAGGACGGCTGCATCGTACTTCTTGGCGGCGAAATCGTCCTCCATGGTCTGCACGAGGGAGCTTGCCTGGTCGGCCAGCATGGTGCTGCGGAAGCCGTCGCCGTAGGTCAGATAGTAGTCGCCGTCGGCGTACTGGTCCGACTGCATCACCAGCAGGATGAGTACGCCGTTGTTCTTGCTGGAACTGCCGATGCCCCAGGTGTTGAAGGCTTCAGTAGCGTAGTCCTCGGTGGTGGCGCTTCCGGTGTAGTCCACGGTCAGCACGCCGATCTGTGCGCCATCGCAGCTGGAAGAGAGCTGTGCGTTGAGGGTCTCGAGCTCCGAGGTGGTGCTGTCGCTCAGCACACCGGCGTCGTCCACCACGCATTGATCTTTCGGCAGGCTGGGCAGCTGGATGTTGGCAGCCGAAGCCGCCGGTGCCAGCGCCGTGATGCCGACAGTCACGACAAGAAGCAGTGCCGCAATGCGGCGGGAAAGTGTTTTCATCGTCTTCATGCGAAAAGTTCCACCTCCTGTATGCCGAACAGCTTACCCAGCACGCTGGCCGGGAAGCCGCCGACGTCTTTCTGGTAACTCTGGACCGCATCGTTATAATGCAGGTTGCTGATGATGGTCTGCGCACTGTTGAACTGGCTGTACTGCCCCTGCACTGCGCCCATCTTCATGGGGTCTGCGGCCTGCTCCTGCAATTTTGCGTAGAGCTGGCCGATGGCTGCGCCAAGCGTCTCGTTCGACTGGTAGAGCATATGCATCCTGCCGCCGGTGTAAACACTCAGAGAGTCCGGTGCGTGAATCTTGCCATCGGACTGCACCGCCCCGAGGCAGGCGGAAAAAGAGTCCAGCGCAGCCTGTGCCGTCTGCACTTCGGTGCTGTCGGCACCCAGTGTGTTGGACGCGGTGGTGATGATGTTGGCAGCCGTGTTGAGCCGTGTGGTCAACTCCTCATTCAGGGTATAGCCGCTGTCTGCGGCCACGCCAGTGGTGAACCCGTTCTTCACCGTGTCGTACTTTGCCCGGAGCTTCGCCCCGCTAAAGCCGACAAAGCACCCCAGCATCACCACGATGCAAAGCGCCACGGCCACGGCCTGCTTGCTCAGCGCGGCAGGCAGGGCCTTTTCGAGGCTTGCCAGCTTCTGCTGGAAGGGCGTCAGCCGCACTTCCTCCTCGGCGGGCGCTGCGGCGCGATAGCTGGAAGCGTCAAAGCCGCCGGTGGGTTGATTCTGTTGTCTGGAAAAATCTGCGTTTGCCATTTCAGCTCCGGATCTCCATCATCTTCTGTTTCAGCTCGTCTTCGATGCGGGTGAGCTCCTGCTCGGCAGCGGCACGCTTTGCGCGGCCCTCGCTCTGGATCTTGTTCAGCTCGTCCAGCGTCTCGATCAGGCTCTTGTTGGTCTGCTGCAGGGTCTCGATGTCCACCACACCGCGCTGAGACTCCTTGGCGGTCTCGATGGTACCCATCTTCAGGGCCTCGGCGTTCTTCTTGAGCAGGTCGTTGGTCATGTCGGTCACGGCACGCTCGGCCTGCATGGCCTGCTGGCTGTGGGCCAGACCCAGTGCCAGCACCATCTGGTTCTTCCACAGGGGGATGGTGTTGACGATGGTGGACTGTATCTTCTCGGCCATCATGGAGTTATTGTTCTGCAAAAGCCGGATCTGAGGACCCATCTGCAGGCTGATGGTGCGGGTCAGCTCAAGGTCGTAGAGCTTTTTCTCAAAGCGCTCGCACTGGTCGGCCAGATCGCGTGCGGCCTGTGCGTCCTCAGGCAGGCCGGAAGCCTTTGCCTTGTCCATCGTCTGCTGCAGCTCGTGGGCGCGGAAGTCGGCCAGCTTCTTCTTGCCCGCGAGGATATACATGCTCAGCTCTTTGAAATAGGCCATGTTCAGCTCGTACATCTTGTCCAGCATCGCAATATCCTTGAGCAGCTGTACCTGATGCTTTTCGAGGGCGGACTGGATGGTCTCGACGTTCGTTTCCGCTTTGCTGTACTTGGTCTTCATGTTGTCGAGCTGGTTGCCCTTTTTCTTGAAGAAGCCGAGGATGCCCTTTTCCTCTTCGGCGGCGTCAAAGTTCTTCAGCTCCCCGATAAGGTCGGTGATCATGCCGCCCACCTCGCCAAGGTCTTTGGTGGACACTTTGGAAAGTGCCGCCTCGGAGAAATCGCCGATCTTCTTCTGGCAGGCGGAGCCGTACTGCAGCACCTGCTGGCTGTTGGTGATGTCGATCTTCTCCGCGAACTGATCCACCATGGCCTGCTCTTCCGGGCTGAGCTTGACCTGTGCCTCGGGGGCAGCGGCAGGTTCCGGCTGTTTGGGCTGGGCCTGCTCCTGTGCCGGAGCCGGGTCCAGCGTCAGGGTAGGCACAGCGGGTGCGTCGAGGTCAAAGTTGAACGTGTTGTCTGCCATAGGAGATTCCTTCCTTTCCAGTATATCCGTTTATTTACTCAGTCCCTGCCCTTTGAGCATGTTCTGCAGCACGGTCAGGTCTGCCGACAGGTCCATGCTTTCTGCGGCGTACAGTGCATCCAGCTGGTTTTCAAAGGCCGTGGCAATGGAGGACGCATTGTGCTCCACCTCGGCACGGATGGCGGCGGCGTTCTCGCCGCGCACCCCCTGCCGGGCCAGCTGCGCATACTGTTGCAGCACATTCACGGCGTCCGGCAGATAGTAGTTGGCAAAGCGGCGCACCTGCTTTGCCTTGGCGGGGTTGGCCTCCACCACTTCCACAATGGAGCGTCCGGCCTTTTCCATGCGGGTCATGGCGGCGGACAGCTGCGGGTCGGGCAGGGATTCGTTCAGGCTGTGCAGAGTGTCCAGCTTCTGCTGGATGTCTGCCAGCATGGCGTCCACGTCCTCCACACCCGTGTGGAAGGGCACCTCGGTTTCCACCACACGGGGCGGGCAGACCTTTTTGGCCGCCAGGAATGCCGCCGCAGCGGCTGCCAGCGCCGCCGCAAGGGCCCACAGCCGGTACACCGGCAGCACCGCGCACAGCACCACAAACACCAGCGCCGCCGCGTAGTACGGCAGGACACTGGGCTTCCGGGTGCGGATGATCTTGCTCATGGTCGTTCTCCTTTTCCGGGGCAGGTGCCCCTTATAGTACCCATAATACAACCCTTTGCGAAAAACGCAAGCGGATTCATGAAGAATTTACAGCTTGGCAATTATTTGGCGATCCAGTCTGCCAGCGCCGTGCCCCACACCTGCCGCAGCATCTCCGGGCGGCAGGCCGCATTGGCCGGGCTGGTGCTGGGCAGTTTGACCGCCGCAAGACCGGTGACCGGCTGCAGATACTTTGTATAAATGCGATAGGCCGTGGCCCCGTTGCAGAACACCGCCTCAATGGGCACCCTCTGCAGCAGAGCGGCGATGTCGTTGGGCACCACGTCCCGGATGGATGCATCCGACGCCCCGGTGATGGTGCAGCTTTCCAGCGTGTCCCACAGGGCCAGCCCATGGCGCAGGATGATCTGCTTTTTTGCTTCGATGTCCTCCCGCTTCGGCACCGGCTCCCCGGTCAGGGCGGCCATCATCGGCCAGAAGCGGTTCTGCGGGTGGCCGTAATAAAAGGCCATCTCCCGGCTTTTGGGGCTGGGCCAGGTGCCCAGGATCAGCGCCCGGCTATGCTCATCGTACACCGGCGCAAAGCTCATTGGCCGCCTGCGCTTTCGATCTGTGCCCAGGCCGAGCCCAGGTCCCGGCCGGAGGGCTCCGCTTTCGGGCCATCAAACCAGAGTTCCTCGATCAGCGCCGCCAGGCCGTCCTCCCGCACATCACCGATGACCCGGTCAGCAGCGGCCTTTGCATCCTCGGTTCCATTGTCCATGCACACGCCCAAGCCGGCCGTGCGCAGCATGCTCAGGTCGTTGGCCGAGTCTCCCGCCGCCACCGCCTCTTCCGGCGACAGACCCAGCCGGGCACACAGGTCGGTCAGGCCCACGCCCTTGTCCATGCCGCCGCGCACGATGTCGTAAAAGCAGTAGCCGTCGGCGTTTTTTGCGCCCACCTGCATCCAGTTCAGGTTCAGATGGCCGTATTTTGCCATGAAGTCTGCTACATGTTCCGGCGGCACAGCAGCAAACGCCGAATGGGGCATGTCGATGAGGTGCCGGTCTTGGTCCTCACCGTCCACGCAGGTCAGGCCGCTGCTGCCCATCTTTGCGTAATTGTTGCGCAGGGCCTCGTACTCACAGTACACATAGCAGGCATCCCGGAAATTGAACTGCAGCGGGTAGTTGTAATCCTCGCAGAAATCCACCAGCGCGTACATTTCCTCGTTGGTGAGGGGGTGTTCCGCCACCACGGTGCCCTTGGCATCGGTCACGCAGGCACCGTTGCAGGTAACGATGTAATCCGGCCGGATGCCGCCCAGCTGCTCCCTGTGCACGCAAGGATAGGCGCGGCCGGTGCTCAGCGCAAATTTCACCCCGGCGGCCTGCAGTTTTTTCACGGCCTTTACCACCGCCGGGCGGGGCTTCGGCTCCCCAAAGGGCACCAGTGTATTGTCAAAATCGCTTACCAGAAGTTTGTATTGCATGCTTTTCTCCTTCACGGGTCCGTGTTTTCTACCAGTATACCACAAATCGGCCCGCCGTGGGGACTTTTGGCATACAAAAAACGGGAGCCGTCTCTCCCATGGGACAGCTCCCGCTTTTTGTGTTACAGTACCTCGCCCCGGAACAGTCCTTCCAGGGTAGGCATCCAGCCGTCGGCCGTGCGCTGGGCCAGGCCGTTTTCCACCGCCTTATCCAGCAGGGTGGAAAATTCCTGCGGCAGTTCCTGCCCGAACCGCTCCCGGAACAGCGGCTCCACCACGCCGTCGTTCAGCTTCATGCGGCCCCGCAGGTAGCGCAGCATCAGCGCGTTCTCGTCCAGCTGCGCGGCCTGCGCCGTGAGCTTTTCAAAGTCACCGGCATTTTTGATGTAAAGCTTGAGGCTGTTGGTGTTGCGCACGGCATAGCCGTCGTACACCGAACCGCCGTTGACGCCCATGCCGATGACGTCATCCCCGTTCCACTCCATGGCACGGGCGCGGTACTCGTAGCCGGGGCGGGCAAAGCACCCGGCAGCATACATCTTGTAGCCGTTCTCCGGCAGGTACTCGCAGGCATAGCGGAACATCTCGAACCGCTCCACCGCGTTGGGCATACCCTCGGCGTCGGTCACGGCCAGCGGCTCTGCCGTGATGTGCCCGGCCTGCATGATGACCGCCGCGTGCAGGCTGTTGTGCCAGCTCTGCATCGTCTGCCCCGGGATGCCGTAGTTCAGGGTCAGGCCCACATTGTTCAGGTGGAACTTTGCCAGAAACAGCATGGCGTTGCGGATATGCTGCGCGTTGTGGGTGCAGCCCAGCGCCTTCAGCTCGGCGTCGTTGTCCGAGCGCATCATCAGTTCGGTGCGGTTGGGGTGGCCGGACGCGATGCCCGTGAGGGACGGCGTGCCGATGGTGACGGGCAGCGAGTCGTAGCTGACCTCTGCCCCCTGCGCCACCGGCAGATGGGTGCGCACCGTGCGCAGCACATCGCCCAGCAAGTCCGGGGCCATCACGCTGGCGCTGCCGCCGCTGAGGTGCACGGCCCGGATCTCGTAACCGTCCAGTTCTCCCTCATAGGAGAGCACCTCCCGCTTGAGGGCGTCCATATAGGCGTTTTTTTCCGCATTGGAGCCCACCGCGTTGAAGTGCGCGAGGTAGTTTTCCGGGCGGATGCAGTAAGGGATGTGCAGGTCAAGCACGAGCGGTTTTGCCATGGTGATGCTCCTTGTCGTTTTTTATAAAGTATACACGCATTCATGCAAAAGGGGAAGCCCTGTAACGGGGCTTCCCCAGAGAAGAAGAAAAAGAAACGCGTCAGAAGAGATCAGTGGTGACCGCCGGGGCCGCCGGGGCCGCCTGCGGGTGCCTCCATGGCCTCCACGGGCTCACCCAGGAACTTCTTGTCGGAAGCCACCTGATGGCCTGCGGTCCAGCCGTGGGTCATGGCCATACCGACCGAGTTGCCGGCGAACGGAGTGCTGTAGCCAAAGCCGTAACGACCGCCCAGGCAGTTGCCAGCCACATACAGGCCCTCGATGGGCTCCCAGTCCTTGTTCAGGACGTTCTGGGTCTCGTCGGTGATGACACCGCTCATGGTGACCATCATCGGGTTGGAGGAGTGGCCGGTGGAGCTGGTGCCGCCGAAGAACGGAGCGGTGTCGATGGGCACCATGTACGGTGCATCCTTGCCGTAGTCGCTGTCCACGCCTGCATAGCACAGCTCGTTGTAGTGTGCGATGCTGTCCAGGAAGTTCTGCTTGGCAGCGCCCTTGTAGCCCAGCAGATCTGCCAGCTCATCCAGAGTGTCGGCACGGTAGATGGTACCGGCCATCTGGGTGCGCTCGGCCAGGTTTGCAATGGTGATGGTGTTGGCCTGACCGGACACGGTGTTGTTCATGTCCTGCTCGATCTTATCCCAGTAGTCCTGCATGCCAAAGTTGGGTGCGCCGTGGTCCAGCGGAGCAGCCTTCAGGGTCTTGGCCCAGTTGGCGTCGGTGACGTAGCAGGCCAGACCGGCGGGCTGACGCAGGCAGGTGGCCTGCATCTGCGCAATGGCGCCCTCGTTCATGAAGCGCTTGCCGCGGCTGTTCAGCATCAGCATGGGAGCGGTGCCCCAGGGGCCGGAAGCGCCGCCGCCGATGGCCATCCAGCCACGGGGGGTGGGCTCGATCATGCCGCCTGCCCAGCAGGCCATCTTGTGGCCCTGGCCGTTGCGGGTGCCTGCAGAGGCCCAGCTGTCAGCGGTCGCGCCGCTGCGCTCAGCCCACTCCATGCCCTCGTTCAGCAGCGCCCAGCACATCTCGGGGTTGCCGATGAAGTCGCCTGCGCACAGGATGACGCCCTTGTTGCAGTTGTAGCGGTAGTAGGTGCCGTCTGCGCCCTTAGCGTACACGCCGGTGACCTTGCCGCTGTCGTCCTGGATGAGCTTGATGCCCTCGCGCTCAAAGTCCCAGGCACAGTTGGGGGTCTCCTGCACATACTTGACGATGTACTTGTGGATGTACTCGATATTGTTGCCCTGATAGCCGTAGAACTGGGCATTGCAGGGCCAAGTCAGATAACCGCCGCAGCTGATGGGGTAGCTGGCCTTGTGCTGGCCGTAAGCTGCCTGGGTGTTGCACAGCGGGTACTGGAACATATCGCTCATGTCGTAGTGACCGGCACCGCCTGCGGGCTCGCCGTCCACCCACTGGTCGCCGGTCTTGCCGTCGCCGGTGGCCTTGGGCACGATGACAGCGGTATCGGCCAGATACACATCGCTGTCGTTGGCCTTGCGCTCTTCCTCATAGGAGTCGTAAATCTCCTCATAGCGGTCGAACATCTGGCCGGAATACTGCACGAAGTTCTTGATGATCTCGGGGTTCACACGGCCTGCGGCACGCTTGCAGAACTCGGAGGTGATGGCACCGGTGTCATAGGGGCCATAGCCGCGCTCGATCAGCAGCTTGGAGTTGACGTGGCCGATGTCCTCGCCGTACCAGCCGCCCATGTTGGTGCCGGTGCCGTCCAGGTCCACAAAGTTGCCCCAGGGCTGCTTTTCAATGACCGCCACGGTAGCGCCCTCATCCACAGCACCAAAGGCTGCGCCGACGCCGGCATGGCCGCCGCCCACGATGACCACATCATAGGTGCCTGCATCCTCGTACTTGTCGGGGTCAGCCGGAGCCTCACCCAGCCAGTCGCCGGGGCCGCAGTAGCCGGGCACACGGCCGGTCACTTCGGTCGTCTCAGGCTTTTCCACCTCAGTGCCGGTAGCCTGTGCGATACAGTCGGCTACGCACTCCTGGATGGCGCCCACGGAGGCCACCAGCGTGCAGCTGGTCACAGCGTCCACATCGGCGCTCTGGCCCTCCACGATGGCCTTGGCCATGGCAGTCTTTTTGTCGTCGGTCAGCAGGTCCTGCTCACCGGAGGAAGTGATCTCGCAGGCGGTGATGCTGTTGGCATCAAAGGTCATGGAGACACCGATCTCGGAGTAGGAGATGGTCTTGGAGGCAGAATAGGTGCCCGGGGTGTACTTGTCCTCGGCGGCTGCGGTGCTGCCGGAGGATGCGGCGGTGCTGCTGGAGCTGCAGCCTGCCAGCAGACCCAGCGCAGCGGCACCGCTGCCAGCGGCAGCAATGTTGCGCAGGAAGCTGCGGCGAGAGATCTTGCTCTTCATTTGGTTACCTCTTTTCTTCTTTTGCACCGGTCTTGTGTAGGCCCGGCGCTCTTGTTACAAGTTTAACAGGTTTCGGCAAAGATTTGAAATACCAATAATTTGCCCGCTTATAACTTAGACGCATAAGGCGGTTGAGTTTGCACAAGAAATTTGTTATACTCTTGGCAAGGTTCCACAATTTTTGATGCAGGCAGGAGAAAAAGCGTATGACATTGCAGCAGATCATGTACTTTCAGCGGGTAGCCTGCTCCGGCAGCTTTACCAAGGCAGCGCGGGCCTGCTTTGTGTCCCAGACAGCCATCAGCCGCCAGATCAGCGCCCTGGAAGAGGAGCTGCATGTCACCCTGCTGGAGCGCGACACAGCCCATGTCAAGCTGACGCTGGCCGGGGAGTATTTCTTCCAGCAGGTCAACGAGCTCACGGCCCGGCTGGAAGAGGTCGTGACCCGGACCCAGACCATCGCCCAGGAGCAGCAGACCCACCTGACCCTGGGCATCCCCACCATTCTGGAGCAGCACGCCATCTCCCAATTGCTCCGTCAGTACCACAGCCTGCACCCGGAAGTGCAGCTTTCCACCGTGGCCGACTCCCGGCAGCAGCTGGTCAGCCAGCTGGTGGACCGGAAGATCGACCTGCTGGTCGCCATGGATTTTGACCTGCCCGATCTGGAGGGGCTGGACAGCATCATCCTGCAGCAGGTGCACGCCACCTGGCTGCTGCCGACCGGCCACCCCCTTGCCGGAGCGGAAAAGATCGCGCCGCAGCAGCTGCAGGGCGAAACGCTGATCCTGACTCAAGAGGACCCCCAGGGCAACACCGAGGAGCTGCTGCGCCAGTACTACAATCAGCTGGGTCTGAAAGGAAACCCGGTCCTTCACACCCGGACGCTGGAGGAGCTGTTCCTGCTGGCCAGCGCCGGGGTGGGCATCGGCCTGCTGCCCTCTTCCGCGCCCAAATACCTGCGCCTGGACCTGTGCAGCGTGCCCATCGACGGCCCGCAGTGGAACTTCAGCTTCTTGCTCATTTCCCGCCGGGAGCGCAGCCGCGCCAGCGTGCGCGCCATGTTTGAACTGGCAGAACATTTATAAGGCAAAAATCCCCCGGTCCGCCTGCAGCGTGGACCGGGGGATCCTTTTGCCGTAAAACACAACAAAAAAGCGTTCTGAGAGATCTCAGAACGCTTGGTGGTTGCGGGGGCCGGATTTGAACCAACGACCTTCGGGTTATGAGCCCGACGAGCTACCAGACTGCTCCACCCCGCGATATTTACTTTTCGCTCATCAGCTGTTCGCTGACTGCTCAAGTATAATACCACAGGGCGGGAACAATGTCAACCCCTTTTTCCAAAAATTTTGAATTTTGTGCAGGAGGGGCTTGCCGCCCTTACTTCTTCCGCTTTTTGCGCCAGACGGCAAAGCCTGCGGCGGCGGCCGCGACCACCAGCACCACCGGCCAGGCACCGGCCAGCCAGACGGCCAGCTGCTGCAGGCCGTTTACAAAATTGGACCAGCCCTGTGCAAAGGCTGCACCGACGCTGCCCAGGAAGCTCTCATCGGTGGGGGTGTAGTTCTGCACCTCGCTCAGGTTGACGTACACGGTGCACTGCTGCACCTGATTGCCGTACCAGTCCAGCTGGCTCTGCCAGCTCTCGATCTGGGACTGCACGTCGGTCAGGCTGGTCTCGATCTGCAGCAGGTCGGACAGATTGTCGGCCTGGGCCTGCAGCTCCTGCAGACGGGTGCGCTGGGCTTCCAGATTGGCCAGCCGCGTTTCCACGTCCATGTACTGGGTGGTCACATCGTCGGCCTGCTGGCTCTTGTAGGTCACATTGCCCGCCTGCGCCACAGCATCCAGAAAGCTCTGGTAATTTTCTTCCGGCACACGGAAGGTCAGGTTGACGCTGCGGCTGGACCCGACGTCTGAATATTCACTGCTGGATTCCAGATACCCGCCTGCGTCATTCAGGGCAGCATCCAGTGCCGCGCGGGCCGTGTCGTAGTCCTTGCTTTCCAGGGTCAGGTTGGCGGTGTAGATGATCTTGGGGCTGGTGCTGGCCTGCCGGTCCTCGGCGGCAGCAGCGTCGTTCTCAGAAAGAACGGCTGCCTGGTCCAGGTCATAGGTGACAGCCTCCGGGGTAGCGTCCAGCATGGCCTGCTGGGTGGTAAAGCCACCTGCGGTGGAAGCTGCGGAACTATTGGCCGAATACAGAGCCATGTTGCTGCTCTTTGCACCGATGTCCAGCATTCCGGTGCCCAGCACGTTGTAGCCCACCACGCACACGGCCAGACAGGCGGCCAGCGCGCCCACCTGCTTTGCAGGGAAATGGATGAGCTTTGCCTTTTTGGGCGGTTCCTGCGGGCGCACGACAGCCGTGTTGTCTGCCTGCGCCGGCATCATCGGGCGGTTCTTTTCCTCTTCGGGCAGGGTGTCGGCCATGGCCAGCAGCTTTGCCTTCAGATGTTCCGGGGCGTGGAGGTCATCCGCCTCCATCTTGTACTCATACCACCTCATCTTCGATCTCCTCCTTCAGCATCGTCTGTAACTGCGCCCTTGCCCGCCGCAGCCAGCTCAGCACCGTGTTGGTGGGCACCTTCAGCATCCGGCCGATCTCCGCCGTGGTGTACCCTTCATAATAGTGTAAGTAAATGGCGTTGCGGTAATTCTCCGGCAGGGCCTTCACTGCATCCAGCACACTGCCGTCCTCCATCTGTTCCGGTGCGGGCAGGTTCTCGTCCAGTTCGGTATCCTTCTGGTGCGCCGCACGGGTCAGGTCCCGGCAGCGGTTGATGGCCACCCGCAGCAGCCACGCCTTGAGATGCTCCTCACTCTCAAAGCAGCCCTCGTAATGCAGGAGCTTTTCAAATACATCCTGCACCACATCCTCGGCATCGGCCGTGCATCGGCAATTGTGCACGGCCGCGCGGTAAACGGCGTCGCTGTATCGCTGCACCGCCAGCGCGAACACTTCGTTTTTGGTCAGCTGTCCCATTGTTCAAACTCTCCTTTGACGCCCTCAACGGGCACAGTGGAAATACTTTCCACGGGGACATTTCACTCAAGAAACGGTTGAGCAGTCCCGATTATTGCGTATCATTCACAAACGTGCAACAAAACTTTTTTCACCCCGCCGCAGCGGCGTATCGGTTTTAGTATACCATGAACCCCTGCAAAACAAAAGAGGGAGCCGCCGCGTCTGCGGCAGTTCCCTCGCTGCTTCATTCTTTTTCCGGCCGGTCAGCGGCGGTAGACCCGCTGCAGCAGCGCCACCCGCTCTGCCAGAAAGGTCTCGGCCCTGGGGTGGGTCAGCCAGCACTTGCCCGCCGGGCTGCCCACCAGCCGCCGCCCCAGGGCTGCCGGGTCAGCGTCGATGGCCTCCACATCCTGCACGGTCAGCTGCAAAGTGAGTGCCGCCGGAACATCCGGCAGCGGCGGCAGCGGATCCTCCCACACAAAGGGCGGCAGCAATTGCAGCGCCGTCACGCTGCGGGTGCACTCCTCGGTGAGCAGCAGCGCCGCCGGGGCACCGTCGGCTGCCACCTGCAGGCTGCTGTACAGCACCTGCATCTGCACCGCCGCCTGCAGGCGGACAAAGCCCTCCCCTGCCTGCGGCGCAAGACGCAGATACTCCCGCGCTTCTTCCGGGTAGATCCGGCGCGCCGGGGCCTGCAGGCTGGCATACAGGGTAGGCAGCGCAAAGCAGCCTGCCTTGTCCAAAGCCTGCTGCACCAGCAGATAGAATTCGGTCAGCGGATGTGCCGGGTCCGGCTGTGCCATGCCGAAATCCGGCCGTGAAACGTGTCCTCCGCCCATACAGTCTCCCTTCCGTTCTCTCCCCTCTCCAGTCAATTGTAAACCCTGCGCAAACTTTTCTGTTGACCATTTGTCCGTTTACAGGCTATACTCTTGCACAGAACTGCCTTGCAAATTTTTACAGAGGGGAATTTTACTATGAAAAATCAAAAAATCACCACTTACCAGATGGCCGTTACTGCGGTGATGGCCGCCGTGCTGTGCGTACTCGGCCCGCTGACCGTGCCCATCGGAGCCATTCCCATCTCGCTGGCAAACTTTGTCATCTGCCTGACCGCCTGGCTGCTGGGCCCCAAGTTCGGCACCCTGAGTGTCGTCATCTATCTGGCCATCGGCCTGATCGGCGTTCCGGTGTTCTCCGGCTACGGTGCCGGTCTGGCCAAGGTGGCAGGCCCCACCGGCGGCTATCTGGTGGGTTACCTGCTGCTGGCTTTCATCGGCGGCCTGTTCATTGAAAAAAGCAATGGCCAGCCGGTGGTCTCCGCCGTGGGTCTGGTGCTGGGCGATGCCGCCTGCTACGTCCTGGGCACGGCCTGGTTCGTGTTCCAGATGCAGTGCGAGCTGGGCTATGCACTGGCTGTGTGCGTGTATCCCTTCATCGTGCTGGATCTGGCCAAGATCGTGGTGTCCTGCATTGTGGGTGCCCTGCTGCGCAAGCGTCTGGTGCAGGCCGGTGTGCTGCATCTGAAAGAAGCCTGAGCCCAAACCTAGCCCCCATCCTTTAAAAGCCGTGCTCCCTGCCGATCTGTCGGCGTGGGAACACGGCTTTTTTCCTTATTTCTGAGGCAGTTCCTGCACCACCGGTTCTGCCGGGGGCGGGGTCAGGGTGGAATGCTCCAGCACAAAGGCCGTCGCCTTTGCACGCATCAGGCGCTGGCGCACCTTGCGGGCATCGTTGGCCGGGAAGGTACGTTCCCCGTCCAGTTTCTCATTCCAGTCGGTCAGGGCGGCCGTCACCTCGGTTTCCGTGGGCTGCAGGCCCTCTGTTTCCGCTACCAGCAGCAGCCCCAGCCAGCTGCGCAGCTTGCGTTCCGCCTGGGTGTGCAGCCAGGTGCGGAACTCTTCCACCGTCTGGCCCCGCACCTTGAGGAACTGATCAAAGTTGATGCCGTTGGCCTGCAGGCTCAGGTTGAACTGCCGCTGCTCGGCGAAGTAGTTGCCGCCCACCAACTGTTTGGGCAGAGGACCGGTCACCTCGTCCCCCAGCTGCCAGATGACTTCTTTTTCCGCGCGGGCCTTTGCCTGCACGCAGCGCTGGGCGTAGAGTTCCCGGGCCACCTGCTGACGCAGGGCGGCCTTTCCAGCAGCATCTGCCGCACGCTCCTCATCGCCATGATGACGGTTGATCTCCATTTCAATGGTAAGCTGCCGGATGAGGTGCGGCTCTACCGCCTGCACAAAACCGGTGTACCGGCCCAGCGCCAGCGGCGGCAGGGCATAGAACTGCGCCCCAGCCCGGAACCCTTCGGCCCGGTTCACGGCCAGCAATTCAAAGTCCGGGTCGGTCACCGGCGTAACGCCGTACTCCGCCGCGATCTGCTCATACAGGGCCGAAAAGCCCTCCAGGATGGTGCGGTTCACCGCCGCCGTCAGCAAGGCCTCTTCGGCCTGCGGGGCGTCCGGCACAGCCTGCTCGGCCGTGATGGCCCGTTCAAGCTCTTCGGCATCCGCCGTAAATACCAGCCGGCAGTCCCCCGGCTCTGCCATACCAAAATGTTCCAGTTTCATCTTATGGTTCCTCCTCTCACAGCAGTGCGAACATCAGCACCAGCAATGCCACGCCGATGCCTGCGTACAGCGCCTCGGCGCCCAGCACCGACTTATCGCCCTCCACATACATTTTCTCCGGGGCTTCCGGGTCGTAGTACAGGGTCACCATGCTGCCCTCGGTAAAATCCTTGCTGCGGGAGGGTTTGGGGTACTGCAGCCGGTGGCTGCCGCCCGCCGTGGTGAACTCCAGCACATAGGCCGTGCCGTCCCGGCTCTGCACTGTGCCAGTGATACGTGCCTGTACTTTTTCGCCGTTCGTGCAGAGACTGCGCCGCTGCCGCACACTGCGCAGCGCCATGTAAAACATGATCAGTGCACCCACCAGAAAGATGATTCCGTTTGCCATATGCATTCCCTCGTTTTTATCATTGTACGGGAAGCGCCCCGCCGCGTAGTTTTTATTGTACCACACTTTAATGAATTTTTCGCCCCACAGCCGCTGTACGGACTGCATCAATTTCCATGCAAAAATTTGTCAGAAAAATTTGAAAATAGGTGTTGACATTTCTGTTGCATCTGGTATAATAACTATCGTTCCGAGCGACACAGCTCACGAACAAAACAGAATATGCGGATATGGCGGAATTGGCAGACGCGTTAGATTCAGGTTCTAATCGGGGCAACTCGGTGGAGGTTCAAGTCCTCTTATCCGCACCATGACGAATGTTCTTACAGCATTTAGCTGTCAAAGAACATTCGTCATTTTTTATTTGCTAAATAGCGACATCACAGGGGGCGTAGTTCACAACTACGCCTTTTCTTGTATTTACCGACACATCGGGTGTCGGCAAAGGAAGTGCGCTTGGAATCTCGATGGTGCCCACGCAGTTGTAGTGAATGCGGAGCCGCTGCTCCCATACACCGTTGACCTTTTCTGCATTGAACACTTCGATTTTTTCCACCAGTTCATTCAGCATCCGGGGTGTCAGCTTTTTTGCTCTGGTGTACTTGCGAACCAGACTGATAAACATATCCGTTGTCATAGTTCGGCTGCTCTGCTTTTCGATTTCGGAGCGGAGCTGTTTGATTTTCTCGGTCAGCTCCTTTTGCTCGTCCTCATATCTCCGGGACATTCTGGAAAAGCGTTCATCAGAGATCTTGCCGGAAACATTGTCCTCATAGATGCGCTCAAAGAGGCCGTCCAGTTCTTCATCACGGGCAAGGAGTGCTTTCAACTCTTTCTCTTTCAGCTTGCGGTCGG
>ERZ772901.614-NODE-614-length-33971-cov-6.045672_pt1 | contig 33971 bp, 33 predicted proteins | sample MGYA00512123_ERZ772901 | MGnify/ENA primary metagenome ERZ772901 (study PRJEB29015, sample SAMEA2737711) | human gut metagenome | biome: human gut; feature: human-associated habitat; material: faeces | place: China | collected 2012 ...
TGAACTTATGTTCTTGTAGTATAAAATTATAATAAAAATAATTATTTACTTATTTAAAATATAATTTTACTTAAAAACTTTAAATTTAATCAACTATTATATATAATAGTTATGAAATAATATAAAATGGAGGAACTTTAATGTTAAAAGAAACAGAAAAGTTAATGATGGAAGCTTACAACATTAAGCCGCATGTATTTGAATTATATAAACAAGCTTTAAATGATGTAGAAGAGCAATTTAAAATTTATGATGAAATAAGAGAATATAACCAGCTTAAAGTTCTTAATGCATTCCAAGAAGAGAGAATTAGTGATATGCATTTTACCAATTCATCTGGTTATGGATATGATGATATTGGTAGAGATACTTTAGATAAAGTTTATGCAAGAATTTTCAATACTGAAAGTGCTTTAGTTAGACCACATTTTGTAAATGGTACTCATGCAATTGGTTGTGCATTAATGGGAAATTTAAGAACTAATGACACTATGTTATGCATCACTGGTACTCCATATGATACTTTACATAATATAATAGGTATTAGTGGCAAAGATAATATAGGTTCATTAAGGGAATATGGCGTAAATTATAAACAAGTTGATTTAAAAGATGGTACATTCGATAAAGAATCTATAATAAATGTTCTTAAAGAAGATCCATCAATTAAATTAGTACATATTCAAAGAAGCACAGGATATGGATGGAGAAAATCTTTCTTAGTTTCTGAAATAGGAGAAATAATATCTGTAATTAAAGAAATAAGAAGTGATGTTTGTGTATTTGTTGATAACTGTTATGGTGAATTAATAGATACTATAGAACCAACAGATGTTGGAGCTGACCTTATTGCTGGTTCACTTATAAAAAATCTTGGTGGAGGAATAGCACCAACTGGTGGATATATAGCAGGTAAAAAGAAATATGTTGATCAAGCTGCATTTAGATTAACAACTCCTGGAATAGGAGGAGAGTGTGGCTCTACTTTTGGTGTTATGAGACAACTTTATCAAGGTTTATTCTTAGCACCTCATATAGTAATGGAAGCTGTTAAAGGAGCTGTATTCTGTGCTAGAATAATGGAAATCGCAGGCTTTGAAGTTTTACCAAAGTATAATGATAAGAGAAGTGATATTATCCAAGCTATTAAATTTAATGATAGAGAAAAATTAATAGCTTTTTGTAAGGGTATTCAAAAGGGATCTCCAATAGATTCTTTTGTTGAATGTGAACCTTGGGCAATGCCAGGATATAATGATGAAGTTATAATGGCAGCAGGTGCCTTTATTCAAGGTTCTTCTATAGAATTATCAGCTGATGCTCCAATAAGGGAGCCTTACATAGCTTATCTTCAAGGTGGATTAACATTTGACCATGCTAAAATTGGTATATTAATATCTTTAAATAGTTTATTTTAATTTTAAAAAGAAGAAGCAATGTAGGCTTCTTCTTTTTATTAATCATCACTAATCATTTTATCAAGTAATTCAATTAATTCACTACTTTTAATAGATATAAAGTCATCTTTAGTAATTGCTGTTTCATTTTTATTACTAGTAGAATCTTCATTAATTTCATCAATTTCTTTAATTAAATCATCTGACATTTTATTAATAAATTCATTATTAAAATCTTCTAAACTATATATTGATTCGTCTTTATCTTTTAATATAATTTTACATTCTTTTTCTAGCTTATTAGAAGATTGATTTATATTATCTTCAACATCAATATTTTCTCTTATATCACCACTTTCTAAAGCTTCAACTTTAGTTATATCATCATTATTTTTATATTCACTATCTTCAACAGTATTATCTTCAATATTTATATCATTTAATTTATCTTGTAAAATTTGATTAGAAAGTGGGAGAGTAGTAGAGTCTTCTATTATTTCATTATTTACTTTAATATTATTATTTTTCAAATCATCATTATTTAAGTAATTATAATCATTAGGAATAATATATAAGCGCTTTTTTCCATATTGATTTTTTTTTACAAATAATTGCAATATAATATTTAATAAATCATCAGAAGATAAAATTGCATTTGCAAAAGATAAAGTATATAAATATATATTAAACCCTATAAAATAAATTGCTATAAGTGGCAATATAGAAAATAATATAAAAGGAGTAATTAAGCTTAAAACTAATAAAAGTGGTTTTATGAATTCACTAAGTTCTGTTGTAACTATTCTCTTTTTATTAAAAAATATCATCTTATTATTTTTAAATGGATTAGGATAAAAAAGCATATGAATAAATTCATGTGGTATTTGAATTAAGTAAAAATTACATATATTAAATATAATTACTTTTACATCATGAATTGTAACAGAGGCTAAACCTATAATATAACCTAATCCAAATCCATATATTAAAATAAATAAAATTCTAAAAAATATTCGTCTATTTAAATATTTATCTCTATCGTAGCCTTTTATAGGACAGACTATATTTTCACTATCAAACTCCTCCTTTTTCTTTATAAACCTACCTAAAACAATTTTCATTCAAATCACACACCTTTAAAATATAAATAAAAAAGAACCATACAATAATGTATGATTCCTTAATTATTAATATGTCCTAAATAAGCCAACTAATTTTCCTAAAATTACACAATGATCAACTATAATAGGATTCATTTTATCATTTTCAGGTTGTAATCTTATATAATTATTTTCTTTATAAAATCTTTTTAATGTAGCTTCATTTTCAATTAATGCAACTATAATATCACCATTTGTAGCAGTTTGACATTTTTCAATTATAGCTAAATCACCATCAAAAATACCTAAATTTATCATGCTTTCACCACTTACATTTAACATAAATAATTCTTTATTATGCTTAATGTAATCTAATGGTACTGGGAATATTCCTTCAACATTTTCATTTGCTAATATAGGCATTCCTGCAGTAACTTTTCCTATAATTGGTATATTGACCATTTCTTTTCTTGCTATATGATCTATAATTTCTAATGCTCTTGGTTTTGTAGGATCTCTTTTTATTAATCCTTTAGATTCTAAACGTTTAAGATGACCATGAACAGATGAAGTTGATTTTAACCCAACAGCCTCACATATTTCTCTAACTGAAGGAGGGTATCCTTTATTGTCTGTGTAAGTTTTTAAGAATTCATAAATTTCATTTTGTTTATCGCTTACTTCTCGCATTTTCAACACCTCGCTTATTAATAGTAATTATATCATAATAAAATAATTATATCAAACCTATGTTCTTTTAATCAATAAATATTTTAGTTGAAATATTCTTAATTAATTGATAGAATAATAAGGTTAAAATAACATGGGTGGTGATTTAATGACTAATAAATATACTGAAGATGATTATTGTGATCTTTTTTCAAAAAAAATATGTGATAACTGTGGTAAGTGTTTAGAAGAAGATGGGATTGATATAAGAGCAATCAATATTGATGATATAGCAAAAAATGTTGAAGAAAATGCATTTATAGAAGAAGAGCTTAAAAATGCATTAGAAGCATTAAAAGAAGAGGAAAGTGACCTTAAAGAAGATTTATCTGAAGAACTTACTTTAGATAATTATAATGATATATTAGATAAACTAGATTCAGATGAAGAGTATGTAGATGCATTTGATAATATAGTATACTTTGATGAGTTAGGTGTAGAAAACGACACTGAATTGGAAGAATTAACAGAGGAAATATATCCTGGAATAAGAAAAATGAAAAAATAGAAAATATTAAAATCGAAAGAAATTTAAAGTTTTATTTAATTTCTTTCGATTTTTTTAGTTTTAATTATTAATTTAATAAAAAAATGCTAATTTTACGACCGTCAAACATTTGTTCTTTAATTATTTTTTTATATTAGCCAATGGATTAGAATTTGCAGCTTCTCTTAAAATTTCTTCATCTACATGTGTATAAATTTGAGTAGTTGAAATATTTTCATGTCCTAATATACTTTGAAGACTTCTAATATCTACATCACCATGCTTGTACATAAGGGTAGCAGCAGTATGACGTAATTTATGTGGTGTATATTTTTCATTAGTAAGTCCTGCATTTTTTACATGCTTTTTAACTAATAATTCAACAGTTCTCTTATTAATTGGAGTTCCTCTAGAAGATAAAAATAAATATTTTTTATTTTCTTCAGTAGACTTACTATCATTTCTCTTTAATATATAATCATTAATAGAGTTTATACAAGCCTCATTTAAATATACTGTTCGTTCTTTATTACCTTTACCTATAATAGTTAATGTATCGCCCTTAATTTTATCTATTTTAATAGAGCACAATTCTGATAATCTCATTCCACAATTTAAAAATAATGTTAATATACAATAATCCCTTAAATAATTGTAGTTATTTTTATCTAAAGAGGAGAGTAGTGATACACTTTCTTCTAAAGTTAAATAAATTGGATGTCTCTTGTTTATTTTAGGAGATTCTAATTCTGCAGCCGGATTAGAATTAATTATTTTTGCTTTACATTGCAAATAATTAAAATATGATTTTATTGTAGCAACCTTTCTAGCTCTAGCATAAGTTCCATTATTTCTTTGTTTTTCAGTAAATGATAAAAATGCATATAAATCACTTAAAGTTATATCTTTTACAAAATTTTCTTGAAGATCATTAATTGGTATTTCTTCAAATTCTATATCATCTGGTATTGGATAACCTTTATAAACTTTTAGATATTTAAAAAGTAAACTTAAATCTATTTTATAAGCTTCAATTGTATTATAAGATTTACCTTTAATAGTTTCTAAATAACTTAAAAAGTCTATTAAAATTTTAGGTAATTTATTATTATTTTTTACTTTTATACCAAATCTTTCTTTAATAGGCATATTATTTTTATCAATTTCATTTATATTAATAGTATTTTTTTTGATAACATTTAACTTTTTATCATTTTCAGCCATATAAAATTCCCCCTTAAGGCTAATATAATAATGTTTTCATTATATCATGGTAAAATAATTACAACAACGCTATTTATTTCGCTAAATGGTTATTTAGCGAAATGAAATTTCTGGTTATTTTTATGTTTTTATTTAAATTTTTTAAATATATATTTTTATCTCAAAATTTATTGTTTATTTTATAATAAAATTATGTATAATATAGTGTATATGTTTTTTTGATATTATAAGTTATTGTTGCTTAATATGAAAATATCTATAAGGAAGGTTAGGTGATTATTATTAATAAATTAAAGGTTTTAAGTTTATTAATATTATCTGGGATACTAATTACTCCAACTCAACTTACAAGAGCAGAGGAGATTTATAATGTATCTGAAGCAGATTTAATTAAGCTTTTGGAAAAGTATAAAAATGAAGAAGTTGTAATGGAAAATGGATTAGTATTAACAATTGGTGAGGCTATAAATTTACCAGTTACAGAAGGCTGGACAGTTTATAATAAAAATGTTGCAGAAATAGTTGATGGAGAACTTATTGCTAAGTCGATTGGTAGTACATTTGTATCTCAGCAAACTGATGATGTTGTATATATATTAGAAGTTTGTATAACAGAAGAGGGTATATCAACTGCTAGTTATGCGAGAAGTAATATTAAAGAGGTAAACAGAGATTATTATAAAGTGTTTATTGATCCAGGACATGGTGGATATGATAATGGAGCGGTTAAAAATGGTGTTTATGAAGATGAAATAAATCTTCAAATATCTAAAAAAATAGAAGCTAAGTTAAAGGCTAGAGGTGTGCAAGTTAAGATGAGTAGATATAATGATACATATTTATCATTAACAGAAAGAACTAGAATGGCTAATAACGAAGGTTCAGATGTTTTTGTTTCTATTCATCAAAATTCAGCTGAAAGTCCTAGTGCAAATGGGATTGAAACATTTTATTATTCTCCAAGAACAGATAGCAAAGAATTGGCAAATGATATACAAAATGATATAATAAATGCTACAGATGCTTATAATAGAGGAATTAAAACTGCAAATTTTGCAGTAATAAAAACAGCACAAATGTCTTCAAGTCTTGTAGAATGTGGATTTATTTCTAATCCAACAGAAGCTCAAAATTTAAGTTCAAGTAGTTACCAAGATAAGGTTGCAGAAGGTATTGTAAATGGAATAATGGATTATTTAAGTCAAAATATTATATTAAATAACAATTCAGGAAATCAAAATCCAGATAATTCGCTAAGTAAAACTACAGAAAAAGGAACAATAAAAGTAAGTGATTCATTAAATGTAAGAAGTGGAGCAGGTACAAGCTATTCAGTAGTAGGTTCACTGAAAAATGGAACAAGTGTTGAAATAGTAGAAACAAGTGGAAACTGGTATAAGATAAAGTATGGTAATGGCTATGGATATGTAAGCAAGGATTATATAACATTACAAAATAGAAGTATAGCAGAAAATACAATTACAAAAGAAGGTACTGTAGTTACTGTTGCATTAAAAGTAAGGGAAAGTAATAATTTTGATTCAAATGTAATTGGAACAATAGCTATGGGACAAAAGGTATCAGTTATAGAGGATGATAATGAATGGGGTAAAATAAGTTATAAAGGAATAGATGGATATATTTTAAATGAATATATAGATTTTAATATAGCATAATAAATAATATATTAGAGTTATGTAAGCGAAGTTTATGTATATAATAAATTTATAACATAAATAAAAATTTACATAACTCTTTTAATTTAGCACTAGAAATAATTTTAAATATGTGTTAAATTGAAAAAATCAATAAAATATAACATTAAAAAAGGAGTAGAGAATATGGAACTATTTGTTACAGACTTAGATGGTACATTAATAAATAAGGATAGACAAGTAACGAAAAAATCAGAAGAAATTATAAATGAACTTATTAAATCAGGAATGAATTTTACAGTTGCTACAGCAAGAACACCTGCAACTGCTGTGGAAATACTACAAAACTTGGATTTGAAGCTACCAGTCGCATTAATGAATGGTGTATTAATTTATGATACTAAGGAATTAAGATATATTGATATAAAGGATATAAATATTGAATCTACATATAAGATATTAGATATTTTTGAAAAGTATAATAAAAATCCATTAGTATATGGAATTGTAGATAATCATTTATGGGTATATCATAAAGAATTTGAACATGCTTATGAATATAATTTTTATAAGGAAAGAGCAGACAAAGAGTTAAAAACTTTTGTTAAAATATCAAATTATAAAGAATCGGTGCTTAAATCAAGTATTATTAATTTTGTTGCTTTTGATGAATATGAAAAAATAAAAAGCATTGCAGAAGAAATTGAAAAAATTGAAGGAATAAATGTTAATTATTATAAAGATGTATATGAGGATTGTTACTTTTTAGAAGCATATAGCAGTGAAGCATCTAAAGCAAATGGTATTAAATATTTATCAAAATATATAAATTATAAAAATGTAATATGCTTTGGGGATAATTTAAATGATATTCCAATGTTTGAATTAGCAAATGAAGCATATGCAACTGCAAATGCAACAGAAGAAGTTAAGAAAATTGCCACTGGAGTTATAGGAAGTTGTGAAGAAGAAGGTGTTGCAGAATTTCTTAAAGAAAGATTTCAAAATTAAAGTTAATAAAAGTTTAAAAAGAAAAAAATGATTACGAAAATATCAAAAAAATTATAATTTAATTTATAAATTCATAAAAATAATGAAAATATGTAAAAGATATATGCTGGCAAACGTTTTCTAAAAATTAAATTAAGTTAACTTGTACAAAAAATAATAATGATTTTTTTATATGAATTAAGAAATATCAATACTTAGAACACTGTTATATAAAATGATAAGCAATTTCCTACTTTAATTAACAATTTGTTAATTAAAGTAGGAGAAAAATTAATAAATTTTTATAAAAATGTTGAAAAAAATATTAAAAGGATATAATATAAATACAAGATTAATTTGATGAAATAAATAGTGAACGGGGGAGATAAAAATGGATAACAAAAGAGACCAGTGGGGCTCGAAATTAGGTTTCATTTTAGCAGCAATAGGATCGGCTGTTGGCTTAGGAAATATATGGAGATTTCCTTATTTAGTATATGAGAATGGAGGAGGTGCATTTTTAGTACCATACTTCTTTGCAATTTTTACAGCAGGAATTCCATTATTAATTTTAGAATATGGAATGGGACATAAATTTAGAGGGTCAACACCATTAGCATTAGCAAGAGCTAATAAAAAATGGGAATGGCTTGGATGGTGGCCAAGCATTACAGCTTTCTTTATTCTTGGATATTATTCAATGATATTAAGCTGGGCAATGAAATATTTTACATTAAGCTTTAACAAAGGTTGGGGAAATGATACAAATGCTTATTTCTACAATGATTTCTTAAGATTAACAGATTCACCATTCCAATTTGGATCAGTAATATGGCCAGTATTAATTGGTATTTTATTAGTTTGGGGAATAAGTTGGTTTATATGTTATAGAGGTGTTAAAGGTGGTATAGAAAAATTAAATAAAATATTACTACCTACATTAGTTGCAATAATGGTAATAATAGCTATTAGAGGTGTTACATTAGAAGGTGCTACATTAGGATTAAACAAATTATTCACTCCTGATTGGAGCAAGGTAATGGAACCAAAAGTTTGGATTGCAGCTTATGGACAAGTATTTTATTCTTTAAGTTTAGCAATGGGTATAATGATGACTTATTCAAGTTACTTACCTAAGAAAACAGATATTAATAACAGTGCATTTATGACTGGATTTGCAAACTGTGGATTTGAGTTTTTATGTGCTATAGGCGTATTTGGAATATTAGGATTTATGGCATCAAGCCAAGGATTACCATTTGAAGAAGTTGTTTCAGGTGGAATAGGATTAGCGTTTATAGTTTTCCCTAAGGTATTTGGATTAATGGGAGTATGGGGAACAATACTTGGAGTATTATTCTTTACATGTTTAGTATTTGCAGGTTTAACTTCATCGGTATCTTTAGTAGAAGCTGTAAGTTCAGCAGTTATTGATAAAACAGGATGGGAAAGAAAAAAAGTAGTAAGTCTAATATGCGGAGTAGGTTTTATCGTTAGTATAGCATTTGCTACAAGAGCAGGACTTTATTTATTAGATATTATAGATAACTTTGTTAATAATTATGGAATAGTGGTTATTGGATTATTAGAAGCCTTTGTAATAGGATGGATAATTAAACCAGAAACTATTAGAAATCATACAAATTCAGTTTCTTATTATAGAATAGGAAAATGGTGGGATATTATTATTAAATATGTAACACCAGCAATACTTGCAATTATGTTAATAAGCAGTATAATTACTGAAATTAAAACGCCATATGGAGGCTATTCAACAGCTGAGCTTATAACATATGGTTGGGCTATTGTAGGAATTGGAATAATAGGTGCACTTTTATTTAGTAAAATGCCGTGGAAAAATAAAAATTCATTAGATTTTGATAATGAAAGTGAGGTTGCGTAATGACACCGATAGCAATGACATTCTTCTTTATAGGAGCAATAGTTCTGTATGGAGGATTAATAACAACATTAACAATAACAATAAGAAATGAAAGCAAATAATAAAGGAATAGCCGTTTGGCTATTCCTTTATTATTTAGTTAAACAGTTCATGTTGCTTTGCTTATGAACTTAATTAACGAAGTGTTAATTCTTAACTGGTGTAGCATTTCACCTTTTAACTTATGAAATCTTAACTAGCTTTAATGTGATTCAACTAATTATTATAGTATTAATTAAAAATAATCACCTAGATTATTTTTATTACATAAATTGTGTATTATATTAAAATAATGAGAAGGTGAAATTATGTGTGGTATAGCTGGATGGGTAAATTTTAGTGAAAGTTTAAAATCAAACAGCAAAATTATAAAAAAAATGACTGATATATTAGAGAGGCGAGGACCAGATAGTGAAGGAATATATGAAAGTGAAAATGTACTTTTAGGACATAGAAGATTGATAGTGGTTGACCCTGAAGGTGGAGAACAACCTATGATAAAAATAATCAATGGTAATAAGTATGTGTTAGTATATAATGGTGAATTATATAATACTGAAGAGTTAAGAAAAAGTCTTTTAGAAGAAGGTTATTTTTTTGATTCTTACAGTGATACAGAAGTGCTATTAATGTCTTATATAGCATGGGGTGTTAATTGTATAAAAAAATTTAATGGAATATTTGCTTTTGCCATTTATGATGAAGAAAAAGAGCAAGTATTTTTGGCACGAGATCAAATGGGGGTAAAACCTTTATTTTATTCTATAAATAATAAAAATATAATTTTTGCTTCTGAAATAAAAGCAATACTAGCAAATCCTATGGTAAAGGCTCAAATTGATAGAGAAGGAATAACTGAACTATTTGCTTTAGGTCCAGCGGTAGTTCCAGGAAAAGCTATTTATAAAAAATACTTATAAATGGCAGGATGAATATCAATGGATAAGGAAAAAGTAATAGTCATTGATTTTGGTGGGCAGTACAATCAGCTTGTTGCACGTCGTGTCCGTGAATGTAATGTATATTGTGAGATTTATTCTTACAAGACACCTCTTGAGCAGATAAAGGCCATGAATCCTAAGGGAATTATCCTTACAGGTGGTCCAAACAGTTGTTATGAAGAGGGTTCGCCTACATGCACAAAGGAATTATTTGAACTCGGAGTACCGGTACTCGGACTTTGTTACGGAGCACAGCTTATGCAGCATGTTCTTGGCGGAAAGGTTGAAAAGGCACCTGTACGTGAGTACGGAACATTTGTGGATAAGAGCAGTGCTTTATTTGGAGATGTTTCAGAAAAGACTATCGTGTGGATGAGTCATTTTGATTATATTTCACAGGTTGCACCGGGATTTAGGATTATCGCCCACACAGCAGACTGTCCTGTCGCAGCTGCTGAGTGCAAGGAAAAGAATCTCTATGCAATTCAGTTCCACCCGGAAGTTCTTCATACACAGGAAGGTACAAAGATGCTTCATAATTTTGTACGCGGCGTGTGCGGTTGTGCTGGAACATGGAAAATGGACGCATTTGTTGAAAATACGATTAAGGAAATCCGTGAAAAAGTCGGCGACGGCAAGGTTTTACTTGCTCTTTCAGGCGGTGTTGATTCATCTGTTGCGGCCGGACTTCTCTCAAGAGCAATCGGAAAACAGCTTACATGTGTATTCGTAGACCACGGTCTTTTGCGTAAAAACGAAGGTGATGAAGTTGAGGGCGTATTTGGTCCAAATGGTCAGTTTGACCTTAACTTTATAAGAGTAAATGCTCAGGAAAGATATTACTCAAAGCTTGCGGGAGTCACAGAACCCGAAGCAAAGAGAAAGATTATAGGTGAGGAATTTATTCGTGTATTTGAGGAAGAGGCAAAGAAAATCGGTGCTGTTGATTTCCTTGCTCAGGGCACAATTTACCCTGACGTTGTTGAAAGCGGACTCGGCGGCGAATCAGCCGTAATTAAGTCTCACCACAACGTAGGCGGTCTTCCTGATTTCGTTGATTTCAAGGAAATTATTGAACCTCTCCGCAACCTTTTCAAGGATGAGGTAAGAAAAGCTGGTCTTGAGCTTGGAATTCCTGAAAATCTCGTGTTCCGCCAGCCATTCCCGGGTCCGGGTCTTGGAATCCGAATTATCGGTGAAGTAACGGCTGACAAGGTACGTATCGTTCAGGATGCAGATTTCATCTATCGTGAAGAGGTTGACAAGGCAGTAGCCGAATACAAGAAGGCAAACGGTGAAGCTCCGGCATGGATGCCGAACCAGTATTTTGCAGCTCTCACTAACATGCGTTCAGTCGGCGTTATGGGCGATGAGAGAACCTACGATTACGCAGTTGCACTGCGTGCCGTAAACACTATAGATTTCATGACAGCCGAGAGTGCCGAGATTCCATTCGCAGTGCTCCAGACAGTCATGAGCCGAATTATAAACGAGGTGCGTGGGGTCAATCGAGTATTTTACGATTTGACGAGCAAGCCACCTGGAACGATTGAGTTTGAATAACGGACATTTGAGCCATAAATCCTTATTTTATAGGGATTGTGGCTCTTTTATTTTGCTTCGTGATGTTAGTGTGATGTTAAGAATGATGTGCCATTACTTTTCCTACTCAAAATGAGCATTATTCTTGTGATGTGCAGCTTCCTGTAAAAGCACAATCGGAAACAGTTGCAAATCGAAAGTGCAATCCAATATGGTTGCGAATAGAGTCATAAAATGTGAATTACATTGAAATTGATGTCTGAATATGATAGAATTTGTCACATGGAACCCACGACGGGGGTGGCAGCCTCCCGAGCCGATGAACCGGTTTACCGGAATACATAGGAAGGGAGGTGGCGCCGATGACGGCTTATGAGATCATTTCGATTTTCATTGGGATATTAGCATTGTTGATGTCCTTTGGTAGCTTGATTGTAGCGTTGCTTGCCTTTCTCGATAAGAGAAACAAGCGAAAATAAAAATGCCTATCCTGTCTGCCAACAGGATAGGCGGTGTCCTTAAGGACATTCATTAACCTAAACTCGGAGCATCCACCTTTGGAGTGGGTGCTTTCTGTTTAATTAGATATTAACATCTTATGTCTGATAATTCAAGAGGTTACAATTAATTTAATGATAAATTTGAAACGATTATATCCAAATATTCATATCAAAGGTTGTTCCAGAAATTTGTTTAGAACGATTTGCTCCTAAAACGATACCTACAGAAGTAAGAGTTAAGTGTTTCAAGTAGGTGTCATTCCATTGAGAAAATAATATTTTCGAAGAAGGAACATTTGAGCATATAAAATCTTTAACAGCATTTGGTGACATTAAATTATTTGAAAAGTGTTCCTGAATGAATATTTTGTCTTTTTCTGGCATATTGTTTATTGACGATAGCTGCTCATCTAATGATTTCCTGCTTATGGAATTAATTTGGACTTTGGATTGATCCTGTATACATCGTATAAAAAAATTAGGGTATTTTTGGATAACATCATTTAATTCCTCGGGAACGTATCCGGATAAAAATAATCCGCCATAAGTTTCAATAAAAATATTTTCTAATGAAATCTCACCTATATCAATACTTGCAGTTTTTGTATATACCAAGTGTTGAAAAGAAGACATTTTATCAATAGAGTGTGGTACATGAAGCAAAATCTCTTCCTGAATATATTTAAAAAATGTGGAGAGACTGTTGATCATATTATTGCGAGTGTATCTCAATCTAAAACAAAGAGCCAAAATATCTAGTTGTGATGGAAGTAACATTGGTACGACACTAACGGCTTCAGCGAGAGCAATTTGAAGAAGAGTGCGGTCACTTTCTTTTGCACGATCAACTAGAAGATTTGACAAAATGGTTTCTAGCTCTGGAGTTCCTAAACGAATGTATGCTTTTTGTGCTTCGACAAATGTATACTGCATGTCGGGATTTTTAAATTCTTCACACATTGAATTGTCATCAATTTTTTCACGATGTAGTTTTTCAAATAAAGTAGATAGGAATTTTTCATCACGTTCTTTAGCAAGCTGTTCTGCATCCGATTTATACTTTTCTAATTCACTTCTAATTAAATCTTGGCATAAAGATTTGGTGTTTTGGTAGTCCATCCCATAGTAATTGTTTTGCTGAGCAATCTGTGTACTTTGCGAGCCCAGTTTGTTTTCTTGTATTATTTCAAAAGATTCATTAGTCATGTTCGTTATCTCCTCGATAATAGTTATTTTGAATTCCGATTTGTGTCCCAGAAGAGTTGTCTTTATTAATTTGTTTCATAGATTTTTGGGTTGCTTTTTTGTGATGATTTATTAATATTTTTATTAAAGAAATAATTCCTCCAATAACAAAGATACCAAGTCCACTAAAAATCCATTCTTTATTCTTGATAAGATAATTAATAAATATGTCCATAGATTTTCTCCTAATTTATATAGTTTTTTACAGTAAGGCAGTCAGTATCTTTTTTGACAACCATATTGTCATCAAGCAGGTGTTGCTTGATTCCTTCGATATTTTCATTGATATGCTGCAAACTGTCAGCATACTCTTCTTCTGAATATTCATCTTTAGCATGTATCATATTTTCACGAATTTCCAGAGCTTTCATATAGGTACAGAGTTTTTTATTGATGAGGTTGTTCTTAAAGGACAGCTTAACAGTAGCAGGTTTGAAATTGCCCTCATCGTCCGTATCTGCCTCAAATTTCATATCAATCTGGTCATCCAGTTTAAACAGTAATGATAATACATCAGAAACTGTTTCTATATCAAAATCCATGAAAATGTTAATGCTGATGCCTAGCGCATTGGCAATCTTTAAAAGCTGGTCAGGTTTTGGATTACGGATTTCATATTCATATTTCTTTATTGTTGCGGAATTTATGCCGGACAACTGACCAAGCGTTTCCTGTGATATTCCACGCATATTGCGAAAGTATTTAATCTTTTCTCCAGTAGTCATAAAAAATGCTCCTCTATGATTTGTTACCCCTATTCTATCACAATGGGACACATTTGTGTATAAAAATTGATTAAATTGCTTGATGGACACAAATGTGTACTATATAATATGAATAAAACAAGGTCACAAAAGTGTACTAAAATAAAAACGGGAAGGAGAACACAATATGGAGAATACGATGAAGATGTATGTAACAGCAGATGAAGCTGCACAGATTCTTGGAGTATCAAGAGGATATGCTTACAAAATCATTCGTGGTCTTAATAATGAATTGAAAGAAAAAGGCTATCGAGTGATTTCAGGCAAGGTACCTACAAAGTATTTTGAAGAAAAGTTTTATGGTATGGCAGTTGGTTAATGGAGAGGAGATGATGATATGCCAGCTACACGAGATGGTAAAACATGGCGCTGCCAGTTCTATTATGAGGATTGGCAGGGCGTACGCCATAAAAAGAACAAAAGAGGCTTTAAGACAAAGGCAGAAGCAGAGGAGTGGGAGCGTAACTTTCGTCAACAGCAGAGAAAAGATTTGGATATTAATTTTGAGAATTTTGTTGAAATCTATTTCGCTGATGTGGAGAACCGGCTTAGAGAAAACACAATCAAGAATAAAAGATATGTGTTTGATTTGAAAGTTACACCATATTTCAAAAAGAAAAAGATGTGTGAGATTAAGACTTCAGATATCAGGGCTTGGCAGAATGAATTGATTAAGCAGGGGTACGCACCGACTTATCTTAAAAGTATTAATAACCAGTTGGCAGCACTATTCAATTATGCGGTCAGATATTATGACTTGAACGATAATCCATGCAGGAAAGCAGGAAGTATCGGGAAAAGCAAGGCTGATGATATGGAGTTCTGGACAAAACAGCAGTTTAAGCAGTTTCTTCCGTCTATGGATAAGAAACCAGAGGCGAGAATGGCATTTATGCTTTTGTATTGGACAGGAATGCGTATAGGAGAATTGCTAGCACTTACCTATGAAGATATTGATTTGGAAAAAAGAATTATAAGCATTTCTAAATCATATCAGAGATTGGATGGAAAAGATGTAATTACACCACCTAAGACACCAAAGAGCAATCGTAAGATTACTATTCCACCATTTCTGGCAGAAGAGTTAAATGAATATTGCAGTCATTTATGTGGAATTATGCCAAATGAAAGAATGTTCCGATTTACAAAATCTTATATGGAGCATGAGATTGTACGAGGCATAAAGGAAACAGGAGTTAAGAGAATCCGTATTCATGATCTGCGTCACAGCCACGCATCGCTTCTGGTGGAACTTGGATTTCAGCCCTTGGCAATAGCGGAGAGGCTGGGACATGAAAAGATAGAAACAACATTAAATACTTATTCACATTTATACCTGAATAAACAGGCAGAATTGGCAGACAGGATAGAGCTGGAGAATGAGGAGGACGAGTTATGAGCGGAGTACACAAACATCCAACAATCAGCTTTCGTGTATCGGACAGGGAGCGGGAAATGATTGAAGCCAAGATACTTGCAAGCGGTATGCAGAAGAAAGATTATTTTGTACGTTCCTGCATTTATAACAGAATATGTGTTGTAGGCAAGAAAGAGGTCATTTACAAACTTGTAGAGGAATTGCAGAATATGCAGACAAATATTTCTGAACTGTTAAAACAACTGGAACAGCAGGAGGTAACACTTACTGCTGATGGATTGGAAGATATGCGAAATGACTGTATGGATATGTTACAGGCGATTATTGCAATGTTGGATGGTGCCAAGTATCTCTGGCAGGGAGTACAGATTGATAAAGAAAAAAGTCCTGACAGCGGCAACCGTTAGGACTTGCGGTAACAAAAGAAAACCTCTGTTACACCTGTAAATACAACTAGAGTATAGCAGAGGTTCTTCTTAGGAGCAAATAAAAGATTGGTAAATGGAGGACTTTTATGGAGGAACAGAAGACAGAATTAAAGATGATACGGATGTCGGAGGTTGAGTCACAGGAAGTGAAATGGCTGTGGTATCCGTTTATACCATATGGGAAGCTGACAATTATTCAGGGAGATCCGGGTGATGGAAAGACCACATTGGTGTTAAACATAGCAGCAAAGCTGTCAAAGGGAGAATGTCTCGACGGTGATATGGATGTGCAGGAGCCGGTAAATGTCATTTATCAGACAGCAGAGGATGGACTGGCAGATACAGTAAAGCCGAGGCTTGAAATTGCCGGGGCGGACTGTGAAAAGATACTGGTTATTGATGAAAGTGATAAATCTTTATCTATGGCAGATGAAAGACTGGAAGAGGCGCTTGCTAAGACTGGGGCAAAAGTATTGATATTAGACCCGATACAGGCATATCTCGGTGGTGGAATGGATATGAACCGGGCAAATGAAGCAAGAGATATGACAAAGAAGCTGGGAGCATTAGCAGAGAAATACCAGTGTGCAATTCTTCTTATTGGTCATATGAATAAGGCATCTGGTAATAAAGCAGCATACAGGGGCATGGGTTCCATTGACTTCTTTGCTGTGGCGAGGAGTGTGCTTCTGGTCGGAAGAATAGAGGGAGAACCTAATACAAGAGCAGTTGTTCAGATAAAGAATAGTCTTGCGGCATTTGGACATCCAAAGGCATTTATGTTATCAGAAACGGGCTTTCATTGGTTGGGAGATTATGAGATTACAGCAGATGAAGTACTTGGCGGTATTGCACCAAAAGCAAATAAGCTGGAACAAGCAAAGCAAATGCTTCGTGAATTGGCAGAAACAACTAATATGGTGCAGAGTAATGAAATATTTGAAATGGCTGATGAACAGGGGATTTCAAAAAGAACATTGGAAAATGCCAAGAAAGAACTAGGCATCCGGGCAAAGAAAATCAATAACTCGTGGTATTGGGAATTGGATGCAGTAAAACAGAGATAGGACAAGAACGCAACATTGCAGGCTATATAGAAATTGCGGAGATAAACTTTGCAAGGTTGCAAAGCATATAGACTTTGCAGTGTTGCGGTCTTGAACGAGTTAGGAAAGGAATGGTGGATTGATATGAAAAATGTACAGATTTCAGAAGAACTTTTCGTTGCGATAATGAGATATTTTATGTTGGAACAGGAGGAACTGTTGCCTCAGATAAAACAGGGACTAGAGAAGAAACTGGATGCAATGGTAATGAGAGAATTATATACAAAATATAAGACTGCACCAACGGAAGAAGAAAAGGAAAAGGCTCGAAAGGAATATTTGGATAGACGAGGTGTGCCGGAGAGCTTTCGGTGGTAGTTTTTTCTTAAACATATATAACGGCTGCGTGTCACGCTTCCGTTAGAATCGATAAGGAAAATGTGGTGTGCTTGACACAGTGGAGGCTTGTGTACACTGACTGCCGCAGGCAGAAAAGCTCCCGGCAGGGCGCAAAACCTGACTTGTCAGGTTGCATTTTTGATGGCGACAGCTCCTGAAAGGAGATGTTGATGTCAAAAGTGCTTTTGCGTTACTTTCGACGAAAGTAACAAAGCCTGCGCCGTATTCGGCGCTAATATGACAGATAAAAGAAAGGGGGAGATTGCCTATGGAGAGAACGATAAGTGCAATGATCGGAAAAGGTTCTGTGAACCATAATACCAGAGCATTTACAGCTAAGAATGTAGATAAAAACAGAAGTGCTGATAATGTGGAATTTTGCCAGGAAGATATTAAGCAGGTTTATCATAAATTGTTTGATGAAGCACTGGAACGATATAATGCAAAACAGAAACGAAAAGATCGCATGATTGATAACTACTATGAAAAAATCAGGAGGGGTAAGCAGGAAAAGTTATTTCATGAAGTGATATTTCAGATTGGAAATAAAGATGATATGAATGCCAAAAGTGAAGATGGATTGTTGGCAAAAAGGATTTTAACGGAATTTATGGATGAGTTCCAAGCCAGAAATCCGAACTTATATGTATTCTCGGCACATTTGCATATTGATTTTGTACCATATATTACAGGAAGTAAGCGAGGACTTGATACAAGGGTATCATTAAAATCTGCACTAGTGGCAGAAGGATTTGCTGGTGGTACAAGGGGTGCAACAGAATTAAATCAATGGATTGCATCAGAGAAGCAGGAACTTGCTACAGTCATGGAGCGATATGGTGTGGAATGGCTGAAAAAGGGAACACATGAGAAGCATTTGTCGGTGCTTGAATTTGAAAAGAAAGAGCGAGCAAAGGAAGTAGCAGAGTTAGATAGCCAGAAATATGAAATAGCTTCGGCGATTGCACAGCTTGGCGAAGAAGTTTCAGTAAAGAAACAGGAATTAAATGATATTGCATCAGAAAAGCAAATAGCAGAAGCAGCAGTGCAAAAGGCAAAAGAAGAAAGTGCAGCGGCACAACAGGAGAATGAGACATTGCTTGCAAATAATCAGGATTTGCGTGTGGAGAATTCTAGGCTTGAAAGCAGCAAAGACAGGCTTCGCATGGAAAATCATGATTTGAGGCAGAAGCAACAAAGATTACAGACGGATAATAAGGAATTGGAACAACGACATGAAGATTTACAATACACGAATGGTGAATTACAGAATGTGAATGACCGATTATCTGATGACAATCATACTCTGGAGCAAAGGAACGATGCATTGCAATCTGATAATCAGACATTAAGACAAAAATACAATGATTTGCAACAGAGTAATGTTCAACTTGAAAAGCAACAGAAAGAACATAAAAGCAATATAGAGAAGATGGTTCAATCAGAGGAATTATTACAACGAGATGTGCGTAAGTATGATGAAGCACCAGAATGGCAGTTGTCGGAGCCAGGAGCATTTACAAGTGCGAAGGCGTTTCGGGATAAGGTGGTATTGCCACTTGTGAATAAGTTGAAGTCTTTGGTGAAAAATCTGACAATTCAGTGTGTAAGGCTGAAAGAGGAAGTCCTGAAACTGAGAAAAGAGAAGAGAGAACTTTCGGAAAGTGTGGAGTTTTATAAGGGAAAGATTAGAGATATGAATGAAAAGACAGAGCTGTTGCAGGAAAAGGCGGATAATCTGGAGCGGGTGAAGATGTATGCTGGTGCTGAGCAGATTGATACGATTATTTGTAAAGTGAAGGAACAGGAGCGTGTGGAACTGCAGGCTAGACGATATAAAAGGTCTTATGAGGCAAGATAATGGAAGGGATGGATTGATGTGATGAAGGATGACAGAATGGATAATATTGTGGAATGTGCATATAACATGGATAATGGTTATGTTGAAGTATGGTTTGCAGATGGGAATATGTTTCGGATAAAGTGCGAAGAAGTAGAGGCAGCTCTGAGAACAACAGAGCAGTCACTGGCTAAGTTACATAAATTATTGGATGAAAAGCCGATAGAATATGTGGCGATGGCATTATCCGGGGAGATGCAGGCATATTGTGCTATCGAGGATGATATGGTTAAAGGAATGTTTGGAACGATTGTGCAGGGGTATTTGAAGAAAGGGTACAATCGGGCTACGGCGGAGATGATGGCTAGGGAGTTTTTTAGGTATGAGAGTTAGGAAAAGTGTGTGATAGATAAAGGATAGAAAAAGAGAAAGGGTAATGGTTTGATTGTGGTATAGACCGTTTATGGTAAAATATTTATATGATACAAGTAAAGATAATTATAATTTGATGGATTGAATATGTGTATCGGAGAAGGAAGAATTGATGAAAGTAGGCTGTGTAGAAAAATCACAAATAATATGGTAAAATAGATTGGTAATTTTGTGAAGGTAATTGACTGATAGAACTAATAAATATGCAGGAACAAAGGAGAAAATGATATGGAACAATTGTTATCAATGTCAAAAATATTTTCAGAAAAAATATTTCGTATTCCTGATTATCAAAGAGGATATGCATGGACGCTAAAGGAAGTGAAAGATTTTTGGGGGGATTTATGTAGATTAGAGAATAAAAAGAATCATTATGTAGGTGTTTTGACACTAGAACCAGCTAAAGAAGAGGATTATAAAAAGTGGATTGATGATTTGTGGATTATTGATGCGAAACGATACATACCTTTTTATGTAGTTGATGGACAGCAAAGATTGACAACGTCTATAATCTTGATATATGTTATTTGTCAAATTATGCAAGAGAAAAACATAGAAAAGCTAAATTATACCACATATGATGAAATATCCAGAAAATTTATTTTTGAATATCAAGATGCTAATAAGAATCGAACATATATGTATAGTTATGAGAGAGAGAATCCTAGTTTTGCATATTTGATTTCTCAAGTTTACGATGAAAAAGTGGTTATTGCCTCAAGTGAAAATGAAACTATATATACTAATAATTTGGGGGAGGCAAAACGATTTTTTTATGAAAAAATGATTGATATGGATGTTAACCAATTGGAAGAGGTTTATACAAAAATAACACAACATTTTCTTTTTAATATGTATATTATATCAGATGATATAGATGTGTATGTGACATTTGAAACGATGAATAATAGAGGAAAACCTTTATCTAATTTGGAATTGTTAAAAAATAGGTTGATTTATGTGTCTACATTGCTTAATGTTGCTGATGCTGATAAAAGCAGATTACGACGTGATATAAATGAATGTTGGAAAAAGATATATCATATATTAGGAAAAAGTAAGGAAAGGGTTTTACTCGACGATGAATTTTTAGTTACTCATTTTATGCTATATTTTGCAAAAAATATAGATGAATTAGAAAAAGAGAGCTATACAAGAAGATATGATCACTTGGGACAATGGCAGAGTAATTATTTATTAAATGACTATTTTGTTGTTCAAAAAATTTTTGACAAATCATTAACAATTGAAGATTGTTTTAATTATATTCAAAGCTTGAGTGAGTGTATTGACTTTTGGGGTGATATAAAAAATCCGTTGTCATCTAAATATGATGATGAAATCAAAGAGTATATTGATAAGATTAACTTTTTTTCAATTAGAAGAAGATTTTATAGAAGTAGATATATGATAGATTTTTCATACTTGAATGTTTTTCTTTTGGCGTGTTTTAGAGCGTGTAATAATAATAATAAGACATTATTAAATTTTCTAAAAATATTAGAAAAGTACTTATTTTCCATAGAGTTTTATGATGGAGAGGCAATAGAAGAACTTTGTATAAATTTATTTAATTTTGCAGAGGCTGTTGTTAAATTAAATAAGGGGGAATGGGTAATTCAAGGGATAATCGATAAATTGAAAAAGTTATATGAATCCCTTGTTAATTCGACGGAATTGAATAAAAAAACAGTATTATATTACTCAAAAAATGGATTTTATCGTACAAGTTGGCTACGATATTTCTTATGCGAATATGAATATTCTTTAATGAAAAAAAGCAAAACTAATATCAATAAATTGAATAGATGGGAGATATATGAAAGAGGATATAATTCGATAGAACATATATATCCTGAGAATTCTCATAACAAGTATTGGATTGAGTTATTTAGAGAATATACTTCTAAACAAAAAAATGCTTTAAAAAATTCATTAGGAAATTTTGTCGCAATTTCTTCAGAAAAGAATGGAAAACTAGGGAATAAATCGTTTCCTGAAAAAAAATCTAATACACAAAATCCTGTTGGATATAAATATGGTACATATGCTGAAATTGAAATAGCAGATTATAAGGATTGGGATTCTATGGCTATATTAAAAAGAGGATTAATGTTGATTGCATTTTTAAACGAAAGATGGGGAATAAGAGTTGGAAATGGGAAAAAAGATGATAAGTATAAATTTTTGGGATTGCAATTTCTTATATAATATTGGCTCCATTTTGGCTCTAAAAAATTTGGATGTGATATAGAAAATGCATATTATGAAGAATATGAATAATTAAATATACAAAAGTGTACTTAAATATAATCATATTAATCTCTCGTCCAAAGAGTTTGAATAAACAAAAATGTTTAGTAAATCCAGCGTTTATGCGGGTTTGCAGCACTTTTAAAAGTCTTTTGATAACAATTTGATAACGGTTGTATGAGAGCCATTATTCTTGTAATCCAGTGGTTTTAGGGTTAGAGAATGATGACAGGTGGTTGTGCAACAAATAAATCCATATTTATCTAAAAAGCCCTTAGCTGTGGGTATAAAACTCATAGCTAAGGGCTTTTGTCGTGCTTATTTATCTGGTTTGAGTTTGTCTTGGAACATTTCGACCGTAAATGGTAAACCACACATCTCTAGAACTACACCTCCAAGTTTGAGATAATGTTGGAAAAGTTGTACAATACACTTTTCCCATTTTTCACACTAGGAGGTCAATTATGAACACCAAACTTGCCACAGCACAGATCCGTGTAAAAAACTGGGCTGCTATTATTCAGGAGCGCAACGAATCTGGTCTGTCTGTCAAAGATTATTGTGCACAGCATCAGCTTTCATGAGACTCTTATTATTACTGGCTCCGCAAAGTGAAAGAGGCCCTGCTTGTAGAAAGCGGCTTTGTTGAAGTAACGCAGCCAAAGCAGTTCCCTGTGCAGAGGTCTGTAACAGCTGATCCAAATGAAATGTTAACGCTCAAATTCTTCTGGGGTTCCAGTAACCGGAAGATCAAAGGGCTGGTCTGGGAGGAAGACGGCTTCCTGCTTATTTATAAGCGGCTGGAGGCGGGAACTTTTCAATGGCCCCGATCGGAAGCGGAAGCCCGGAACATCACTTCGGAGCAGTATCATCTGCTCATGAGCGGATACTCCATAGATCCATCTGTCCATAAGAGCGATCCAAAATATCCAGTGTGACTTTTGTACAAAACAGAGAAGTTTTCTGTTTGATTCGAAAGCCTGTATGGGGATAAAAAGTTCTGTTTTTTATCCGCTTAACATGAATTGTGGACAGTATTCTCTGCCACATGAAAAGTAAGCCGGATCCACCTGTTTTCAGGCAGCCTGGAAGGTATTCTCTACAGAAAGAACTGCTTTTGGAGCAGGAGTTTTCCACCGTCAAAATACCGAAAAGATATCGGTCTGATTTTTGTGTTTTTTCGCTTCTTCTGTTATACTGGATCCATAAAAGCGAAGGAGACTGATCGTCCGTATGACACTTGCGTTATCAAAAGAACAGCTGGCAAAACTGAATAAAAAAGATATCCTGCAGCTCTTGCTTGAAAGCATGGAGCAGGAAAAAGAATTACGTAGCCAGCTGGCTGTTCTTACGGATGAGTTGAAACGGACAAACCAGCAGATGCAGGTGCTCCTTGAAAAATGGAACCTTGCGCAGGCAACTCGCTTTGGACGTTCTTCTGAAAAAATGACATATGATACCGGAGCCTGCCAGCAGTTGGAACTAGCCATCATGTACGCGGAATGTTTCAATGAAGCAGAAGCATGTTTTTTACGGCAAATCTTGCTAATAACCCCAGGTTTCGCCTATAATAGGATTCAATATGAATAATAGAAAGAAGGGGGTTAAGCAATGCAGGCATATACATATATTTCTAAGGGAAAGTTTGAATTAGTGGAAAAACCAAAACCGGTGCTTATGCACGAACGGGATGCGATTGTAAAGGTAACACTGGCCAGCATCTGTTCCAGTGATCTGCATATCAAACACGGAAGTGTGCCGCGGGCGGTCCCTGGAATTACAGTCGGCCATGAGATGGTAGGAATTGTGAAAGAAGTTGGGGCAGCGGTGACCCATGTGAAGCCGGGGGACAGGGTCACTGTAAACGTAGAGACCTTCTGCGGTGAATGCTTTTTCTGTAAAAATGGATATGTAAATAACTGTACGGAGGAGAATGGCGGCTGGGCCCTGGGATGCCGTATCGATGGCGGACAGGCCGAATATGTGCGGGTTCCATTTGCAGATCAGGGATTAAATAAGATTCCGGATGGAGTGACAGACCGGCAGGCACTGTTTGTGGGAGATGTGCTGGCGACCGGTTATTGGGCGTCGAGAATCTCTGAGATCACGGAGAAAGATACAGTTCTGATCATCGGTGCCGGTCCGACGGGTATTTGTACCCTTCTATGCGTAATGTTAAAGAAACCGAAACGAATCATTGTCTGCGAGAAAGATGAAAACCGTATCCGCTTTATAAAGGAGCATTATCCGGATGTATACACCGTTTCACCGGAGGAATGTCTGGAATATGTTCAGAAAAACAGTGATCATGGCGGAGCCGATGTAGTCCTTGAGGTGGCAGGAGCTCCCTCTACTTTCCGGTTAGCCTGGGAATGTGCAAGGCCTAATGCAATCGTCACAGTGGTAGCGCTTTATGACGAAGCCCAGACGCTGCCGCTTCCGGATATGTATGGCAAGAATCTTACCTTTAAAACCGGCGGTGTAGATGGATGCGACTGTGAGGAGACGCTTCGCCTCATTGCAGAGGGCAAGATCGATACGGAACCGCTTATTACCCATACCTATCCGCTTAGCCGGATCGAAGATGCATACGAGCTTTTTGAGAACAAGAAAGATGGAGTGATTAAGGTAGCGGTGGAGTGCTAGTTGGATAAAGAAAGGTAAGAGATACATGCAGAACATCAGATGGGCAGTTCTTGGAACCGGAGTGATTGCAAATGAAATGACCGTGGCCTTAAAGAAAAACGGGCGAAACATCGATGCGGTGGGTAACAGAACCCATGAGAAAGCGGTTGAATTTGCAGAAAAATATGGGATAAAAAAGGTATATGATAATTATAATGACATGTTTACAGACCCGGATATTGATGTAATCTATATCACAACTCCCCATAATACCCATATTAATTTTATGCGCAGGGCAATTGAGAATGGAAAGCACATTCTGGTCGAAAAATCTATCACCTTAAACAGCCGGGAACTGGATGAGGCAATTGCTCTGGCGGATAAAAAGGGTGTTGTCATAGGTGAGGCCATGACGATTTATCATATGCCGATTTATAAAAAACTTAAAGAGATTCTTGAGTCAGGGAAACTTGGAAAGGTGAATCTGATCACTATGAATTTTGGAAGCTTCAAAGAATATGATATGAACAACCGCTTTTTTAATAAAAACCTGGCAGGAGGTGCCATGCTGGATATCGGGGTGTACGCGCTTTCCTTTATCCGTTGGTTTATGGATTCCAAGCCGGATCAGCTTTTATCCCAGGTAAAACCGGCACCTACAGGAGTGGATGAACAGGCAGGATTGCTGCTGATGAATCAGGAAGACCAGATGGCATCTGTCATGCTGTCATTGCATTCCAAGCAGCCGAAAAGAGGCATGGTATCCTGTGAAAAGGGATATATAGAAATCATGGAATATCCGAGAGGCTGGGAAGCGAAAATCACCTATACAGATTCCGGAGAAATGGAAGTGATTCAGACCGGTGAGCATGCAGATGCGTTGGCCTATGAGCTGGCGGATATGGAGAAAGCCATCCGTGGGGACGCAGAATGCATGCATCTGAACTATACAAAAGATGTGATGGATATGATGACGGAATTCAGAAAAGAATGGGGATTTCAGTATCCGGAGGAGATGTAAATTATGGTACGAAAACACATCTTTTTTTCAGGTGATGTCCAGGGCGTCGGCTTCCGCTACCGCTCCTTTTATATCGCCCAGTCCCTTGGCCTGGCCGGCTGGGTGGAGAACCTGTGGGACGGAAGAGTGGAGATGGAAGTGCAGGGAAGCGAAGCTTCCATTCGGGAAATGTTAGATCGGATTCAGCAACAGAGATGGATCAACGTGGCGGATATGGAGATCACAGAGATTCCCTGTGAAGAAGAACGGGGATTTAAGATAAGATAGAGATAAAAATGAGGGGGATGTTACTATGTTTATCAATTTTTCCAATCATCCAAGCAAACTTTGGGCAGAGGATGAGAGAAATGCGGCTCTTCAGTATGGCACGATTGAGGATCTGGCCTTTCCGCAGGTTCCGGAAGGCGCAGTCTAATCACTGGCTAAGCCAGTGGTCATGATTTGCATTACCAGAGCTAATTCCATTTTTTGATGTATAAAAATACAGAAGAATGACATAAAATATGTAAATTTTCACTTGGATTTTACGCATTCTATGGTACACTAATATGGTATATCAAAAAATGGGAGGAAGACTCAAAAATGAGCAAAAAAGAAGAAAAAGGGCTAAAGTCCTTTAACAAGGGATTCCAAGTGCCTGATACTTACATTATCATCTTTTTAGTAGTTGTTATCGCAGCACTTCTGACATTTCTTGTACCAAAGGGATTTTACGAAACACAGGATATTTCATATATGATCAATGGTGTTGAGAAAACCCGTACAGTAATCAAGGACGGAAGTTTCCAGTATCTGACAGATGATGCAGGAAATGTAGTAACAGAAGGAGTAGCACTCTTTAGCGGAGATGGTGGAACAGGATTCTTCAACTATATGTATAACGGAATCGTAAATAGTTCTGCAATCGAGATTATCGCATTCCTTATGGTAGTAGGTGGTGCATTTGGTATCATGATCCGTACAGGTGCGATTGAATCTGGATTGATCGGATTGATCCGTAAGGCCAAGGGAGCAGAAAAACTACTGATTCCGATACTTTTCGTACTGTTTTCTCTTGGTGGAGCAGTTTTCGGAATGGGAGAAGAAGCGCTTCCGTTTACTATGATTCTTTGTCCGTTGTTTGTAGCAGTTGGATATGATTCAGTTATCGCAGTTCTTGTTACTTATGTTGCAACACAGATTGGTTTCGGTTCATCTTGGATGAATCCGTTCTCTGTAGGCATTGCACAGGGTATTGCAGGTATTGACGTATTCTCCGGTGCAGGATTCCGTATGGTAATGTGGGTCGTATTTACAGCACTCGGCTGTGGAATGACTATGTTCTATGCATCAAAGATTAAAAAGAATCCGACAATCTCAATCGCATATAAGACGGATTCATATTTCCGTGAGCAGAATGAAAAAACAGGAATTGACGAAGGACATTCATTTGGTCTTGGACACATTTTAGTTCTTCTGACACTGGCTGCTACAGTAGTATGGGTAGTTTGGGGAGTTATGACTCAAGGATACTACATGCCAGAGATTGCTACACAGTTCTTCATTATGGGAATTGTTTCCGGTGTGATTGGAGTTATCTTTAAACTGAACGATATGAAACTGAATGATATTGCAACATCATTCAAAGATGGAGCAAAAGACCTGATCGGTGCTGCACTTGTTGTTGCTATGGCACAGGGTATCATGCAGGTTCTTGGTGGATCTGATCCGACAACACCTACAGTTATCAATACAATTATGTATAATATTTCAAATGCACTGTCTGGAGTTTCCGGAGCAGTTGCAGCAGTACTTATGTATCTGTTCCAGTCCGTATTCAACTTCTTCGTTGTATCCGGAACAGGACAGGCTGCGATCACAATGCCGATCATGGCTCCACTGTCAGACCTGTTAGGTGTTTCACGTCAGACAGCTGTAGTTGCATTCCAGCTTGGTGATGCATTTACAAACCTGATTGTTCCTACATCCGGATGTCTGATCGGATCTCTTGCAATTGCAAAGATTGAGTGGTCTAACTGGATTAAATTCATGTGGAAATTCCTTGGTGTATTAATGATTGGTGCAATTATTACAATTCTTATTGCAGTTGGAACTGGATTCTAAAACATACATTTGATAATTGAGAGTGATTTATGATGAAATTAATTCAGAATATTGATGTTTATGCCCCACAGCATCTGGGGAAAAAAGATGTACTTACAATCAATGATAAGATTGTCAAGATTAAAGATGCAGGTTCTATATCCGCAGACGGATTTCTTTCTGAGGCAGAAATAATCAATGGAGAGGGGTTACTTTTAACTCCGGGATTCATTGATAGTCATGTTCATGTACTCGGAGGCGGTGGCGAAGGTGGATTCGCCAATCGTACTCCGGAAGCAACTATGGAAGGACTTACGAAGTTTGGAGTAACAACAGTTGTTGGCTGCCTTGGAACAGATGGAATCGGTCGTGATATGTGTGCACTGGTTGCAAAGACAAAAGGATTGAATGAGCAGGGAATGTCTGCATACTGTTATACCGGAAGTTATCAGATTCCGGTCCGCACGTTGACTGACAGTATTGTGAAAGATATTATGATGATTCAGGAAATCATTGGAACGGGAGAAATCGCGATCTCTGATCATCGTTCTTCACAGCCGACTTTCGAGGAATTTGCACGTGTCATTGCGGATACAAGGCTTGGTGGTGTTCTTTCCGGGAAAGCTGGCATTGTAAATGTTCATCTGGGCGATAGTCCGAGATGCTTAGATCTGATTGAACGAGTAGTCGATGAGACAGAGATACCGGCAACTCAAATACTGCCAACACATATCAATCGAAATGAGATGCTTTTTGGCAAGTCGATTGAGTATGCACTGAAAGGCGGAGCAGTAGACTTTACTGGAAATGAAGATATTGACTATTGGGAAACTATCTGTGATGAGGTACGTGTATGTAATGGTATCAAACGGATGTTAGATGCAGGAGTAAATCCTGACCGCATAACAATTTCTTCTGACGGGCAGGGAAGCCTTCCGATGTACAGTAGTGATGGAAAATTCCTTGGAATGGGCGTTGGACAGTCCAGCTGCCTTCTGAAGGAAGTAAAGGAATGTGTATTTAAAACAGAAATTCCTTTAGAAATAGCAATTTCTACAATTACATCGAATCCAGCAGATATTCTTTGTCTTAAGGGAAAAGGTAAGGTTGAAGAAGGCTATGATGCGGATCTTTGTATTCTCGACCAGGAACTTCAGCTTGTTGAAGTGATTGCAAAAGGGAATACAGTTTATAAAAAATAAAGGATATCAGATGTGAGAAGCATCAGTCACTTAGTTGGCTGGTGCTTTTTTGCGTGCTTATACAGTTGATAAAATGATAACCTTGCATAAAAAGAGATGCTGTCTGCTGGTAGAATTAAAAAGAAAAAAAGTTGTTGACATACACCACAAATATAATAACAATTCTAAATGTTTGAATTATAATTATTCTATATGATAGAAGAAGGAGATAAATAATAAATGGATGATTCCTTTCACTACTTGGGAGAGTTATTCTTTTATCTATTTAAGCGACCGGCTTAAGGCAAAGTTGACGGTATATCGGACGTTTTGTCCGAAACCATAGCCTGATCCCTTCTTTTATATACGACAGTATGCCTGAGATACCTTTAGCCAGCCGATAATAGCTGAAATGGATTTTTTCTTTTATAGGGTCTGCTTTCTGTATGATTGCAACCTTCAGGGCATGCGTTTCTGATTTCATGGATATATGTGCCAGAAATGCCATGCACAGGGTAATATAAAAATTTAGGGCATTGATTGCAGTGAGCTTCCTTACACGGAAGTTTTCAAACTGAAACATCTGCTTTTTTAGAGGTTTCTGGGCTTTGTGCTTGCAAAATGCTTGCAGTAAGTAAAATTTCTTATAATTTGAAAATACCAAGATGAAAATATCAATGAAAATATCAAGGAAAGAAATCCCTTGACATTTCCCACCAACATGCCTAAAATAATAAACAGATTGCATACATGAAATCAATCAAACCAAACAAACCAAAAGCTATGATCGTGTTTTATAAGATACTGTTTCCGGTCAGAGAGAAGAGGTCAGCGGCTGTGAGCCTTTTTCCGTTCAGACAGATATCCGAATTTCCCACGGGAGCTGCATTGCTGAAATTTAGAGTAGGCATTGCCGTCTGGTGTACGTTACATACCGGAAAGTGTCTGTGGCAGACGAAAAAATGACCTGCCGACAGGAAGCTGGGTGGTACCGCGGTATAGATATGATCGTCCCTTTGCACGTTTTGTGCGAAGGGATTTTTTTATGTCATGTCGCAAGCGACCGCGCGAGACGCCCGAATGTGCCAGAGAACATCCTTTATGCACAAATTCGTGTCCACAAGTTAAAGCAATATCAAGATAAAAAGCAACAAAAGTAATAGAAGGAGAGAAATCATGCAGGATTTAAAAGAACTGAATGAAGTGATCACTGCGATCAAAGAGGAAATCCGCCAGGGTGCGGATGCTCTGACGACTTCCAAGAGTGTCTATGAGTTTAAGAAGACCTTTCTGGATAATAAGCAGGGCAGAATTGGTCTGCTGATGAAAGAAATGCGTAATGTTGCCAATGATCAGAAAGCGGAATTTGGTAAGACTATCAACGGCGCCAAAGAGTGGGCAAACAATTTCTTTGACGAGCTGGATCAGAAATTAAAAGAGAAAGAGCAGCAGCAGCGCTATGAATCGGAGAAGATTGATATCACGATGCCGCCGGTTAAAATCCGTTACGGTAATCTGCATCCAGTTACGACGGTCCGCAATCAGCTGACGGATATCTTCACCTCTATGGGATTTGAAGTATATGAGGGAACCGAGATCGAGACCGATTATTATAACTTTACAGCTTTAAATACACCGCAGGATCATCCGGCGCGCGATATGCAGGATACATTCTATCTGTCTCCGGAATTCTTGCTCCGTACCCAGACATCGGCTGGACAAGTTCATGTCATGGAAGCGAAAAAACCGCCGATCAAGGTTGTTTCCCCGGGTAAGGTATTCCGTTCTGACGATGATGCGACCCATTCTCCGATGTTCAGCCAGATGGAAGGTCTGGTTGTTGATGAGGGCATCACTCTGTGTGATTTAAAGGGTATGCTGGATATGTTTGTTCAGAGAATTTTCGGTGAGCAGACAAAAACGAGACTTCGTCCGTCCTATTTCCCGTTCACGGAGCCGTCTGTTGAGGTCGATGTAAGCTGCTTCCAGTGCGGCGGCAAGGGCTGCCGTCTGTGCAAGGAAACAGGCTGGATCGAGGTTCTCGGCGCTGGTGTGGTAAATAAGAAGGTACTGGAAAACTGCGGCATTGATTCCAATAAATACAGTGGATTCGCATTCGGATTGGGTCTGGAGCGTATCGCAATGCTGAAATACGGCATCAACAACATCAAGATGCTTTTTGAGTCTGATCTGCGTGTGCTGGATCAGATCGATGACTGATCAGGACAGGAGGATTAGAAATGCTTGTACCGTTAAGCTGGTTAAAAGATTATGTAGATATTAATATTTCCGCAGATGAGCTGGAGAAGAAGCTTTTTGACTGTGGATTTGAGGTAGAAGAAAAATGGCAGGTTGGCAAGGATATCAGCGGCATCGTCGTTGGTTATGTTGACTCCTGTGAGCCGATTCCGGAAACACATCTTCATGTGTGCCAGGTCAATGTAGGTGGTCCGGAACTCTTACAGATCTGCTGTGGCGCTGACAATGTAAAAGCTGGCGGAAAATTCCCAGTTGCCATGATTGGCGCGAAAGTATATGCAACTGCAAAAGATCATGTGACGATCGAGGGCGTGGCTACCATTAAAAAGGGTAAATTGAGAGGTTATGAGTCCCAGGGTATGCTGTGTTCCGGTACCGAGCTTGGCTTAAACGAGGATCTGTATCCGGGTGCTGGTTACAACGGATTGCTGGTTCTGCCGGAGGATGCGGAAATTGGTTCGGATGTCAAAGAGCTGACCGGCTTAAATGACTGGATCTTCGATGTTTCTATCACGGCAAACCGTCCGGATTGCCAGAGTATTTTCGGTCTGGCAAGAGAGGTTGCTGCCGCACTGGGCGAGCCGCTCAAGACGCCGGCACTGGATTACACTGAGACAGAAGTTGAGAAAGAAGGCTTCAACGTAACGGTAGAGGCACAGGATCTTTGCCCGCGTTACATTGCACACTATGTATATGACGTAAAACTGGGTCAGTCCCCGGCATGGATGAGACGACGTCTGGCTTTGGTAGGGAATAATTCCATTTCCAATATTGTTGATATTACAAACTATATCATGCGTGAGTTAGGTCAGCCGCTTCATGCGTTTGACTGCGATTATCTGGAGGGCAATGCGATCAACGTAAGACGCGCGGCCGAGGGCGAGAAGATCGTGACGCTGGATGAGAAAGAATTTACCTTAAATCCGAACAATCTGGTTATCTGCGACGGCAAAAAGCCGGTAGCACTTGCCGGAATCATGGGTGGTTTAAATTCTGAGATCCGTGATACCACGACGGAAGTGATGTTTGAGGCAGCTAAATTTGCCCGTGACAACATCCGCAGAAGCTCCCGTGCATTAGGACAGGGATCCGACGCGAGCCAGCGATATTCTAAGGGTGTCGATGAGTACACAACCGAGATGGCGATGAAACGTGTCCTGCACCTGGTTGAGGAGCTGGGAGTTGGTAAGATTTCCAAGACCCATAAAAATGTAAATACCGGAAACTCCTTAGAGCCGACTACCTTCAAGACAAGTGTTAAGAAGGTAAACGCTGTTCTGGGTATTACCGTTCCGAACGAGGATATTTTACGCATCCTGACTGGCTTAAACTTCCAGCCGGAGATCAACGGCGACGAACTGACCATGCATTTCCCGGCATACCGCGAGGATATGGAAGATTATCCGGATGTTGCCGAGGAAGTGATCCGTATGTACGGCTACGATCACATCACATCGACCTTCATGCCGAGTGCTAAGGTGACGATCGGTGGAAGCAACCTGCGTCAGAGAACAATTCTGAAAGTAAAGAGAACGCTGTGCAGTGTTGGCGCATTTGAGGGAATCCACTATTCCTTCTTCTCCCCGTCGGATCTGGATGAAATGGGATTTGCAGAGGACGCGCCAGAGCGCAGGGCGATCCGCATCATGAATCCGATCAACGAGGATCTGTCCCTGATGAGAACAACACTGGCACCGCAGATGATTCATGCGATGGGACGCAACCAGAAGAGAGGCATCTTCGAGGGACGTATCTTCGAGATTGGAAATGCATTTATTCCGAAGTCCTTGCCTCTGACGGAATATCCGGAAGAGCGAGAGACGCTGTGCATCGGTGCATTTGGTAAGGAAGAGTCCTTCTTTACCTTAAAGGGAATGGCAGAGGCAGTTGCCGATGTTTTAAATATTACTTTTAACTATGAAAAAGCAGAGAAACCGTTCCTGCATCCGTATCAGACCGCAGCGATCTTCTGCGAGGGCGAGGAGATTGGTTACCTCGGTAAGGTAAAATATGAGATCATGAAGGAAGAGGCAATGCGCGAAGATGCGTATGTGTTGGAGATCAGCATGAAAGCGCTGGAGAAATGGTATGGAAAAGCCAAAGTATTTGAGCCGCTTCCAAAATTCCCGGAGGAAAAACGTGATCTGGCGCTGGTTATGGACAAAGACATCACCTGCGGACAGGTTGAGGGCTGTATCCGCGAGGCTTGTGCTTACGTCAAGGATGTTAGCCTGTTCGACGTATACGAGGGCAGACAGATCGCAGCCGATAAGAAATCGATGGCATTTACCGTTCTCTTCACTCCGAAGGAAGAGGCGTTCAAGGCAGATACCGTTGACGGATATGTCAAGAAAGTGCTGAAACAGCTGAATAAGACGTATGGAATTGAGCTGAGAAGCTGATTTTGAAGGAAAGAAAAGGCTGCTGTCCAGAGAGAGAAACTTTGGACGGCAGTCTTTTTGTGTAATAGGAAATTCCTTGGAATTCCCTATTACACAAAAAGGCACTAAC
>ERZ772901.617-NODE-617-length-33883-cov-8.586408_pt1 | contig 33883 bp, 22 predicted proteins | sample MGYA00512123_ERZ772901 | MGnify/ENA primary metagenome ERZ772901 (study PRJEB29015, sample SAMEA2737711) | human gut metagenome | biome: human gut; feature: human-associated habitat; material: faeces | place: China | collected 2012 ...
TAATAAATCACAGCTGTGTTTCCGGTAGAGAGAAATGATGCGCCTCCGTCCGAAGCGTTCACCGCATCCAGAAGACCACGGGAAATCAGGATTCGGTCGAAAAGTACAGCTGCAGTGTGGTCGATCAGCATACAGACCATCGCAATGATTTTCAAGGTACTGCCGGGAATTTTACCGGCGCTTTTTACGGGTTTCGCAGTAGTAGCTGCCATATAAAACATCCTTTCTGGAACGCAAACGAAAGGCAGACTGTGCAAGCCGTCTGCGGATCAGGTTCCTGTAACGACAAACAGCAGAAAATCCTGCTGTTTTGCCAGAGTTGTAATACTATGATTATACGTTCTGAGGAGGTTAATGTCAAAGAAAAAACAGTTCTGAAATAACGCAGAGTATGGTAGAATCTGCCAGTCGGGTAAATGAAAATAGAAAGCGTCTCCGGGCTCATCCCAAAACGAACGGGGCAGCGTACCAATTCGTAAACCAGAATTGGTACGCTGCCCCGTATTTTAAAATACATCCAGGTCTTTTCCGTTCACGACATATCCGTCATACCCTGCATCCCGGATTTCATCCAGAATCGCGGCATCGCGCCATGCCATCTCGGCGGCAAGGTTTTTGTGGTTATCCTGTACATTCATATGGTAAATCCGGTGATACGTAACGAGCAGTTTCGGATTTGCCTTTTTTGCAACACCGGCAAGATCCGTGCTTAACGTATGCACTTCCCGGTGGTATTTCTGCCATTTTGGTTCGCGGCAGGAGATTCCGGCGGCGTATTCCACTTCGTGCAGCAGGATATCACAGCCTTTCGATTTTTCTGCCACGAGATCCAGCGGAGCGGTATCGCCGGTGATGACGATTGTGCGGTCCGGTGTGGTGAATTTATAGCCGTAGCATTCCAGTGTTCCGTGGCTGACCGGAAAAGCCTCCACCGTAACCAGGTCATCCCGGTAGACAATGCCGGATTCAATTTCTGTTACCTCAACGCGGTAGCCGGATTCGTTTGCTTTTTCGAAACCGTGAATTCGGAAATCAATGTCGGTTTCATAGGCCTGTAAGATATGATCGGTCATGTGCTGTAAGCCCTTTGGCCCGAAAACTTTCAATGGAACCGGGCGCTCCAGCACCCACGGAGTAAAAATCAGATCCGGGTATCCTGCGGTATGGTCTGTGTGAAGGTGCGTACAGAAGGCAACGGTCAGAAGATCCGGCCGCAGGGCATCTACGCCGTTAAAATAGGCGGCTGAGGCCTGGCGGACAACGCCAGGGCCAAAATCTACCAGATAAGCACGGTCACCGACCACGACAGCGGAGGAAGGTCCGTTGGCATTCGGACACGCATTTGGTGTGCCGGTTCCGAGAAGAACAAGTTTTGTCTGCATTCTTTCTCTTTTCCTTTTCTTTTTTTGTTTCTGTTTCTGTTTATGATTTTCTGTTACGATTTCTGCTTTTGCCTTATTTCTCTTCTTTTGATTCATTGTTTTGGGTTTCCGGAAGATGCTTAATGGAAATTCCGGTAAATCCATAGAAAATACTGAAAACCGGGGTCAGGTAAAGCAGGAATAAGTACGGGAAAAATGCCGACCATGCAACACCAAGTGTGCCGGCCATGTATACGCCGTAGCCATGCCATGGAATCATAGGACCAGCCATAGTTCCGGAGTCTTCGAGGCAGCGGGAAAGAATTTCCGGTGCAACCTTGCGCTCTTGAAAGACAGGTGCCATCAGACGGCCGGTCAGAACGTGTGCCATCGGCTGGGAGCAGCTGATGAGGCTGGTCACGTAACCGACAATCATCGTTGCCAGGATCATACTTCCATCGCTGTTGATTCTCTTTACAATCGCCTGAAGAATGTGATCCAGTACACCGAGTTTTTCCAGCATGCCGCCCATGCCGACAGCAAAGCAGATAATGGCTACGTACTGGAGCATGCTTCCCATGCCGCCGCGGTTTAAGATGGATTGTAATACCGGTTCTTCGATTGTGGTTGTGTAACCGTTGTAAGCTGTGCGGATGATGTCCTGCAGAGTATCGTGCTGCACAAAATAGGAAACAAATCCGGCAGCGAAGCTGGAAAGACCAAGTGCAGAGATCGCATTTACTTTGCAGAGGAGCAATACAATAATCAGGATGGCAGGGATCATGGTAATCCATCCGAGCTGGAATTCACCGTTTAAAGCATCGATGTAAACGGTAATGCTTCCCTCGGTATAGCTTCCGCTGGTCTGCTGGAAACCGAGAATAGTAAAAAGAATTAAGGTTATCACATATGTTGGAAGGGTGGTCCAGAGCATCGAGCGGATATGATCGCCAAGTTTGGCATCTGCAACGGCCGGAGCAAGGTTTGTGGTATCGGAAAGAGGACTTAATTTGTCACCGAACATGGCACCGCAGATGACAGCACCGGCTACCATGCCAGGATGGATACCCATGGCGTTTCCGATCGCCATCATGGCAACACCTGCGCTTCCGGCGGAACCATAGGAAGTACCGGTTACAATACTCAAAATGGAGCAGAACAGCAGCGTCAGAGGCAGCAGCCAGGACGGGTTAATCATTTTTAAGCCCCAGGAAATGATGGTGGCAATGGTGCCACTCTGCAGCCAGGTGCCGATCATGACACCGATGGCCATCAGAAGGCAGAGCGTCGGGACGACCATACGGATGGCATCGTATGCGCCGGCAACAATGTTGGCGTAAGAAATACCGAAAATCTTACAAAACAGATAGATAAAAATCCAGCTTGCAAACAGGCCGATCATAGGACCGCCGGTTTTCAGGCGGATACAGACTGCGACGGATACGATGATCAGCAGCAGCAAAAGCAGTGACTGTGGCAGATTGAGTTTTTTTTCTTTCGTTCCACTCATAAAAAAATCCCCCATTCATAGGTAAAATGATTTGCCCATTCAACGCGTTAAAGTAGAAAAGACATGTAATATATTATAATGGTGAAATGCAGAAAAAGCAAGGGAAATTCTCTTGATTTTTTGTTCTATGGTTGCTATAATAAGCGTGAGTGTGGGGCGGAGGATAAACTTCGGCCCTTTTGCAGCTAACTATAAACGGAATCAACAAGATAAAGAGGTTAAATCAATGACAAGAATAGACATTATTTCAGGTTTCCTGGGCGCAGGAAAAACAACCCTGATCAAAAAACTCCTCGGAGACGCACTGAAAGGCCAGCAGGTTGTCCTGATCGAGAACGAATTCGGTGAAATCGGAATCGACGGAGGCTTCTTAAAAGATGCCGGTATCGAAATCCGTGAAATGAACTCCGGCTGCATCTGCTGCTCTCTTGTGGGAGACTTCGGCGCAGCATTAAAAGACGTTATCACCAAATATCACCCGGACCGCATCATCATCGAGCCGTCCGGCGTAGGTAAACTCTCCGACGTCATCAAGGCTGTAGACGGTGTAGAAAAAGAAGCAGGCGTAGCCCTGAATTCCGCAACAACCGTAGTCGACGTTATGAAATGCAAAATGCATCTCAGAAACTTCGGCGAATTCTTCGAGAATCAGGTAAAGAGCGCAGGAACCATCATCCTGAGCCGTACCGATAAAGCCGATACGGAAAAAGTAGAGGCAGCTGTAAAAATGCTCCGCGAACTGAATCCGGAAGCACACATTATTACCACACCGGTTGAAGTACTGGGTGGTAAGAAAGTACTCGATACGATGGAAGGTGCCATCATCAACCTTGCGCAGGTAGAAGAGGAAGAGCATCATCACCATCATCATGACCACGACGAGTGCTGCTGCGGCCATGACCACGATGAGGAGCATGAGCACCATCATCACGATCATGATGAGGACGAACATGAACATCATCATCACGACCATGACGGCGAGTGCTGCTGCGGCCACGATCACGACGAGGAGCATGAGCATCATCACCACGACCATGATGACGAGTGCTGCTGCGGCCATGATCACGACCATGAGCATCATCATCACCACGATGACGAGTGCGGCTGCGGTCATGATCATCATCACCATCATCACGCAGACGAAGTTTTCACAAGCTGGGGTCAGGAGACTGTGAAGACCTTTACCAAAGAGCAGATCGAAGGCATCTTAAAGAAACTTTCCGAGGATACCGCTTATGGTATGGTTCTTCGTGCCAAAGGTATGGTAGCAGGCGCCGATGGACAGTGGATCTATTTCGATATGGTTCCGGAAGAGTACGAAGTACGTGACGGAGCACCGGAATTCACCGGAAGAATCTGTGTCATCGGTTCCAAATTAGCAGAAGATAAGCTGGCAGAGCTGTTCGGACTGTAAAAATACAAAGTAGCTGCGAAAATTACGGTCCGCAGGGTACCTGTGAACTGTAGTGAAGCTGCCGCATCAGAAACAAAATCCGATGTGGCAGCTTTTTTCTTGATTTAGAGACAAAGCAAAAGGTACACCCGGAATCTCAGCCGCAAAAGCAAGTGCAGAAAGATTCCGGGAGTACGTCAAAGACAACGGAGGTACAAAATGTACGAAGAAGACGAAGTAGAAATTCCGATTTATCTCATAACAGGATTTCTGGAGAGTGGAAAAACCTCTTTTATCAATTTTACCGTAGCACAGGACTATTTCCAGATCGACGGACCAACCCTTCTGATCACAACCGAAGAAGGTGAAGTAGAGTACGACGAAAAAGAACTGCTCAAACACAACACCGTCCTGGAAATCGTAGAAGGACCAGAGCAGTTTACCCTGGATTACCTGAAAAAACTGAACCGCAAATACCGCCCGGAGCGAATCATTCTCGAATACAACCCGCTCTGGAGCGTAAAAAAACTCGAAGAAATGGAACTGCCGCGCGGTTGGGGCATCGTACAGGAGATCGTGACCGTCGACGCAAGCTGCTTCCAGATCTATATGCAGAACATGAAATCCGTCTTCATGGAGATGGCAAAAAATGCCGATATGGTCATGTTCAACCGCTGCCGTCCGGAAGATCCGCTTCCATCCTTCCGCCGCAGCATCAAAGTAGTCAACCAGGCGTGCGACGTTCTGTTTGAGAATGAAGAAGGCGAAATTGACAACATTTTTGAGGATCAGATGCCGTTTGATACCGATGCCGATGTGATCGAAATCGACGATGCCGATTACGGAATCTGGTATGTCGATATGGGCGACAACCCGGAGCGTTACGAGGGCAAGACTGTTCATTTCCGCGGTATGGTATTAAAGAGCAAGGATGTCGGAGCCGATTTCTTTGTTCCGGGTCGTATGGCAATGACCTGCTGTGCAGATGATACTTCTTTTATCGGCTATGTCTGCAAATGCGCAAGCGCCAAATCTCTCGTAATGGGTTCCTGGGTTGACGTGACTGCAACGGTAAAATGGGGCTATATGAAGGTTTACGATGGCGAAGGCCCGGTTCTGTATGCAAAAGAAATCAAACCGGCCAAAAAGCCGGAGAGCGAGCTGGTATACTTTAACTAAACATTGCCGAAGCATTTCAGCGAATAAAAGAGCAGGAAAAAGGCTGCTCTTTTGTTCGTGTTCTTTCTTTATGACAGATGGAAAAACAATATATCATTTTTCGGTGCGGCGAAGCAGCTATTCGGTTATGCGCAAGTAGCGAAGTGGATGGAGAATATCCGTTTTGACCGTGACGTGAACAAAAACTGCGCCGGAAAATGGTCTGATGACAGGAGAATTTATGTATATTATAGTAGGTCTGGGAAATCCAACGCGCCAGTACGAAGGAACGAAGCACAATGTCGGATTTGATACCATCGATTATCTGATCGATGAATATCAGATCCCTTCCTCCGGTACAGGCCACAAGGCTCTGTTCGGAAAAGGCATGATCGCAGGTCAGAAGGTTATCGTTGCAAAGCCGATGACATATATGAACCTGAGCGGTGAGTCTGTGCGGGAGCTGGTGAACTATTACAAAGTGGATCCGGAGAGCGAGCTGATCGTGGTTTACGATGATATCAGCCTGGCGCCGGGACAGATCCGTATCCGCAAAAAAGGAAGCGCGGGCGGCCACAATGGCATCAAAAACATCATCGCCAATCTTGGCACCGACCATTTTATGCGTGTGAAGGTCGGCGTCGGTGAGAAACCGAAAAACTGGGATCTGGCGGACTACGTGTTAAGTCCGTTTACGAAAGACGAACGTCCCCTTGTAAATCTGGCGATCGAGCATGCGGCAAAAGCAATCGAGCAGATGCTGAACGGGGATGTGGACGCAGCTATGAATGAGTATAACCGCAAATCTGCAAACCCGGCAGAGTAAGGAAAATGAAAGCGTTATTAGAACCGATCAAAGAAATTGCCCGTTTTGACGAGCTGTTCCGTGATCTGAAAAAAGGAACCGCAGGTGTGACGGTGATCTCGGGCTGTCTGGAAAGCCAGAAAGCCCACATGATTGCAGGTCTCTCCGAGGATGCCCCGGTGCGGCTTCTGATCGCGGAAAATGAATTAAAAGCAAAAGAATTATATGAGGATTACCGGCTGTACGATGCGGAGACGCTGTATTATCCGGCGAAGGACCTGATTTTCTATCAGGCAGACATTCACGGAAATCTGCTGATCCGGCAGCGGCTTCAGGTGATCCAGGCACTTCTTGAGCGGAAGGAAGTTACCATCATCACCAGTGTAGGGGGATGTATGGACTTTCTTCTGCCTCTTGGCGTGTTCGAAAAACATTGCATCCATCTGCGCAATGACAGCGAACTCGATCTGGATAAAATAAGAAAAGAGCTGGTGCGGCTCGGCTATGAGAGTACCTTTCAGGTGGAGTCGACCGGCCAGTTTTCCGTCCGCGGCGGCATTCTCGATATTTATCCGCTGACGGAACAGAACCCGATCCGGATTGAGCTCTGGGGCGATGAGATAGATTCCATCCGAAGCTTCGATGCGGAGAGCCAGCGGTCGATTGAAAACCTCGAGGAAATCACAATCTATCCGGCATCGGAGCTGATTTTAACAGAGGATACGATTGCGCGCGGCGTAAAAGCTATAAAAAAAGAGGCGAAAGCGCAAAGCACAAAATTCCGCGACAAAATGATGACAGAGGAAGCGGCAAGGATCCGCCGTGCAGCAGAGGAAATCTGCGACCGGATCGGAGAAGGCGAAATTCTGCAGGGAGCGGAGCAGTATCTTCATTATTTTTATCCGGAGACCGTCTCGTTTCTTGAGTATCTGCCGGAGAACAGCCGCATTTTCCTCGATGAGCCGAACCGCATCATCGAGTGTGCCGATGCGCTGGAAGCAGAATTTCAGGAGAGCGTGAGCCACCGTCTTGAAAAGGGATACCTCCTGCCGGGACAGGCGAAGCTGATGTGCAGTACGGCGGAGCTTGTGGCAAAACTGAACCGCCGCGGCTGTGTTGCCGTATCGCTGATGGAGCCGCAGAAGGGCGAGTGGAATATCCGTGACGAATTCAGTGTGACGGTGAAATCGGTCAATTCGTATAACAATCAGTTCCCGCTTCTGGTAAAAGATCTGAAATCCTGGAAAAAAGCGGGTTACCGTATTGTACTGGCGAGTCCGTCGCGGACGAGGGCGCAGCATCTGGCAGAGGACCTGCAGAATGAGGAGATTCCGGCCTTCTACAGCGAGAATGCGGAGCGTGTTCTGAAACCGGGCGAGGTCATGCTGATCCACGGCGCGGCCCGCAGAGGCTTTGAATATCCGATGCAGAAATTTGTGCTGATTACAGAGACGGATATTTTTGGAAAAGAGAAGAAGAAAAACCGGAAGAAATCGGAGTATTCCGGTCAGAAAATCCAGAATTTTGCGGATCTATCGATCGGTGACTATGTCGTGCATGAGAGCCACGGTCTTGGTATTTACCGCGGTATCGAAAAAATTGAGATGGACCGCGTAACGCGTGATTACATGAAAATCGAGTATGCGGGCGGATCGAACCTCTATGTGCTGGCCACCCAGCTTGATACGCTGCAGAAGTATGCGTCCGGCGAAGCTGCAAAGGTGCCGAAGCTGAATAAAATCGGCGGTCAGGAATGGAATAAGACGAAAACACGGGTTCGCCATGCGGTAAAAAATATTGCACAGGATCTCGTGAAGCTGTATGCCGAGCGGCAGGCGTCATCCGGCTATCAGTTCGGAAAGGATACGATCTGGCAGAAGGAATTTGAGGAACTGTTTCCGTTTGAGGAGACGGACGATCAGCTTGCGGCGATCGAGGCGACAAAGGCGGACATGGAGAGCAAAAAGATCATGGACCGCCTGATCTGCGGCGATGTCGGATACGGCAAAACCGAGGTTGCAATCCGTGCAGCGTTCAAGGCAGTACAGGAGAGCAAACAGGTCGTCTACCTCGTTCCGACCACCATTCTGGCACAGCAGCATTACAATACGTTCGTTGAGCGCATGAAGGACTTTCCGGTGCGCGTTGATCTTCTGTGCCGGTTCCGCACGCCGGCAGAGCAGAAAAAAACGCTGGAGGATCTGAAAAAAGGACTCGTGGATATTGTCATCGGAACACACCGCGTTCTGTCGAAGGACGTAAAGTTCAAAGATCTTGGCCTTCTGATTGTCGATGAGGAGCAGCGGTTCGGCGTGACGCATAAAGAAAAAATCAAACAGCTGCAAAAAAATGTGGATGTTCTGACACTGACGGCGACGCCGATTCCACGTACCATGCACATGAGCCTGATCGGCATCCGGGATATGAGTGTGCTCGAGGAAGCACCGCAGGATCGACAGCCGATCCAGACCTTTGTCTGTGAATACAATGAAGAAATGGTCCGCGAGGCGATTAACCGTGAACTTGCGCGGGGCGGGCAGGTTTACTATGTCTATAACCGTGTCCAGTCGATTGCGGATATGGCGAACACGATCCAGAAGCTCGTGCCGGATGCAAATGTGGGCTTTGCGCACGGGCAGATGAAGGAGCGCGAGCTCGAGAAGATCATGTACGGATTTATCAACGGAGAGATCGATGTGCTCGTGTCAACAACGATCATTGAGACAGGACTCGATATTTCGAATGTCAATACCATGATTATCCATGATTCCGACCAGATGGGACTGTCACAGCTCTATCAGCTCCGCGGCCGCGTCGGACGGTCGAACCGGACTTCCTACGCATTTCTGATGTACCGCAGAAACAAGATGTTGAAGGAAGTGGCGGAGAAGCGTCTCCATGCGATCCGTGAATTTACGGAGATGGGAAGCGGATTTAAAATTGCAATGCGTGATCTTGAGATCCGAGGCGCCGGAAATCTGCTGGGCGCAGAGCAGTCGGGCCATATGGAATCGGTTGGATACGATCTCTATTGTAAAATGCTCGCAGAGGCTGTCCAGGAGGCGAAGGGCATCGCACCGGCAGAAGCGTTCGAGACAACGATTGATCTGAATGTCAGTGCCTATATTCCGGACAGCTACATCAGCAACGAGTCTCTGAAGCTTGACACCTATAAGCGAATTGCGGCGATTGAAAATAAGGAAGAGTATGAGGACATGACGGAGGAGCTGACCGACCGCTTCGGGGAACCGCCGAAAAATGTACAGAATCTTCTGGCTGTTGCAGAACTGAAAGCGCTGGCGCACTGTGCGTATGTGACGGAGCTGAAACAGATGGGCGATTCGGTACGAGTCACCTTACAGCAGCATGCAAAAATCGATGTGGCGCGGATTCCGGAGCTGCTGCAGAAATACCGAGACGAACTGAAATTCCAGATGGAGTCGCTGGCGTTTGTCTACACGCCGCGGCGGAGAAATTCAAAGGAAAAGATCGATCTGCTGGAGAAGAGCCATGCACTGGTGGAAGATCTGCTGCAGATCACACAGGAGTGAAATACTCGCATAACCACAAGATCGTGTGAAAAAGGCGTGAACAGGGAAGAAAAAAGTTGCCCTGTATCAACAAAAAGGGTATAATAGGAAAAGCGTTTATAAAAATCAATGCAGGACCGGAAATTCGAACGTGTAAAAAGAAAAACTCTTTTTGAGCATACATTTCGCCCTGCATGAGGAGGAAGTAATGAAAAATTTAAAAGCAAAAGCAGTCTGCGTTATGCTGAGTGCTTCGATGGCAGCGATGGGACTGACTGGCTGCGGTTCCGACAATGTGGACGGAACAAAAACGGCAATTACTGTAAATGACGAGTCGATTACACTCGGACAGGCAAATTTCATGCTGAGATATCAGCAGGCAACCATGTACAATTATTATTCCCAGATGTACTCTATGTACGGAATGCAGATGCCGTCTGAGATGTACGACAAGGAAGGCGACGATGGAAAGACTACCGGGGAAACGTTCAAGGAGCAGTCTCTTGATACGATCGAAAAAGAGCTTCTGATGCGGCAGCACGCAGAGGAATACGGAATTTCCCTGACAGACGAGGAAAAACAGCAGGCGAAAGAGGCTGCACAGGCATTCGCAGATAAGAACGGTGACGATGTGATGAAAAAGCTGCACGCAACCGTTGAGGACATCCAGGATGCACTGGAGCTGTATGTTATTCAAACCAAAATTTATGATCCGATCATCGCAAATGTAGATACCGAGGTATCCGATGAAGAGGCAAAGCAGACCTCCATCAGCTACATCACGGTATCCACAGCAGGAACCGAGAAGGATGACGATGGAAAAACGATTGATTTGACAGATGAAGAAAAAGCGGCAAAGAAAGAAATCGCACAGAGATTCCTGGATCTCTTAAAAGAGTCTGAGGATCCTGCAGCCGCATCGTTTACCGATCTGCGCAAGGAGCTGAACGATCAGTTAAATGCGGAGAATACCGCAGATTCCACCGATTCTGCCGACAACTCCGACAAGAGCAGCTCTTCCTCCGGTGCTTCCGACACAAGCGCATCCGACGCTTCAAGCGCGAGCACATCGAGCAGTTCCGCCAGCGATTCCTCCTCTGAGGTTTCTTATCTGACCTCTTCCGAGACATCCTTTGGAACCGGATCGGAGAAAGACGATGACGATACCTGTTCTCTTGGAGATAAAGTAGCGGAAGAAGCAGCAAAGCTGAAGGATGGCGAGTATTATGACGGTGTCATCGAAGGCGACGATGCATATTATGTGATCCGTGTAGATAAAGCATTCGACGAGGACAAAACCGAGTCCAGAAGACAGACTATCATTTCCAACCGCAAATCGGATAAGTACAACGATACATTGGATGGATGGGTAAAGGAGAGCGATATCAAGGTCGCATCCAACTGGAAAAAACTTGAAGTAACGGACGCAGATCTGTATACGATGACAGTTGACAGCGCTTCTACAGATTCCACAGATGGAACCACAACCGACAGCACAACAACGGACAGTACCGCAACGGACAGTACAACGTCTGACAGCACGACATCAGGCAGTACCGAAACGACATCGACAAGCAGCACAGGCACTGCTTCAACGTCTTCAAGCACTGCAGAATAAAAGCATACGATACAGGACAAACGGCAGCCGGATCCGGGAGAGGGGTCCGGCTGCTGTTTGTGTCTGAAAATATTTTGGAACAAAAAAAAGAAAATAATAGGGAATTTGTAGAATAAATTGACAATAGTAAGAAGTTCATTTAAAATGAAATTACAACCAGAGTGTATCTCGCAAATTGCGGAAATAATTTTTCGGACACGCTCTAATGTTCAGGCGAAAACGATGTACCAGGAAAGAAGGTGGAGAAATGAAGAAGGCAGTAATTTCCGTACTTGTCGGTACAGCAGTATTGGCTTTCGTTGCGTGTGGAAAAAATGCTGCAACGGAAAACAGTTCCGATTCGGGTGTTTCAACGGTATCGGCATCCTCGCAGGTGGAAAATGGACAGAAAGCAACCCGTGTGAACCAGGGAACAAATTTGTCTCCGGGGTCACCGAAGAATATCCCGTCCGGTGGGGGGAACAGCTCGGGCAGGACACATCATTCGGAGACGCATCATTCGGAGACACATCATTCAGACGCGCATCATGATTGAGAATGTCGGGGTTTGCTGAACATTCGTGAACAGAAACAGACGAAGGGGTATCCAAAACGGATACCTCTTTTTTTACTTGTCGGGAAAACAATACAATGCTATACTGAACATGAATTTGACGCGAAAAGCGCGGCAGGTTCAGAAAAAACAGCCGGGATTTGTCAGTATACGCGGACATGTGCTGCAGGTAACTCGGGCAGAATGGAGAAAAGAAAATGACAAGAGAAGAATTTGAACAGCTTGCCGGAGCAGGTGTCATTTTATTGGATGGCGCAACCGGATCAAATCTGACAAAAGCGGGAATGCCAAAAGGAGTCAGTACAGAGCTTTGGGTTCTGGAGCACCCTGATATTCTGGCAAATTTACAGAAGGCTTACGTGGAGGCGGGAAGCCAGATTGTCTATGCGCCGACCTTTGGTGCAAACAGATTGAAATTAGCGGATTATGGAAGAGAAAACGAGGTGGAGGAGCTGAATGCACGCCTGGTGGACATCTCGAAAAAAGCGCTTGCCGGAACAGGTGCGCTGATCGCGGGAGATTTTTCCACACCAGGAAAAATGCTGCAGCCAAAAGGCGATCTCTCTTATGAAGAGCTGCTGGAATCCTACACAGAGCAGGTAACAGCGGTAGCAAATGCGGGCGTTGATCTTCTGGTAGCGGAGACGATGCTGAGCGTAGACGAAACGTGTGTCTTTATGGATGCTGCACTTTCTGTCTGCGATCTGCCGATTATGTGTTCTCTGACGCTGGAAGCAGACGGTTCTGCCCTGTTCGGCGGAAACGCTGTGGAAGCAGTTGAGACACTGCAGGAAATGGGAGCATCCGCCGTAGGACTGAACTGCTCGGTCGGACCGGATCAGCTTGAGGCAGTCGTAAATTCCATGAAAAAAGTGGCAAGAGTACCGGTTATTGTAAAACCGAATGCCGGCCTGCCGAAAATCACGCCGACCGGTGAGGCAATCTACAGCATGGATGCGCCGACGTTTGCAAAATATATGAACATTCTGGTAGACGCGGGTGCAGGCATTGTCGGCGGCTGCTGCGGAACGACACCGGAGTATATTCGTCTGGTGAAAGAAATGCTGGATGCGAGAAAGTAAATCAAAGATTACAATTCGCAGGAGACTGTGAGATGTAATGAATTCCCCTGTTGCGGACAAAATCTGTACGGGGGAATTTTTTTACGTTACCGGAAACTTCGTTGAATTTTCCGATAAAGTAAAAAGCCCTCCGGGCAGGATTCTTTCTTACAGAGAGCAAGACAAAACAGGTTTCAACGATCTGGTTTGGTGGACAGTCTGGGTGGAGAAAAAAAGATAGGAAGTCTGGAAAAAAGACATGGAATTGTGGAGAAAAGTCTGGTAGAATACGTGTCGTGTGGAAAACTTTCCGTAAGAAAGGATGATGAAGGATGTATCAGAATTATATTTTTGATTTATATGGAACTCTGGTAGATATACATACGAATGAAAAGAAAGCGTATCTCTGGAAAAAAATGAGCCTGTTCTTCGGCATGAAAGGGGCCGCCTATGAGCCGAAAGAACTCCGGATGGCGTATGAGACAAAAATCAAAGAGCAGGAAGCTGCGCTTAAAATGGAATGCCGCGGCAGCCATGTACCGGAAATCGACATTGCGGATGTGTTCCGGCAGCTGTTTGAGGATCAAGCTGTTTCGGTAACGGAAAAAGAAATTGCAGATCTGGCGAAAATGTTCCGTGCGATTTCGATAGAAGAACTGAAACTGTTCCCCGGCGTGCCGGAAATGCTGCAGCGTTTAAAAGACGCAGGAAAGAAGGTTTTTCTGCTGTCCAACGCACAGGCGCTTTTCACCGCGCCGGAAATTTCCCTGCTCGGCCTTACGAAATACTTTGATGGAATCCTGCTCTCATCGGATGCCGGTGTGAAAAAACCGGATCCGGCGTTTTATGAGATGCTGCTGAAGCAGTATCACCTCGATCCGGCAGAATGCCTGATGACAGGAAATGACGATATCGCTGACTGCCACGGTGCAGCCTCTGCCGGAATTGCAAGCCGTTACGTGGCAACGCGCCAGTCACCGAAAATAAACGACCCGCTGCCGGAAAACTGTGAGAAGATCGCGGCGATTGCGGAGTTATTTTAACTGAAGAGCATTCAGCAGCACTCCTGAAAAAATAATGCGAAAAAAGGGGCTGTCGCACTACGTTCATTTTCTTAGTGCAACAGCCCCTTTTGCTTATGTCAGGAAAGGAATCCTTCAGCTTTTCCGCATTCCTTTATCCCACCGGAATTTTCGATAGCAGGCATAGATCAGAACACTGCATACCAGCCATCCCGCCGGATAACCAAGTGCAATCGGAATGATGGAATCAAATATATGAGACATCACAAACAGATAAATCTGGCGGAACACGACGAAGCTTCCGAGCATCACGATCATCGGTGTTCTGGTGTCTCCTGCGCCGCGCAGGACGTTGGAGTAAACCTGGTTGACGCAGCAGAGAATGTAGAACGGGGAGAGCAGATACAGGAACAGAGTTCCATAACGAATCACAGCTGTCTCCTGGTTAAACAGATAGACCATTTGCGGGGCGAAAATCAGCAGAGGAATCATCATCACAATGGTTACAAGCTCAGCAAGCAGGAATGCGGTTGTAGCACCCTTCTTTGCACGGTCAATGTAGCTGGCACCGACGTTCTGTCCGGTGAAGGTGGTCGAAGCAAGACCAACACTCATCATCGGCAGCATCATAAACTGGTCGATTTTCATGCAGGCACTCCAGCCTGCCATAACATCCGAGCCGAATACATTGATATAGGACTGCACGAAAACGTTGGAAACGGAAGTCACCATCTGCTGGATCGCTGCCGGCAGTCCGACGCAGACGATGCGGTACAGCAAAGACCAGTCCATGCAGAGCTTTTTCCAACAGATGCGGTATGGGCCGTCTGTTGTGGTCAGCACATACAGCGTCAGAACCGCCGAAAGGCACTGTGCAATAACGGTTGCAAGCGCCACACCCTCGATTCCCATGCCGAAGGAAACGACAAACAAAAGATCGAGCACGGTATTGACAACAGCGGAAAAAATCAGGAAATACAGCGGATGGCGGGAATCGCCGACAGCGCGGAGAACGCCGGAGCCCATGTTGTAGAACATCAGACCGGCAACACCGCCAAAGTAAATTTTAAGATACGTTGCTGACTCGCGGATGACGTCGTTCGGCGTACTCATCATGCGGAGCATGTACGGTGTAATGAAGATGCCGAGAATAGTAAAGACAATAGAGAGAAAAAATGTCATCACCAGTGTCGTGCTGACGGTGCGGCTGACCTTTTCATCCGCCTTTGCGCCATAATACTGAGAGATAATGACACCGGCACCGGTGGAAAGTCCCATGAAAAAGCCGATCAGAGAATTGATGATCGGACCGACGGAGCCGACGGCGGCGAGTGCTTCCTTGCCGACAAAGTTGCCGACAACGATGCTGTCAACGGTGTTGTAAAGCTGCTGGAAGAGATTTCCGGCCATCAGCGGAAGCGAGAAGAGAAGAAGCTGTTTCCAGATAGAGCCCTGGGTCATATCGCGGGCTTTGCTCTTTTGTACTGTTTTCGTCATAGTAGTCCCCTTTTTTACGTTGATTTTACCTTCTTTTTTATTGTAGCACTTTGAAGTTGTGATGGAAATATCCATTTTTGACGTGATTTTCGGACTTTGTTGATATAAACAGCCGAAAATAAAAGTGAAAAGAATTGTTTCTGAAAAAATTGTCTGGTATAATAAGGAGCAGATGCGTAAATGCAAAAACAACAGATGCTTCAAAGACCGGTGCAAAAACGGAAAGATCAGGGGGATTTTGCGGTGGTTTTTTGGAAACTGCGCGTCACAGAACAGGATAGAAAGAAGGTAGCTGAAATATGGGAGATTATTTTGTATGCAGTAAAACAGATCCGGTAGTAGAGACAAAGGCGGGAAAGGTACGTGGCTTCCGCCTGAATACGACATACGCGTTTCATGGAATCCATTACGCTGAGGCGGACCGTTTCCAGATGCCACAGCCGGTGAAACCATGGAAAGGAATCAAAAATGCACTGGCATACGGCTATGTATGCCCGCTTTTAAAGCAGGATGAGCCGAACATGGAGGTGCTGGTACCGCATCGCTACTGGCCGCAGGACGAGCATTGCCAGAACCTGAATGTCTGGACACAGAGTCTTGATCCGGGTGCGAAAAAGCCGGTCATGGTATGGCTCCACGGCGGCGGCTTCAGCGCCGGCTCTGCGATTGAGCATGTGGCATATGAGGGGGATCACTTAAGCGAGTTCGGTGATGTCGTTGTTGTTTCCGTGAACCATCGGCTGAATATCCTCGGTTATCTCGATCTCTCGCCGTTTGGCGAAAAATACAAAAATTCTGCGAATGCAGGAAACGCAGATATGGTAGCTGCATTGCAGTGGGTACATGACAATATCGCGGCATTCGGCGGAGACCCGGAGAATGTTACGATTTTCGGTCAGTCCGGCGGCGGTATGAAGGTGGCAACGCTGATGAATACGCCGGCAGCAGACGGCCTGTTCCAGAAGGGTATCATCGAGAGCGGTGTTTATGAGGCAAAGGTTTATCAGAAAGAGGACGGAGACGGCACCGCGATTGTGAAGGCTCTGTTAAAAGAACTGAATCTGGACGAATCCGAGGTGGAGAAGCTTGAGACGATCCCGTATTATGAGCTGTCAAATGCGTACAATAAAGTTGAGGCAGAGGTTGCTGCGAAAGGCTGCTATATCGGACAGGGACCGATGGAGAACGGCTGGTTCCGCGGAAATCCGATCAAATGCGGATTTACGGATCACGCCAAAACGATTCCGGTGCTGGCAGGAACCAACATCGGTGAGTTTGATTTTGGACCGGTTGTGCCGGGAAAACATGAGATGAACCGTGAGGAACAGATTGCGTTCCTGACGAGAAAATATGGTGATGCAACGCCGGAACTGATTTCTCTTTTTGAAAAAGCATATCCGGACAAAACAATTGCCGACCTGTGGTCTGTGGATACGTTCTTCCGTCCGGCAACGATCGAATTCATTCGTCAGAAATCGGAGTTTACAGAAGCGCCGACCTATTCCTATCAGTTTACCTATGAATTCCCGATCGATGGCGGAAAAGCCGCATGGCATTGTGCCGAGATTCCGTTCGTATTCCATAACATCGACCGCATCGCCGTATGCAATGTCCCGGGCGAAACAGACCGTCTGCAGGAGCGTATGGCCACCGCCTGGATCAACTTTGCCCGCTACGGAAGCCCGGAAACCCCATCCCTCCCGAACTGGCCGGCATGCACCCCAGGGGATGAAGCAACCATGATTTTCGACAGAATCTGTGAAATTCGCCGCAACTTCGATCACGAGCTGGTGAAAAAATTGGTGGAAACCGAGTATAACCCGATGACACCGGTTGTGGAAGACGAGGAAGAGGACGCGTTCTTTATTCATTAATTAATTGACTCATAGCAATCCCAGAAAAAACAGCCAGAATGTTTTGCCTCAGTTAAAAACATTCTGGCATTTTTCAACTTATGCTAAATTGAACTTAAGGCAAGAATATCGTATGATAGAGGTAGAAAGAGAAAGGCGCAGGTGGAATATGGGAGTTTATCTGAATCCGGGAAATGAAAAATTTGCAAAAGCGGTTCAGTCCGAAATTTATGTGGATAAAACAGGGCTGATCGAGTATACCAATCAGGTGATTAATACTGTGCAGAGATATGTCTGTGTCAGCCGTCCGCGGCGCTTTGGAAAATCTATGACGGCGGATATGCTGACGGCTTATTATGGGAAGGAATGCGATTCCAGAGAACTTTTTTCTGGATTGAAAATTTCTCAAAATGCTGTATTTGCACAGCACTTAAATCAATATCCTACGATTTTTTTGAATATGCAGGAATTTCTGAGCCGGAGCAAGGAAATTGGCCAGGTGATTGACCGTGTTCGAAGAATGCTGCTGCGGGAACTGAAAAACAGTTATCCGGACGTGGACTACTTTGACGATACGGATCTGGTAGAATCGCTGCAGGATATTTATGCGGCAACAAAACAGTCGTTTGTCATTATCATTGATGAATGGGACTGTGTTTTCCGGGAATATCAGCAGGATAAAAAAGCACAGGAAGAGTATCTTGATTTCCTGCGGGATTTTCTGAAAGATAAGGTTTACGTAGCACTTGCCTATCTGACGGGTATTCTGCCGATCAAAAAATATGGAACCCATTCTGCACTGAATATGTTTGATGAATTTACAATGCTTGATCCAGGGCCGCTCGCAGAATATGTAGGATTTACGGAGCAGGAAGTAGAAGAACTCTGCGGCCGGTATCAGATGGATCTGGCAGAAATTAAAAACTGGTATGACGGCTATTCGTTCCCGGGAGAAAGTTCGGTTTACAGCCCGCGTTCGGTTGTCAATGCCATGCGATTCCGGAAAATCGGCAATTACTGGAATCAGACAGAAACATTTGAAGCACTACAGTGGTATATTGATCTGAATTTTGACGGCCTGCGGGATGACGTACTGCAGATGATGGCAGGGAAAAAGATTCCGGTGAACACGGGCAGTTTTACGAATGATATGACAACTTTCCGGACAGAGGATGATGTGCTGACACTGCTGATTCATCTTGGATATCTTGGTTATGAGGAACAGAATAAATATGTTTTTATTCCGAATGCCGAGGTACAGTCAGAATATGCCAGTGCGGTAACCGTTTCCCAATGGGGAGATATTTCAAAGGCACTGAAAAATTCCGCAGATCTTCTGCAGGCTGTGTGGGAAAAACAGGAAACACAGGTAGCAGAGGGAATTCGGCTGGCACATTTTGAAACGTCACAGCTTCAGTACAATGATGAAAATGCGTTGAGCTATACGATTTCACTGGCGCTGTATGCAGCACGGAATTTTTACACGGTTTACCGTGAACTGCCTGGGGGAAAAGGGTTTGCGGATCTTGTTTTCGTACCAAGAAAAAGATACCAGGACAAACCGGCGCTGGTTGTAGAACTGAAATGGGACAAAACAGCAGAGGGTGCGCTTGCGCAGATTAAGGACAAAGAATATTGCAGAAGTCTGGAAGAATATCAGGGAAACTTGCTTCTGGTAGGAATTAATTATAATAAAAAGACAAAAGAACATGTTTGCAGAATTGAGGAATATCAGAAGTAAAAGGGAGAGGAGGTATTATGAATATTGAAAATCGTAATATTCGTTTTACTTCAACGGTAATTTGCAGGATCTTTTTGGGGATTTGCTGTTGTTTTTTAGCTGCATGTTCCTCACAGAGTTCCCAAAATAACAGCAACATCTTTCTGTATGCCGTTGATTTCAGCCATTCCACCCTGTCGCCCGGGAATGTGAAATTTGATATGTCTATGGAAGATGTTTTGCAGAAGACGCAGCTTTCGGAAGATGATGTTGATACCACGTTAGGAGAAGCGTATCCGCGAATCATTCATTCGATCAGCATTTCCAGTCTGTCGGATGATATTCAGGAAATCTTTTCTTTTCAGAATGATCAACTGGTATCTGTGGAATATGCCATAACGGTTCCGGAATCTGAATTTCAAACGGTACTGCAGACGCTGGCTCATCAGGCGGCAGAATTACTTGAAGATTTGCTGGTGGGAGAGAATCAGATTCTTGAGGGAAAGACGACAAGGTGGGAAGATGAGCAGAAAAACAGTCTGATCCTGTCTTTCCCGGACACGGATACATCGGAAGAGCGCGTTATTTTTCTGGGCTTATACAGGACGAAGGCCTGATTCGGGACAGGATGAGTGGTGTCCTGAAATCATGTAATAGAAAAACCAGAGTCGGATGAGAATGTTTTCACCGGCTCTGGTTTTGCGTTTCCGGTAACGGTTTTGAGCGGTAAATGCTATGCAATTCTGCCGCGGGAATGGTATAATAAAACCAGTATGCGCCGCTTTAGGCAGGCTGCTTAGAAAGAGGATCGATGCATGTACACATATCTGATTGTAGATGATGAAATGATAGAGCGAAAGGGCATTCGGATGCTGCTTTCGCGGATGAATATCCGGGAGAATATTCTGGAGGCCTCCAATGGAGAGGAAGCGCTGGAGGTGTTTGAAAAAGAGAAAATTGACGTGCTTTTGACCGACATCAATATGCCGTTCATGGATGGAATTGAGCTTCTTTCCCGGATTCATGAGGAGTATCCGGGGACGGAAACTGTGATTTTCAGTGGGTATGATGAGTTTTCCTACGCAAAAAAGGCGATTTCCTATGGGGTTTCCGCCTATATTTTAAAACCGGTCAACCCGGAAGAATTTGAAAAGGTGGTTGGTGAAATCAACGAAAAGCTTGCAAAGAGTGAGCGTGAGGAAAAACGGAAGGACGAAAGTATGGAGTTTCTGCGGGAACATTTGCTGTATCTGATGGTCAATGGGCAGAGCCGCAACGCAATGCAGGAGAAAACACAGACGCTTCTCGATATGAGCTTTGTCCGGGATTTTTGCCGTATGGTACTGCTGGAGTGTGCCAACAACTATTTTGAACAGGTAAACAGCGAACAGATTGAAAAGATGCAGAGCGATTTGCAGATGCCGTTTCACTATCTGAACCTGAACCCACAGCAGTCCATCCTGTTTTTTAGCGAGGAGCCGGATGGCGGCTGGGAAGCGTTCGGACGGAAGCTGTACCATTATATTCGTGAAATGTGGGACCAGGAATGCTTTCTGGCCGTGTCGGGCGAGATCACGCCGGACGGTGAGCTTTACGATGCATTTGCACAGACGGAGCAGCTCATGGAGCGGCGCTTTTATCACACGGGAAACCATGTTTTTCTTCCTTTTCAGGAGGAGCAGTCCGAGGTGCTGGTGCAGATTGATGCTGAAATCCTGATCCGCCAGATCCAGCAGGACATTCGCATGAAGGATCTGGAGAGCCTGCGTGAACACTTTGACCAGTTCTGCGAGAAGTATGAACATCAGACGATTTTCTCCCAGATTTACATTAAGTTTATGTTTTCCAATCTGCTGAAAGAGATTTACGACAATCTCGAGAGAAAAGATGAGCGAGAGCTGGACCGTGAGATCGACGCCCTGTATCACAGCAGCAACATGGCCGGTGTGATTCAAGCGGTCCGTATGGGTATTGACCGGCTCGAAACGGTCTTCCGCGCAGACGGCGGTGTTGCGAAACGCAGAGAAGTCGAGCAGATTAAACAGTATATCCGTGAGAACTATTCTGACAGTGGCATGGGTGTTGACCAGCTTGCGCGCGAGGTTGGCATGACACCGAATTATCTGAGCAGCATTTTCAAGAAAAATACAGGAGAAAACCTGAGCCGCTACTTAAAAGGTTTCCGTATGGAGCGCGCACGGGAAATGCTCGAAAATACAAACGAAAAAATCGGCGTAATCTGTGAAAAGTGCGGTTTTGTGAATGTGTCCTATTTCTGTCAGAGCTTCCGCGAATATTTTGGAATCAGCCCGCAGAAATACCGGGATCAGGGGGAGTAAGATGACATCATTTGCCGCTAGAATAAAAAAAGCATTTTCAGATATGAAGGTACACCGGAAGCTTATCGTGGCTTACGTTCTCACAGGACTTTTCCCAATGTGCCTGATGTTCACACTGTTTTACACCCAGATGCGTCGTGTACTTGTCGAGCGTGAGATCAAAAATCTGCAAACCACCTTTGATCAGGCAGTGGACGATGTGAATACGGAGCTTGCGCTGCACCAGAGTATGTCGGACTATCTGGCATTCGACCAGACAATTGTTCAGATTGTAAAGGCAGAAGACAAAAACAGCTTCGAAGCATACGAGCGCATGGTGAAAGAGTTTGATCCGATGATGGATTCCTTAAGTTATTTTTACCCGGAAATCCGACAGTCTACGGTCTATGTGCGTGATTTCGTCATTCCGCACGGCACGTATCTGCGTCCGGCGCGGGAAATGGAAAATGATGAATGGACAGCACCGGCAGACAATGATGTTCACTGGTATGCTGATATGGATCAGGGAACGGTGACGCTGGTGCGGTCTATGCCGCTGATTGATGACGGAAAAGGCGGTTTTTTATACATTTCCATGGACTACAGTAAGATTTTTGGCTCCATGGAGCTTACAGTTAATGAGGATTACGGTGTTTTCGTCTACAATGAGGACAAAGAAGTGCTGTATGAAAATCAGAAGATGACCAGGAATGCAAAATACCAGATGGAATTTTCAGACTTTCAGAAGATACAAAAAAAAGAGAAGCAGAATACAGCGAACTACATTCTCCTGGAAAAGGAGATTGAGCAGAATGGATGGCATGCCGCGTGCTATCTGCCGAAAAAAGGCATCATCAGTCCGATGCAGCCGATTCTTCTGATGGTTCTTCTGATGTGGGCAGGCTGCGTTATTTTCTCTGCGGTCGTGATTATGAAATTCTCCGGAAACATGGCGCACCGCCTTGAAAAGATAAAAATGACAATGTCCGAGGTAGAAGAAGGAAATCTGGAAGTGGAACTGGTTTCTACAGAAAGGGATGAAATCGGTGATCTGACGCGTGGCTTTAATCAGATGCTGTCACGCATCCGTCAGCTGATTCAGGAAGTCTATGAGAGCCGCATCCGCCAGAAACAGTATGAGATGACGGCGCTCCGCGCACAGATTAACCCGCATTTTCTGTATAATTCCCTGTCGCTGATCAACTGGAAAGCGCTGGAAATCGGTTCGGATGATATCAGCAAGGCGACGCTGGCGCTTTCGCGGTACTACAGGACTTCCCTGAACAAAGGCAAAAATACGATGTCCATCCGCGAGGAGATCGACAATGTGCGTTCGTATCTGCAAATTCAGGAAATGTTTCATGACTACAGCTTTACGGTTAAAATGGATGTAGCGGAGGATATTCTGGATTACCGTACATTGAACCTGATTCTGCAGCCGCTTGCCGAAAATGCGATTGCGCATGGAATTGACCGGCGGCGCGGCAGTGAGCCCGGCGTGATCACAATCAGCGGACGGCGTGACGGAAATTGTGTGGTACTTTCCGTGGCAGATAATGGTGTTGGTATGGAACAGGAGAAAGCACAGACAATTTTGACGGAGAAGAGCAGCGGCTACGGTGTGCGGAATGTCAATTCCCGGATTCAGCTCGAATACGGAGAAGCGTATGGTCTTTCGATTGAGAGTGAGCCGGGAAAGGGAACAAAAGTGACGGTGCGGATTCCGGGCGTGGAAAGGGAGGTACAGGCATGATGCAAAAAAAACTTGCGGCAGGCCTTGCTGTACTGCTGGCAGCGGGAATGGCGCTGAGCAGCTGTGGAGAAAGTGGCGCAGCAGGAAATGATTCTGTTTCCGATGCTGCCGGAAATGAGGCTGCGGCTCTTACGGAAGCGAAAACAACGCCGTACGGACGTTACCCGGAAACCATCACGTACACGCTGGCAAAAATGACGGGTGTGAATAATTCCAATCTCCCGGAGGGAGAAACCTATGAGGACAATGCCTATACACGCCTGATCCGCGAAATCATTAATGTACAGAACGAGGATGTTTATGAAAACTACGGTGATACCTATAACGTTGGCATTTCTACCATGATTGCAACAGGAAACATTGCCGATATCATGGTTGTGGATCAAAAAACGATGAATGCCATGCAGAAAAACGATCAGCTTGCCGATCTTACAGAGGTTTATGCAAATTGTGCCAGCGACCGTATCAAGGATATTTATGCAAGCTACGGTGAGGAGATTCTGCAGGGCTGTACCTTTGACGGAAAGCTGATGGCATTCCCGGAAACCAACATTTCGGACGGTCCGAATCTTCTATGGGTGCGGAAGGACTGGATGGAAAAACTGGGACTTTCCGTACCGGAAACGATCGATGATGTGAAACATATTGCGTTGACGTTTGCAGAGGAGAATCCGGCAAACCAGGAGATGGGTAACATCGGTCTTGCAGTCAGCACAACTCTGTACGGCGGCACGGGCATTTCTTCGGAATACGGCATGAATCTTATTTTTGCCTCATTTGGTGCATATCCGGGAAGATGGCTGACGGATGCGGAAGGAATGCCGGTTTATGGTTCCGTTCAGCCCAATGTAAAAGACGCACTTGGCATGCTGGCCGACTGGTACCAGGAGGGCGTCCTTGACCGGGACTTTTTGATCCGCACACAGGATGACATTGCCGAGCTCATTGCCCAGGGACGCTGCGGCATTTTCTTCGCACCGTGGTGGGCACCGAACAACCCGCTCTGGCGCTGTCATGAGACGGATCCGGAGGCCGACTGGCAGCCGTTTCTGATTCGGACCGGGAAGGATGGAAGTGTGCGATACTGCAACGAAAAGCTGACCGGAAATTATGTGGTAGTGCGAAAAGGGTATGAATATCCGGAGATTGTGCCGAAGATTCTGTCGGTGATGTTTGATTATATGCGCTATTCCTACGATGATCCAAGGGGAGAATTTCAGCAATATTATACGGGAAATATCGATCCGACGGCACGCCCCTTAGCAATCAATCTCGACTATAATCAGGCACTGACGATCTGTTACGAAAATCTGCAGGCGGCACTGAACGGGGAAAAATCGGAGGATGAGCTGGAGATTTTGGAAAGATCGTTCGAAAAGGTATGCCGCGCCTATCTGGAGAACCCGAAAACAGCGAGTGCGGAGGAGTGGAGCGCGTATTTATCCCGTATCACAGCCTGCTCGCTTTTAAGCGACGAAAAGATTCAAAGAGTGAATACGATTTATCCGACCCGGACGAAGACCACAGAAACATATCGTTACACCTTAAAAGAACTGGAATCGGAGACCTTTTTAAAAATTATCCGGGGCGAGTCTGAGCTTTCTTCTTTTGACGACTTTGTAAAAGAGTGGCAGGAGGAAGGCGGAAATGAGATCATTCAGGAGATGATTCAGGAAAGGAAAAGCCTGAGTTCACAGGAAAATCAGAAGACAGAAGAAAAAGCCGAGCAGAAGGCGGAATAAAAAACAGAAGAGGAGGCAGGACGCACCGGAAAAACGGTGCGCGGCCTCTTTTTTTGTTGCGGAAAAGAATTCTGCAGATTGCGGAAATGATTTTCCGGATACGCTCCGGTGTAGAAATGTAACGTAGAAATCCAACATAGATCATAGATTCTTGATATTTCAGAAAAATCCGCCAACTGCTATAATAAAATCAATAAGAACGAGAGATACCAAGCAGCAAATGCGATATGACAGCAGACGTTCCAGAAAGAAAAATCATATAAGGAGGATTTTCAATATGAAAAAGAAAGTAGTATCTATTATGATGACCGCAGCACTTGCAGTTGGCATGCTGGCAGGATGCGGAAACAGCGACAGCGGTTCTTCAAATGCCGCTTCCGGAAACGATTCCAAGAGCACATCCGAGGCAGGAAGCACAAGCGCATCTGCTTCCAACGCAGCAGAGGAAGAGGAAATTACCACAACCCTTACCGTATGGTCTCCATCAGAGGATCAGGCAAGCGACAGCGGTGAGTGGCTGCAGACCATGTGCAATCAGTTTGCAGAGGAGCATCCATCCTGGCACATTACCTTTGATTACGGTGTATGCGCAGAGAGCGATGCAAAAGATACCGTAACACAGGACGTTGAAGGAGCAGCAGATGTTTACATGTTTGCAAACGACAACCTGACATCCCTGATCGCTGCAAACGGAATTTCAAAACTCGGCGGACAGACAGTTGAGGAGGTAAAAGAGAACAACTCTCAGGCAATTGTAGATTCCGTATCCGTTGACGGCGATATCTACGGTGTACCATTCACCACAAACACCTGGTTTATGTACTATGATAAATCTGCATTCACTGAGGATGAAGTGAAAAACCTGGATACCATGATCGCAAAAGACAAGATTTCCTTCCCGATTACAAACTCCTGGTACATTGCTTCCTTCTACGTAGCAAACGGCTGTACGCTGTTCGGTGAGGACGGAACAGACGAGGCAGCAGGCGTTGACTTCGAAGGCGATAAAGCAAAAGCAGTGACCGATTACCTGGTTGACCTGGTAAACAATCCGAACTTCGTATCTGATGCAGACGGATCCGGTCTTTCCGGTCTGCGTGACGGTTCTGTAAAAGCAATGTTCTCCGGTTCCTGGGATGCATCCGCAGTTAAAGAGGCACTCGGTGATAATTACGGTGTTGTACAGCTTCCGACCATCACCATCAACGGCGAGGAGAAACAGATGAAATCCTTCTCCGGTTCTAAAGCAATCGGTGTGAATCCGAACTGTGAATATCCGCAGGTTGCAGTTGCTCTTGCAAGATATCTCGGAAGCGCAGATGCTCAGAAAGCACACTATGAAATGAGAAACGTAGTTCCGTGTAACGAAGAGCTGCTTTCCCAGATCACAGACGATGCACTGGTAACTGCTCAGAACGATACCTTCAACAATACTTCTATCATCCAGCCGTTCGTTAAGAATATGAGCAACTACTGGACTCCGGCAGAGAATTTTGGTAAATCTCTGGTCAACGGTGAAGTTACCCATGATAACGCTGCAGAAATGACAGAGAAACTGAACACAAGCATGAATACTTCTGCAGTCGAGTAAGCAAGACAGGCACTGAAGTGTTCGGAAATCAACAGGATTGAAACCACAGGCATTGTCAGACACCAGGATTGACAATGCCTGTCTTTCGGAAAGGATAGATTATGGCATCATTGAAAAAACGCGCCAAAGAGTTTGAGACTCCCTATCCGGTGACAAAAGCCATCACAAAGGGCGATGCGGTCACGAAACTTTCCATGCTTGTCATGGGACTGGGAAATCTGGCTCACAAACAGATCGTAAAGGGTATTTTATTTCTGGCAGTAGAAATTGCGTATCTCCTGTTTATGATCGAAGGCGGTATCAACAATCTCTATCATCTCATCACCCTGGGCGGCCGTGCGCAGGAAGAGGTGTGGAACGAGGCCAAGGGTATTTATGAATATACCGGCGGCGATATGACAATTCTGTTCCTGCTCTACGGAGTAGCAACGATTTTTATTACGGTTCTCTTCTTTATGATCTGGCGTGTCAATATGAAGAGCGCTTACGAGGTAGAGTGCCGTGCAAAGGAAGGGAAACATATCAACACCATCAAAGAGGATCTGGAAGCACTCGTTGACAAGAGACTGCACTGGACCCTGCTGACACTTCCGATTCTTGGTATTGTGATTTTCACAATCCTTCCACTGGTCTTTATGATCTGTATGGCTTTCACCAGCTACAGTAAAGTCGGCGACCATCTGACGATTTTTCACTGGGTTGGACTGAAAAATTTCAGTACGGTTCTTGGCATGGGCAACTCGATCGGCAAGACATTCTGGTCTGTTCTTGGATGGACCCTGATCTGGGCTGTGCTCGCTACCTTCCTGAACTATATTCTTGGTATGATTCTTGCGATTGTCATCAATCGTAAAACAACCCGCATCAAGGGATTCTGGAGATTCTGTTTTATGCTCTCCGCTGCAATTCCGCAGTTCGTTTCTCTTCTTCTGATGCGTACGATGTTAAAGGACAACGGCCTGATCAACAACCTCTTGGTTCAGGCCGGTCTGATCAGCAGTCCGCTTCCGTTCCTGACAAATGCGACCTGGGCGAGAGCAACGGTTGTTATCATCAACCTCTGGGTTGGTATTCCGTTTACCATGATGCAGGTTACCGGTATCTTACAGAACATTCCGGGTGAGCTTTACGAGGCAGCCCGTGTTGATGGCGCAGGTCCTGTGACAATTTTCTTTAAAATTACGCTGCCGTATATGCTGTTTGTCACGACTCCGTATCTGATTACAACGTTTACGGGTAATATCAACAACTTCAACGTTATTTATCTGCTGACTGCAGGAGCACCGGTTCCGGTCGGAGCAACCGCCGGAAAGACGGACCTTCTGGTTACCTGGCTGTACAAGCTGACGGTTGACTTACAGTACTTTAACGTTGGTGCGGTTGTCGGTATTCTTACCTTTGTCATTCTGGCTGTGGTTTCACTGATCACGTACCGGAATACTGGTTCTTACAAGAACGAGGAGGGATTCCAATAATGAATAACAAAGAGAAAAAAACACACTCCATGAAAGCGCGTGGAATGATTTCCGATGTGATTGTACATGTGGTTCTGGCACTGCTTGCGATTGTGTGGGTGATTCCGGTTCTGTGGATTGCACTCTTAAGCTTCAGTACACAGAAGGGATCTTATGTTACCAGCTTTTTCCCAAAGGGATATACGCTTCATAATTATGTGCGTCTGTTTACAGATACGCAGGTGTTAGACTTTCCGCAGATGTTTAAGAACACATTTATCATTGCGGTGTTCAGTTGTCTGATTTCTACAATATTTGTGCTTTCGGTTTCTTACTGCATGTCGAGAATGCGGTTTAAAATCCGTAAGACTTACATGAACATCGCGATGATCTTAGGTCTGTTCCCGGCATTTATGTCGATGGTTGCTGTCTACTATATTTTAAAGGCAGTTGGCCTTTCGGAGGGATCGATGATCCGTGTGGCATTGATTCTGGTGTACTCGGGCGGTTCCGGAGCGGGATTCCTGCTTGCAAAGGGATTTTTTGATACGGTTCCGAAGGCACTGGATGAGGCGGCTTATCTGGATGGAGCAACGAGATTCCAGGTATTTACGAAGGTGACAATTCCACTGAGTAAGCCGATTATTGTGTACACGACTTTGAGTGCATTTCTGGGACCGTGGCTGGACTTTATTTTCGCAAAGGTTATCTGCAGAGCGAATGCGAAGTATTATACGGTTGCACTGGGTCTGTGGAAGATGCTGGAGAAGGAGTATATCGACAGCTGGTATACTTGCTTTGCGGCGGGAGCGGTTTGCATTTCGGTGCCGATTGCGATTTTGTTTGTTGTAATGCAGAGATATTATACAGATGGGCTTTCAGGAGCCGTCAAAGGATGATTTGTGGAGCAGCCGATGAGGGGTCGGCTGCTCTATTTGTGTGGGGGGGAGGGACGGATCTGGCTCCGGCGCCGTGGCACCTGCCGCACAGACGGGCGCGGTGGCATCGGCGGGCGGATGATGACGTGTGGGAGGCGGTGGATTGAGGAACCGAGGCTATTCGACAGGAAATCTGATGATTTCCCGTCTCAGAGCCTCTTGACTTCCGGCCTGGATGGCCGTCCGTCATCCTCACTCCACTGCCTCCCACGCGTGCATCATCCGCATGCTGCCGATGCCAATGCGCCCGTCTGCGCGGCAGGTGCCACGACGCCGGAGCCAGATCCTGGGGTTGGAGGACGGGAGAATGGGCTGGATTCGCCCGGAGGGCGAATCGGCGTGAGTTTGTTGACTGGTGCAAAGTTTGGAGATAGAATGAAAAAAATATTTTCGGAGTTTTTTGTGATTGATTTATGAGAACAGAAAAGTTCCGGGAACACATTGTACGAATTATGGAGGTTTTGGGGCATGGATAGGATTCGACTGAATGCTTCGGAGTGGATGGATTTCCGGAGTGGAGAAAAGAAGTGTTTTTTGCTGACAAACGGACTGGGAGGTTATTGTTCGCTGACGGTGATGGGGAATGCGGCGAGGAATGATCAGGCGCTGTTAATGGGAGCATTGAAGGCGCCTACGGTGCGGGAGCATCTGATTTCGAATGTCTGGGAGACGTTGGAGGTGGATGGAGAGGAAACGGAGCTGTTTTCACAGGAGTTTGTGAATCGGACGCAGAATGTGGAGGGGTTTCGGTTTCTGGAAGGATTTGAGATGGGGAGTCTGCCGGTATGGTTTTACCGGGTGAAGGGGGTTGAGATTGAGAAGACGATTGGGATGGTTCAGGGGGAGAATACGGTTCTTGTCCGGTATCGGGTGAGAAGTGGGAAGAAGGGGAGTTTTTCGGTTCGGCCGGTGATGCGGTTTGCGGCGAAGGGAGAGCAGCTGCAGGAGGGGCAGAATTTTGCGGTGGACCGGAAGTGCATTGCGAGTAATGGTGTGATTCTTTCTTATGGAACGAATGGGGAGCTTCAGATGGAGAAGGAGAGGATCTGGAGGGATTTGTTTTTTGAGCAGGATGCGCGGGATGGAAGAGATGGCATCGGAAGTGCTGTCGTGAATCATCGGATTCGGTTTGAGATGACGGGAGACGGCAGGGAGCAGGTCTTTTTTGTTGTGTATAGTCTCGCGGATGATGTGGATAAGTGGGATGAGGAAAGGATTGCGCTGTGGATAGAAGAGGAAGAGAAGCGGCAGGAGGCGATTGCGGAAAAGTCCGGGATTTCTGATCCGGTGGGAAAGCGGCTGGCGGTGAGTGCGAGTCAGTATATTACGGAACGTGCATCGACAGGTGGGAAGAGTATTATGGCTGGTTTTCCTTATTTTGCGGACTGGGGGCGGGATACGATGATTTCGCTGCCGGGGTGCACGCTGGCAATTGGGGAATATGAAGAGTGCAAGAGCATTCTTCGAACCTTTATGGCATATACAAAAGAAGGACTGATGCCGAACCTGTTTCCGGAGGGGGATGCGCTTCCGATGTATAATACGGTGGATGCGGCCCTTTTGTTTTTGGATGTGGTGTATGAGTATTACCTTGAAACAGGAGATCTGGAGTTTGTGTGCGAGGCGTTTCCGGTGATGGAGGATATTGTGTTCTGGTATCAGAAGGGAACGGATTTCCATATTAAAATGGACAGTGACGGGCTGATTATGGCCGGGGGCGGTCTGGAGCAGGTGACGTGGATGGATGTGCGGATTGACAAGGAGCTGCCGACACCGCGTCACGGGAAGCCGGTGGAGATTAATGCGTACTGGTATAATGGTCTGAGGATTCTGGAAGAGCTGGCGCCGTTTGTCGGAAAGGATGGATCGGCGTATGGGAAGCTTGCGGAGCAGGTGAAGAAGAGTTTTCTCGAAAAGTTCTGGATGGAAGAGGAAGGATATCTGAAGGATGTGCTGAACGGCACGTATGAAGAGAAGCAGTTTCGATGCAATCAGGTCTTTGTGCTGGCGCTTCCGTTTCAGATGATGAGTCAGAAGCAGGGGCAGCGGATCGTACAGGCGGTTAAAGAAAAGCTGTATACGACAGCAGGACTGCGGTCATTGGAGATGGAGGATCCGGCATTTCATCCATGGATCGGCGGAAGCCAGCCGGAGCGTGACAGGGCATATCATCAGGGGACAGTCTGGGGATTTCCGCTTGGGGCGTATTTCCGTGCGGTGCTGAACTATTTCCCGAAGGAGGGAAAACAGGAAGTGCGCCGCGGACTGGACCGTCTTGCGAGCTGGATGCAGGAAGGATGTCTGTTTCATCTGGCGGAGATTTATGATGGTGCGGCGCCGGTGATGTCGAAGGGCTGCTATGCGCAGGCGTGGAGTGTCGGAGAGATTCTGCGGGTTTACAAAGAAATGGAGGGAAAGAAGATGAATGCGGTGGTGAAAAGAACGCCGGCGGAGTGGAAAAGCTTTTTTGAATCGGAAGAATTTGTGGAAAACTTTACGTATGAAGGGGATGACCTCGGTGTCTCGGTGAAGAAGAGCAGGGAATGTGATGGAAACTGGCAGATGCCGAAAAAGGATGAGCAGTTTGTGACAGAGTGGAAGCTCTGGGCGCCGACAGCAATGGAGGTTTCGCTGGAGCTGTTTTCACGTGGCAGCAGCCGGGAGTACGGGGACCGAAAAATAGCCTCGATTGCGATGACGCGCGGCGAAAAGGGTGTCTGGAGTTGTGCATTGCAGGGAGCGCGGTATGGAACGTATTATACGTATCACATTCTGCACTCAGATGGCGTTTTTGATACGGTCGATCCGTACGGCGTGGCTTCCGGTGTTGATTCGGAGCGGAGTATGGTAGTAAATCTTGCAGAGACGGACCCGGTGGGCTGGGAGCAGGATAAAAGACCGGAAATCCGGCCGGAGGACCGCTGTGTGTATGAGCTTCATGTGAAGGATTTTTCAAGCGATCCGAATTCCGGTGTTTCGGATAAGCACCGTGGAAAGTTTCTGGCATTTACGGAAGAAGGCACAACACTGAATGGAGACGGAATTCATGCGACAGGGCTCGATTATCTGAAGTCGCTTGGCATTTCTCATGTGCATCTGCTTCCTGTTTTCGATTTCGGAAGTGTGCCGGAAGACGATGCGGAAGCGTTCAACTGGGGCTACGACCCGGTGCAGTACAATGTGCCGGAGGGATCCTATGCAACCGATCCTTTCCACGGAGAGGTACGTATCCGGGAAATGAAGGAAATGGTTCAGGCACTGCATAAAGCCGGCATCGGCGTGATTATGGATGTGGTATACAATCATACGTATAATCTCGATTCGCCGCTTCAGAAAACAGTTCCTTATTATTATTACCGTGAATGGGAGGACGGCACGATTTCCAATGGCTCCGACTGTGGAAACGAGACGGCAAGTGAGCGGGAGATGTTCCGCCGCTTTATGGTTCACTCGGTTTGTTACTGGGCGAAGGAATATCATATCGACGGTTTCCGCTTCGATCTGATGGCACTGCATGACACGGAGACCATGAATGCGATCCGCACAGCTCTGAACCGGATGCCGCGCGGCGAGGAGATTCTGGTTTACGGTGAACCGTGGAAAGCAGCGGCAAGCGCAATGCAGGAGGGATATTTCCCTTCGGATAAACAGAATATCGGAAAGCTGATGGATGGCATTTCCATGTTCTGTGACGATACGAGAGATTCCATCAAGGGAAGTGTTTTCATTGCCGCAGAGGGAGGCTATGTCAATGGAAAAGAGCGTCTTTCAGCAGGAATACTTTCTGCGACAGACGGCTGGCTGGACGGAAAAGGAGCCTATGATCCGCGTAATGCGAGCCAGCTGATTCCGTATGTGTCGGCACATGATAATTATACGCTGTGGGATAAATTAAAGCTGTCTGACCCGAAACGGAAGGAGAATGTAGAGTCGGATTTTGACAAGATGGATGAGCGGACGCTTTCAATGAACCGTCTGGCGGCGGGCATTGTGATGACCTGCAAGGGAATGCCGTTTTTCCAGGCGGGTGAGGAATTTGCGCGCACGAAGCATGGCGAAGGAAACAGCTTCAAATCGTCGTGGCAGCTCAACAAAATTGACTGGACACGCGCCTTAGAGCAGGAAGAGCTGGTGGACTATTACCGTGGTCTTCTCGCTCTGCGCCGAAAATTCCAGGCATACGGAACGTGCGAGCCGGACTGTAAAAAGACATTTTTCCGTGAAAACCAGATCGCAGGTTACGAACTGGAATACCCGGATGGCTGCGCAGTCTGCGTCTTCTACAATCCATGGGAAAAAGAAGCTTTGCAGAAACTCCCGGAAGGAAACTGGAAACTGCTCTGCGATGGAAAACGCTGTGCAGAGGATGGAGCAGAGATGAAAGAAAGCATGATGCTTCCGGCAAAATCGATGGTTCTGCTGGCGCGGGAGTAAAATTGTAAATTTTGTCCCTTTTTGTCGGAATGCCGTCTGTGGAAACGGGCATCGATCATTCTGCCAGGCAGCGAGCGGGAATCAATTGTTTTTCGTTTAAGATAAAAATGCACTGTGAAATTGTCCGACGACGTTCCACAGTGCATTTTTATGTTTATGTGAGCAATGAGTCAGGATCTGTGCTTACACGAGATCCTGGCGATATCTAAGAGTTCGGATCATTATTCGTCCACAACTTCCAGTACATCCATCGGACAGGCTTTCGCGCAGATACCGCAGGCAATACATTTGGAAGCCGGATTGCCCTCGGTTTTTACGATCAGGCCAAATGGACAGGCCTTCGCACAGGCTCCGCATCCCGTACATTTTTTCTTGTTGATCATGTAAACGCCCTTCGGGTTCTGGGTGATGGCGCCTTCCGGACAGGCCTCGGCACATTTACCGCACTGCGGACAGGCGATCGGGCGAACAGCCTTTTTCTCTACGATCTGCAGACATGCCTTGTCCGGATCAAATACCTTATAAAATGCCTCAGAACATGCTCCCACACAGGCAAGACAAGCCATACAGGT
>ERZ772901.620-NODE-620-length-33760-cov-4.051713_pt1 | contig 33760 bp, 29 predicted proteins | sample MGYA00512123_ERZ772901 | MGnify/ENA primary metagenome ERZ772901 (study PRJEB29015, sample SAMEA2737711) | human gut metagenome | biome: human gut; feature: human-associated habitat; material: faeces | place: China | collected 2012 ...
CCCCGCCGCGCCTCGGTCGCGGCCGACAGCCACAGGCGCGGCGGTCTTGCGGGCAATCAGAAGCGGTTCGTCGCCGGACGAGGCTGCGCGCGAGTCAGGTGTCACGAGCTGCACAGCGTCGGATTTCCTTCCATAGCCGCGGCTGATGATGCCAGGCTTCCAGCCGCGCTTCATGAGACCGCGGGCAATGGCAATCGTGACCGGAGTCTTCCCCGTGCCGCCGACATAGATGTTCCCGACAATGACCACGGGAACCGGCAGACGCTCGGGCGTTGCGTGCTTCTCACGGTACCGTGAGACAGCGAGAAACGCGAGAGAAAGCGGGGAGAAAACCAGAGAAAAAAGACCTTTTTTCGACCACTGGCCATGCAGCCAGTTTTCCAGCGTTGCGCGGGCGCGCGAAGCCGGTTTCATTTCAGGTTTGGGAGACTGCTGTGAGTTACCTGATCGGGGACGATCTGAATCCATTGCCGTTCTGGAAGAAAGAATATGCGGCGCCTCGAGCGGAGATGCCGGGGGAGGTTCGCAGGTGTGATTAGTCATGCATGCAATGATAATGGATCGGGGATTGACGTGCGAAGGCGGGATCCCGGTATCCGGTGAAATCTGTGGACAACTCCGGGGAAAAATAAGTAACCCTCTGATTGATTGCGGGAAAAACGGCCTGTGGATAATCTGAACTTTTTAAAATTATAAATTAAATCAATCAGATCCGTGTTTATTACCGGAGTCATGTCAGAGGGTCGGAATAATTTTCCCCGTCAGTGACCGGTATCGGGCAAGAAGCCGGAAGCCCGTGGATACCGCGGTTTCACTCCTATCTCTATGAAAAATAGCCATTTTTGGTGATGCCAGCCTGGAGCTTGTCCAAAAACAGCGGTTATATCGGTAAAAGTAGAATTTAATCAATCACTTGATATCTTTATCACGGGTCTGGTGAACAGCGATGTTGACTGCCCCGGGAAAACTCATACAACTATATGAAAAAAAAGGATAAAAATTTATTGATTAAAAATTAATCAGACTGAAGATCCCCGGAAACAGGGGATCCGGCAAAACTGTTCTGTCTGGATTCAGGAAAGAAAAGAGGACTTATCCCCCGGCTTTGCAATCCACAGGGGAAAGCGATATTCCGATAGGCATGATGAATGCTGTTATCAGAATTAAAAACAGAGAAAAAACAAAAAAATAAGCAGCCTTTTATCAGTAAAGTATCAAATGATGATCTTTGACTTCATAAATGGGAACTGGAAAAGCCTGTGGATAAGTGTGTGAACAATTGTGGAGAAATCCCCTAAGTGGCTGAAGAACCGTCACTTTTCGAAATCATGGAATTCCACTGAAATAAAAATTTAATCTTTTAAAATCATATTGTTATAGGTTATACTCGGGGTTCCCGGGAAGCCCTCGGGGATCGCGGGGGTTGACAAAACCGGAAAAGCGTAAAACTGTGCAGAAACCGAGGAGGGGAAAATCCGGGACCGTGAGATCCGCTTCGGCCTTTTTTAAAACCGGCTTATCATCACTCTCACAGTGGACTGCAGAGAACAGAAAGAGGACGGATATCCAATGAAGGATGATTTCGACACGTATTCGCTTTTCGGCGGAGACGCCGCGGGCGGGGCTACTCCCCGGGAACCCGCGAAGCGCTCCAGCCTGAGAGCCGCGCGGCCCGCATCCACCCGTTCCCGCTACCGCTCGGATGTGCTGTCAGGGGACGCGTACGGATTCCGGGCCCCGGAACCTGTACGGGAAACCCGTGCCGCGGTGATTTCCGTGTCCGATATCTGCCGCGGCATTCAGAATTCGCTCAGGGCAGCCTTTCCTCCCGCCTGGGTTGAGGGGGAGATCGCGAGCTTCATGGTGGCTTCAAGCGGTCACTGCTACTTTGATCTGAAGGACCGCGAGGCACAGATTTCCTGCGTCATGTACCGGTCCCAGTACCAGTCGGTCGGGTTTGAGCCGAAGGTTGGTGACAAGATCGAGGTCTACGCGGAACCCTCTCTATATATGAAGAGAGGACGGCTGCAGCTGACAGTGAACCGGATCCGGAAGTCTGGTCTTGGGGCGCTGTACGAAGAGTTTCTGCGCCTGAAGGCGAAGCTTGAGTGCGAGGGACTGTTCAGCCTGGAGCTGAAACGCCCGGTGCCGTCTGTCCCGCGGACAGCGGCAATCGTGACCAGTCTGAAAGCTGCGGGACTGCGTGATGTCATCCAGACCTTCGAAAAGCGCGCGCCCTACGTGGCGCTTGAAATCTATCCCGCGTCAGTCCAGGGACCCGGAGCCGCGGCCGAGATCGCGGAAGCGCTCCGGCGGGCAGGGGAATCCGAAAAAGCAGAAGTGATTCTGCTTGTCCGCGGCGGCGGGTCTTTTGAAGATCTCGCCTGCTTCAATGATGAGCGGGTGGCGAGAGCCATCAGAATGTCTCCGATTCCCGTTATCACCGGAATCGGGCACGAGTCTGATACGACAATCGCGGATCTCGCGGCTGATCTGAGAGCCGCTACGCCGACCGCGGCCGCGGAGCATGCGGCAGCTGCGGAGTCTGATCTGATGCAGCGGCTCGGAAGTCTCGTTAACCGTCTGAAGCGGGCCGAAGAGGGCGTGATGCGGGAAGCCTCGCAGCGGCTCGATATGGCGGAAACGCGGCTGGGTACACCGGAAGAGCTCCTTCGCGGCGGCCGGGCCGCGCTGCAGCTTGCGGAAGAAAAAATCAGAAAATCGCCGCTGCTTCTTATTCAGGGCGGCCGTTCGAAGCTTTCCGAAGCGATCCCCAGGCTTCGCCGTCGGCTCGAGACGGTTTTCGGCCGGGCAGAGCTTCAGCCAATTGTCATGCGTAATTTCCTTGAAGATCGGCTGAAGAAGTCGCTTCAGGAGGAAACAAAGCGTCTCCGGAATTCGGAATCGGTGATTGTCTCTCACCGACCGAAGCTTGACGCCGAGGGGCGAAGGCTGGATGCCGCGGCGTCCGGCCTGAGGGGCGGGCTTTCAGAGAAACTGAAGCAGGCGGAGGAAACCCTCACGAGGGCGACGCTTTTCTTTTCCGGGGCCGATCCTGGGGTAAGCCGTGAAAGCGCGAGGCTCGGGCTTCTCGCTCAGCGTCTCGCGACCGCGAAACCGGCATTCAGAGAGTCGGGGAAAGATCTGCTGACCCTGCGGACGAGACTCGCCGCGGTGGCAGCCTCAGGGCTGGATGAACGCCGGACCGCGCTTCGGTTTGAAGAATCCAAAATGAAGTCTCTCGAAGTGAGCCGCGTGCTGGAGAGAGGATTCGCGCTGCTTTACCGTGACGCGGGGATTGTCCGGAGCGTGAAGTCGCTGAGAAAGGGGGAGTCGGTGACCGCGGTGCTGCCCGACGGTGAGGCGTCCCTCACTGTTTCTGAGGTCCGTCCGAAGCAGTCCTGAGGTCAGGGGATCAGGGACGGCGGGTCACGCTGAGCGTGTCACCGGGGGAAATTCCCCGGGCCCTGAACCAACCGTCATTCATTTCAAGCGCGTAGCGCGCGGGGTTCAGCGCGCAGTGAATTTCCGTGGACCAGGGCGTCATCGAGGCAATCGAAATCAGGCGGAAATTGTCGTCAAAGAATGCGACAGAGAGCGGAAGCGGGGTGTTTTTCATCCACATGCACCAGGAGCCGCTTTTCGGAAAGACAAACAACATGCCCCGATTCTCAGGCATCGCCTGAACCCCCATCAGTCCGTGCTGCAGCTCTTCCGCTGTCTCTGCGACTGAGACCGACGCGCTGTGGCCGCGGATCTCAATCGACGCGGTGCCAGAGGCGCCAGCCGCGGCGGCTGTGACTGCGAAAACAGCGGGGGCAAAAATCCGGAGCAGTTTTTTCATGGCAATAAAAAACCCGCTGTTCCCCCACAGGGAGGAAACAACGGGGTTTCGGCGTGAAGCAGTTATTACTCAGCCGACATGATGTTCGCGGCCTGCTTGCCCTTCGGGCCATCGACCACGTCAAACGTCACGCGCTGCCCTTCTTTCAGGGACTTGAAGCCGTCCATCTTAATCGCAGAGAAATGAGCGAAGAGGTCTTCTCCCTTTTCATCCGGGGTAATGAAGCCGTAACCCTTGGCGTCATTGAACCACTTCACAATACCGGTAGCCATTTGTAAATCTCCATCTGATACAGATTCTGCCTGATGAGCCACAATAGAGGGCCTGATAGGACAGGCAGAAGAACCACCCTGCGGAAAAGCCCGAAGGGGTCGAGCAGCGAGCGTGATACAAGTTCTGCTCGATCAAGCTTACCGCACACTTCAGACAATACGCCATATTCCTAAAACTTGCATACCTCACAAGGGATTTAACTGATAAAAAGGTGGGTTTCGTCAATAAAAATATGCGTTTTCACTCAGACCCGTGATGAGAAGCCTCACTGCTCTCCGTTTTTTTTTGCAAAATGGAATTACTTAATTGGAACTTAATCCGGAATGACGCGGCAGAAAATTGAAAGATGCAGCGGTACGTGCCTTGCGGTGAAGGAACACAGAGCCTGTGCTCTTCCTCCGATGTGGCGTGTTGTGCTGCTGAATGATGACTACACGACGATGGACTTCGTAGTCTTCGTGCTTCGCAAGCTTTTTGGCAAAACGTGCGAAGAAGCGGAAAAGCTCATGCTTGAGGTCCACCAGACCGGCCGCGGCATTGCAGGCGTCTATGTAAAAGATGTGGCGGAAAGTCTGGCGGCGAGAGCGATGCATCTCGCGAAGGACAATGGCTTCCCTTTCCGGTGCTTGGTTGAACGGCAGGAATAATCATGATCGACAGACAGCTGGAAAAGAACTTTCAGAACACATTCGTCACGGCGACAACGGTCCGCAGTCAGCTGATTACGGTCGAGGCGCTGCTGCTCGAACTGCTCTCGAATGACCGTGTCAGCCGCGTCCTTGCCTACTTTGGCTGCTCCAAGTCGCAGCTGAAGAGGAATCTCGAGGAATTTATCGATACGAAGGTGCCGAAGCTCGCGACACTGAAAGAGGATCCGCAGCCGTCTGTCGGGTTCCAGCGTGTGATCGAGCGGGCCCTGGTGCACGTGCAGCAGTCCGGCCGCAAGGATCAGGATCTGCATGGGGAAGATGTGCTCGTCTCGATTTTTGATGAGCCTGACAGCTGGGCTGTCGCTTATCTCACCGAGCAGGGACTCGATAAGCTGAGTCTTGTCGAATACCTCACGGATCTTCATCGGGACGACTATCAGGAGTCTTTCGCCGAACCCGCGGGTCCCGCCGGAGACGAGGGACCTGAAGCCGGCACCGCAGGTGCCGCTATTCTTGATGCCTTTACGGTGAATCTGAATGAGAAGGCCAAAGAGGGGAAGCTTGATCCTCTGATCGGGCGCGAGGAAGAGATGACCCGCGTGATCCAGGTGCTCTGCCGCCGCAGAAAGAATAATCCGCTGCTGGTCGGTGAGCCGGGGGTCGGCAAGACCGCGATCGCGGAAGGTGTCGCAAGCCGCATTGTTTCCGGGAAAGTGCCTGATATTCTGAAGAAGCGGGTCATCCGTTCGCTTTCCATGGGGAGGCTCGTGGCCGGCACGAAGTATCGCGGCGACTTTGAGGACCGCATGAAGCGGCTCGTGGACGCCGTGAAGGAAAGCCCGGAAACGGTGCTCTTCATTGACGAAATCCACACGGTGATCGGCGCGGGTTCCACCTCGGGCGGCCAGACGCTCGATGCCGCGGATCTTCTGAAACCCGCCCTCGCGAACGGTGAGCTTTCCTGCATCGGCGCAACGACCTATGAGGAATTCCGCCGCATTTTCGAGAAGGACCGCGCGCTTGCCCGCCGTTTCCAGAAGATTGACGTTCCGGCGCCGACCGCGGATGAATCAGTTCAGATCCTGAAGGGGCTTCGCGCGAAGTTTGAGGAGCATCACGGCCTCAAGTACACCGATAAGGCGATTGAGGCCGCGGTAACGCTTTCTGAGCGCTATATGAGTGATAAGAGGCTGCCTGATAAGGCGATCGATGTGATCGATGAGGCGGGTGCCGCGCAGCGGCTCCTGCCGGCCGAATCCCGAAAGAGCGTAATCGACGAGCGGGAGATTGAGGAAACCATCGCGAAGATGACGAAGATCCCGGTGGCGACGCTCTCTCAGGGCGACGAAGAGAAGCTGTATCACCTGCCGGAAGACCTGAAGAAGCGGATTTTCGGTCAGGACGAAGCGGTGGACGCGGTAGTGTCTGCCATCCGTCTCTCCCGTGCGGGCTTTGACAAGTCGGACCGCCCGGTGGGTTCCTTCCTCTTCACGGGTCCCACCGGTGTCGGCAAGACTGAGCTTGCGAAGCAGCTCGCGGAGTCGCTCGGCGTCAGCCTGATCCGGTTTGATATGAGCGAATACTCGGAACCCCACACGGTGAGCCGCCTGATCGGTGCGCCTCCGGGGTATGTCGGTTTCTCCCAGGGCGGTCAGCTGACAGAACAGGTGACAGCGCATCCTTACTGCGTGCTGCTGCTGGATGAAATCGAGAAGGCACACCCGGATATTCTGAACGTGCTTCTGCAGGTGATGGATAACGGCACACTGACGGATAACAGCGGCCGCAAGGCGGATTTCCGGAACGTGATTCTCATCATGACGTCGAATGCCGGCGCCCGGATGATCTCGCGTAACGTGATCGGTTTCGGTGAGGCGAAATCTGAGGGAGATGACACCGCGGAGATCAAGAAGTATTTCTCGCCTGAATTCCGGAACCGTCTTGACGCGATTATCCGCTTCAAGCCGCTTGCCCACGCCCTGATTCTCAAGATCACGGATAAGTTCCTGAAGAACGTGGCTGAAAGCCTCAGGAAGCGGAATGTGGAGCCGGTCTTCACGTCGACTCTGCGGAATTACCTCGCCGAGCATGGCTTTGATCCTCAGATGGGAGCCCGTCCAATGCGCCGCCTGATTCAGGACATTGTGGAGCGGCCGCTCGCTGAGGCAGTGCTCTTCGGGCCGCTGAAAAACGGCGGCAAGGTGACGGTCGGCTTCAACCGCGGAAAGGTTCAGCTGAAGTTCCCCGGAAGCGAAGCCCAGGGGCCGAAGAAGCAGGAAGCGCTTCCCGCCTGATTCTGTTTCAGACGCCGGACAGAAAGACGCCCTCAGAGGAGAGAACTCCCTGAGGGCGTTTCTGTTGCCGGCGGAACCGCTGTCTTATCGGGTGCCGGTAGAACCGAAGCCGTTCGTACCGCGGTCCGTTTCGCCGAATTCATCCACGAGTTCAAACTCAGGCTGGGCAACCGGGACAATCACAAGCTGCGCGATGCGGTCAAAGGGATTGATCGTGAAAGCGTCCCGCCCCCGGTTCCAGACGGAGATCATGAGTTCGCCCTGGTAATCAGAGTCAATGAGACCGACGAGATTGCCGAGCACGATGCCGTGCTTATGGCCGAGCCCCGAGCGGGGAAGAATGAGAGCGGCGTAGCCGGGATCCGCGATGTGCACCGCGAGCCCCGTGTGGACGAGGGTGGTTTCACCGGGATTCACGGTGAGGGGGGAATCAAGAAGCGCCTTCAGGTCGACTCCGGCAGAGCCCGCCGTTGCGGTTTTCGGAAGATGTTCTTTCGCCCGGGGGTCGAGCACTTTGAGAGCAATACGAAGCATGTTTACTTTTTACGGCCGTTCGCCGCGAGGTTGAAGGTGAAAAGAGTGAGGATGATGCCGACCACGGTGAGCCACGGTGTCTCAAGAATGATGCCGAGCACAATGAGACCGAAGCTCACGAAGGAAATGAGCCCCGAAAAAGCCCGCGCCGCGTTGCGGGCGTTCGCTTCACGCGCGCGGCGCCTGAGACGCTCGGACGGTGTTTCTCCTGCGGGGCCAGGGTCCATTGTGGACGGCGCGGAGGACGGTGGCTCCGGAATCGGAGAGGGGACCGGAATGCCGATTTTCGCGAGCTCCGCCATCACGGACTGTTCCCGCTCCTCGGCAGCCTCAGCTGTCGACTCCGGGGTTCCGGGAGGAACAGGATTTGTCGCGGCAGGCGAACTCGCTGCGGTCTTCAGAGGATCGAGATTTCTGATTTTCCCTGCCTGCAGCTTCTCAATATAGGCAACATAGTCGCCGTCAGCTGGTTCAAGCCCGAAAGGATCTTTCATCTTTTTCCCCCTGCAGAATGCGGATATGATCCGTACCCATTCATCCTACAACACTAGGCAAGGAGAGAGGCGAGGCGGTCAAGAATAGCCTCTGCCACACGGGATTTCGGGCCGGGGCCAAGCGGTTCGGCTCCGGATTCCGTTACGAAAACCGCGTCGTTATCCTCCGACCCGAGCGCATGGGCAGCGTCATTCGCGATGATGAGATCAGCCGCTTTCGCCCGGAGTTTCTTACTGGCGTAGGAAATGATGTTCTCGGTTTCCGCCGCAAAACCGATCACCACGGCCGGGCGTCCGGCACTGAGATGACCAACTTCGGAAAGAATGTCTGGATTCTCTGTGAGGCTAAGGGTGACGGCTTTTCCGTCCTTTTTGATCTTCTGATCCGAGACGTGCTCGGGACGCCAGTCAGAGACGGCAGCCACACTGATGAAGGCGTCCGCGCCCGAGGTGCGCTTCAGAACCTCATCCCGCATGGCGGAGGCCGAGTCAACAGAAATCCGGGTGACACCGAAGGGAACCGGAAGGGAAACAGGTCCTGAGATCAGCGTAACCGCGGCGCCGCGCAGCGCCGCTTCGCGCGCGATGGCGTAGCCCTGGCGGCCGCTGGATCGGTTTGTGATGCCCCGCACCGGGTCAATAGCCTCGTAGGTGGGACCCGCGGTAATCAGAATGCGGCGTCCCGCAAGCGGTTTCCTGTGAAGAAAGAGTTCGGTCCGCGACGCGATCTCCTCAGGCTCCAGCATCCGGCCGGTACCCGTGTCACCGCAGGCAAGGCTTCCGGCGGCCGGCCCCCAGACTTCGATCCCATCCTGCTTCAGCGTTTCGATATTCCGGGTATTCGCCGGATTCTCCCACATGCGGGTGTTCATCGCGGGGGCAAAGGCAATCGGAGCGCGGCGTGCGCAGATGAGTGTCGAGACAGCGTTATCCGCGATGCCGCATGCGGCCTTCGCGATCGTATTTGCTGTGGCGGGGGCGACAATAATGAGGTCAGCGCCGTCAGAAAGACGGATATGAGGCATAACGCCTGAGCGGGTATCCCATTCGCTGGTGACGACAGGATGCCCGGACAGCGCTTCAAAGGTGAGCGGCGTCACAAATTTCGCCGCGTTTTCCGTCATGACGACACGGACGTCGGCTCCCCGCTTCATGAGGAGCCGCACGAGTTCGCAGCTCTTATAGACCGCGATGCCGCCCGTCGCGGCGAGGAGAATGGTTTTACCCTTGAGGGTCAGTTCCTGCTGCAATCCTTTTCCCCCTTGCGGACGCGGCTTGCCGCGTCACTTGTTGCGTTCAACGGTGTAGTTGATGATGAGTTCAAGCGCGTCGCGGTAGCGGCTTGCCGGAATGGCCTTCAGCGCTTCAATGCCGCGGGCCGCTTCCTCACGGGTTGTCTCACGGGCCGCTTCAAGCGCTCCGGTGTCGCGTACGATCGCGCTGATGCGGTCAAAGTCACCGTGTCCCTTGCGGATAGCTTCTTCGATCAGGGCCCGGTCCGAGTCAGAGGCACGCTGCATCGCGTAGATCAGCGGGAGCGTGACCTTGCCTTCCTCGAGGTCCGCGCCGAGGTTCTTGCCGGTTGTAGCGGCGTCGCCCGCATAGTCAAGGATGTCATCCACAATCTGGAAGGCATAGCCGAGACGCAGCGCGTAGTCGCAGAGCGCCTTTTCCTGTTCTTCGGGCGGATTCGCGATCGAGCAGGCGATCTGAGCCGCGCACTTGAAGAGGCAGGCGGTCTTCCGTTCGATCACTTCGTAGTAGCGCTCCTTCGAGAGCGAAGGATCATGCGCGTTATCCATCTGAAGCACTTCGCCTTCAGAAAGACGGTTCGCGGCCGCAGCGATTTCAGCCATGGCACGCAGATTCCCTGTGCTCACCATCATCTGGAAGGCGCGCGTGTAAAGGAAGTCGCCGACCAGAACCGCGGTGGGGTTATCCCACTTCTCATTTGCCGTCGGACGGCCGCGGCGCATCGGGGAATCATCCACCACGTCGTCATGCATCAGCGTGGCGGTGTGGAGGATTTCAATAACGGCGCCGAGGAACACGTCCTGATCGCCCTTGTAACCGAGCGCTTTCGAAATGAGCAGCACGAGCGCCGGGCGCATCCGCTTGCCGCCGGAGCTCGTAATGTAGTCAGCCACTTCGGCAACACGGTGGATGCCGCTGCCGAGTGACGTGTGGATCATGGCGTCCACGCGTTTCATATCGTCGGCAATGGGGTTCATGGCGGCCTTTACGCCGGCCTTGGCGATGAGGTTCTTCAGCATGATGCAACTCATTATACGGAGTCAGAAAGAATTTTCGGCGCTCTGACGCATGAAAAAACCTCCGGAACCGTGAAGCTCCGGAGGGCTGTGAATGCCTGGCTGTAAAAAGCGCCTGAGACCTACTTCTTTCTCAGCTCAATCAGGATGAAAAAGATGACGCCCAGCACGATGGCTGAGTCCGCGATGTTAAAGGCCGGCCAGTGGATATCACCGATATGAAGGTCGATGAAGTCCGTGACAGAACCGAGCATCAGGCGGTCGATCAGATTGCCGATCGCGCCGCCGAGCACGAGCGCCGCGGCGGCCGGAGCGAGCTTTTCAGCCGAATGCTTCCAGATGACCGCAGCCATCGCGGCCGAGACACCGATTGCCACGGCTGAGAAGAGCAGCTTCTGCCAGCCGCCTGCATCCGCGAGGAACGAGAAGGCGGAGCCTGTGTTCCTCAGGAGGACGAGGTTAAAGAACCCCGTCACCTGAATCCAGGAAGCGGCAAGAACATCGTTTGCCCAGGCCTTGGAGGCCTGGTCCGCGAGGATCACGAGGAGGGCAAGCGCGAACCAGAGGATCGCGCCTGTCCTGGAGCGGGACACAGATGCCATCCCGGATCCTCAGGCCTTCGCCCGCAGTTCGCCGTTCCCGAAGAGATTCGAGACACAGCGCGGGCAGAGGTCAGCGTAGCCTTCAACGGAGCCGACATCAGACTCGTAGTGCCAGCAGCGGGCGCACTTCTCACCGGCGGTCTTGTGGGCGGTGCAGACAGTGGCTTCGCCGTCAGCGCCCTTCACGAGGGTGGCGGCGCTCGTCACGGTGACAAACTTCAGCTCATCACCCAGAGAGGCAAGCGCGTCGTACGTGTCGCCGGAGGCGCGGATTTCGACTTCAGCCTGGAGCGAAGAACCGACTTCTCCCTGAGAGCGGATGTCTTCCACCGCCTTCTGAGCGATGCTGCGGGCTTCGCGGATCAGAGCCCAGCGCTTGAGGAGATCCTCGGCGCCGTCGATCTCGGGGAGCTTGTGATGCGTTTCCGTGAAGATCGTGCCGTCCTTATTCGGGCTGAAGACCGCAAAGGCTTCTTCGGCCGTGAAGGTCAGAACCGGGGCCATCAGGCGGAGATAGGTCGCCGTGATGTGCCAGAGCGCGGTCTGGGCCGAACGGCGCGGCAGGCTGTCAGCCTTCGTCGTGTACAGACGGTCCTTCAGGATGTCGAGGTAGAAGCTGCCGAGATCCTCGGAGGCGAAAGCGTGCAGCTGCGAGACGAGCGTATGGAAGTCATACTTGTCACCGAGCTTGATCACTTCAGCCTGGAGCTCAGCCGTGCGGGCAATGGCCCAGCGGTCGATATCCAGCATGTCTTTCACGTCAACGGCATCCTTCTCAATCGAGAAGTCGCTCGTATTCGCGAGCAGGAAGCGGAGTGTGTTGCGGATACGGCGGTAAGAGTCAACAACACCCTTCAGAATGGTCTGACCGAGGCGCATTTCACCCGTGTAGTCGGTCGAAGCCACCCAGAGACGGAGGATTTCGGCACCGTACTTGTCGGAGATTTCCTGCGGGCGGACGATGTTGCCCTTCGATTTCGACATTTTTTCGCCGTTCTCATCCACGGTGAAGCCGTGCGTGAGGAGGGCGTTATACGGCGGACGGCCGTCAATCATCGAAGCGGTGAGCAGCGAGCTGTGGAACCAGCCGCGGTGCTGATCGGAGCCTTCGAGGTAGAGGTCAGCCGGGAAGCCGAGATCATCTTTATGGCTGCCGCGCATCACGGTGTAGTGCGTGGTGCCGGAGTCAAACCACACGTCGAGTGTGTTGTTCGTCTTCTCGTAAAGCTTGGCCTCTTCTTCAGGCATAAAGTCAGACGCCTTGGCGGTGGTCCAGACTTCGATGCCGCCCTTCTCAACTTTCTTCGCGACTTCTTCCATGATTTCAAGAGTGCGCGGATGCAGTTCACCGGTGTCCTTCTTCAGGAAGAAGGGCATCGGAACACCCCAGATGCGCTGACGCGAGAGGCACCAGTCGGGGCGGTTAGCAATCATCGCGTGGAGCCGGTTGTAGCCCCAGGGCGGATAGAAGGTCGTTGCGTCAACGCCGCGGAGCGCGACATCGCGGAGCGGTTCGGGTTCCGCGGCGCCTTCAGGCTGCAGCACGCCGCGCGTGTCGCTGTTCGCTTTATCCATGCGCACAAACCACTGGGTGGTCGCGCGGTAGATCAGCGGCGTCTTGTGGCGCCAGCAGTGCATGTAGCTGTGGGTGATGGAGCTTTCGTTCAGAAGGTTGCCGGCGAGACGCAGCGTGTCGAGAATCTTGCGGTTCGCCTTCCAGATATTCATGCCGCCGAAGAGCGGGAGGCTCTCAGCGTACGTGCCGTCGCCCTGCACCGGGTTCAGGATTTCGTCATTCGTCATCCCGTAGCGCTTGCAGGAGTTAAAGTCGTCGACACCGTAAGCCGGGGCGGAGTGAACGATGCCGGTACCGGCAGAGGCGTCAACATAGTCCGCGAGGAGCACGGGAGAGAAGCGGCTGTAGCCCTTATCCATCTCAGCAAGCGGATGGCGGAAACGGATGCCTTCGAGCGCCGAGCCCTTCACCGTGGCGAGCGGCGTGCCCGTCATGCCGTAACGCTCCAGAGCGGAGGCGGCAAGCGTCTCGCCAAGAATCAGGAGGCGGCTGCCGGTATCGATCAGCTGATAGCTGAGTTCGGGGTGAACGTTCAGGGCCTGGTTCGCGGGAATGGTCCACGGGGTCGTGGTCCAGATCACGATCGCGCAGGGCTTCGTGATGGCGACACCGAAAGCCTTCTCAGCTTTGGCGTGGTCCTCATCAGAAAGCGGGAAGGCAACGTCAAGAGTCGGCCCCTTGATGTCCTTATATTCCACTTCAGCCTCAGCGAGCGCGCTCTGGCAGTCGAAGCACCAGTTCACGGGCTTCAGGCCGCGGTACACGTAGCCCTTCTTCATGATTTCCGCGAGAGCGCGGATTTCGCTCGCTTCCGTGTCGTGACGGAGCGTGAGATAAGGATTGCCCCAGTCGGCGAGAACGCCGAGGCGCTTGAAGTCCTTCATCTGACGCTTCACCTGCTCGTGCGCGTAGGCGCGGCACTTGGCCTGACGTTCTTCAGGCGGCAGGTTCTTGCCGTACTGCTTCTCGATCTGAATTTCGATCGGCATGCCGTGGCAGTCCCAGCCCGGAACGTACGGCACGTCGTAGCCTTCGATCAGCTTCGTCTTGTTGATGATGTCCTTCAGGATCTTGTTCACCGCGTGGCCAAGGTGAATGTCCCCGTTCGCATACGGGGGGCCGTCATGCAGCAGGAACTTCTTCGCGCCCTGACGGGCACGGCGCACGACGTGGTAAATGTCCTTCCTCTCCCACTCGTCGATCCAGGCCGGCTCACGCTTGGCGAGGCCGCCGCGCATCGGGAACGGCGTGTCTGGAAGGTTGAGAGGATACTTCTTGGTGTCTTCAGTTGTTTTGGCCATATTGCTTTAATCTCCGGCCCCCTCGGGCTCTTCGGATGGATTAAGTTTTGGTTGTATTAAGAATTTCGCGGTCGCTTCAACCTTTAAGCGACAGGGGCTCCCCCGGCTTCAATAGAAAGCCCGAAGATGCGGCGCGCGCGGATCGCGTCGTTATGGATCGCGGCAATGAGTTCATCAAGGTCGGAAAAGCGTTTGTTGTCCCGAAGTTTTTCAACGAACCGCACGCGGATCAGCTTCCCATAGGCGTCGCCTGTCCAGTCGAGAAGGTTCGTTTCACAGGTGAACTGCAGGTTGCCGCCGATTGAAGGGCGGTTGCCGAGGCTCGTGACACCGGGCAGCTCTTTTCCGGGGACGATGCCGGAAACCATCACGGCAAAGACGCCGGTGAGAGCGGGCTGAGCGTGGCATCCCGGAGGCACCGGGCGGAGGTTGAGTGTCGGAAATCCCAGCGTGTGACCGAGATGCTCACCGTGCACAACGCGGCCTGACATGCAGTACGGGCGGCCGAGCAGCCGCTCGGCTTCTTTCAGGTCGCCAGCAGCGAGCGCGGCGCGCAGCCGGGTGGACGAGATATTCTCGTTATCCTTCACGATCAGATCTTTGGCGGAAACTTCAATGCCATACTTCGCGCCGATGCGCACAAGGTCATCAGGGCCCGCTTTTCCGTCCTGACCGAAGGTGAAATTACTCCCAACCGTGACAAAGGAGGCGTGAAGCCGGTCAACGAGAATTTCTTTCACAAACTGCTCGGCGCTGAGACTTGCCATGCGGCCTGAGAAGTGGGCGAAGAAAAGTTTCTCGATACCGCAGGATGCGATGGCGTCCGCCTTGTCCCTCAGCGTGGAAATACGGCACGGGGCTTTCTCAGGCGCGAAGAACTCCTTCGAGTGCGGTTCAAAGGTGAGCGCACAGGGGATTTCGCCGTGGGAAGCAGCGTGGCTGCAGAGGCTTCTGAGAAGCGCCTGGTGTCCGAGGTGGACGCCGTCGAAATTTCCGATCGCGACAGCGGCACGGACTTCACCAGGCAGATAAGGGATGCCGCGGTAGACCTGCATGAGAGTGAATTAAGAAAATCGGGGTAACAGAGAAAATCCATTATAAGAATAAGGATGCTCAGTTGGGGGATGGCGGGACTTACCATAGGGGGAGTCGTGACTTTTCAGGCCTCTTGTTCTGTAAAATAGCGGGATTATGAAAAATATCGTCATCCTGATTTCCGGACGCGGCTCGAACTTCGAGGCTATTCTCGAAGCCTCCCGCGCCGAACAGTGGGAGAGCGCGGTTCCTGCCCGGATCGCCGCCGTGATCTCTAACCGTCCGCTCGCGAAAGGTCTTGAAACGGCCCGACGCGAGGGAATCGACGCGATTGCTGTGGATCACACGCTCTACCCCGACCGCGAGTCCTTCGAAGAGGAACTGGGGCGGGTCGTTGACCGCTATAACCCCGACCTCATCGTGCTGGCGGGCTTCATGCGCATTCTCACGGAAAAGTTCGTGAAGCCGCGCGAAGGCCGGATTCTCAATATTCATCCCGCGCTTCTGCCGCTTTTCAAGGGACTGAACACCCATGAACGTGCGCTTGAAGCGGGGGTCCGGGTGCATGGTTCCACCGTTCACTTTGTGTCAGCGGCGCTTGATGGCGGCGCGATCATCGGCCAGGCCGTGGTGCCCGTGTTGCCGAGTGATACGCCTGATACTCTTGCCGCGCGCGGTCTGAAGCTTGAGCACGTGATCTACCCGAAGGTCTGCCGCGCAGTCCTTGAGGATCGCGTGAAGCTGGTGGACGGAAAGGCTGTGATGGATGACGAAACCGCCCGGTCGCTCGCTGTTTTCTCAAACGAGCTCTAACTCTTGATTACTCTTCGGACGCGCAGGAGCCGTTGTGCTGCCCCGCGTCCAGATGAAGGCCCCGTGAAAGCGGGTCTTTATTTACTATGCCGAAAAAAGAACAGCGGAAGCGCTTCAGCCGTCCCGCTTCCTCCTCTCCCCGCCGCCCGCAGCGGCAGTCTGAAAGACGGGTCCGCGAACAGGATCCGAACACGATCCCTTCCTATCTCGTGAATCACCTCGCGCAGGCGCTGCGCATGGTGCTGAAGCTGGACGGTCCGGCGGATGTCCTGCTCTCTGTCTACTTCAAGCGTAACCACGAGCTCGGTTCCCGGGACCGCGGCTTTGTCGCCGAAGCGGTGTACGCCGCGCTCCGTCATCTCGCTGGCATCCGCTGGAGAATGGCGCCTGCGGTGCCTGAGCGGTCTCCGAGGCTCGCGGCTCTTGTGACGCTCGCGTCGCTCTACGGGATGGAAGCGCTCGACAGCCGCGATGTCGGAAACGACCGCAAGGCGCTTGAAGCGATTCTCGATAAGAAGGACTCTGACGCGGATCCCGCGACCCGCGCCGAACTCCCCGGGTGGCTTTATGAACGCGTCCGCAGTCAGTATCCGGATCACGACCTCTTTTTCAAGGAAATCGCGACCGGCGCTCCGCTTGATATCCGCGTGAACCTCCTGAAGGGGAAGCGTGATGAGGTACTTGAGCAGCTGAAGGATGAAGGGAAGAAAGTCGTGGCGACACCGATTTCTCCTGATGGCATCCGCTTCCTTGATAAACCCGGCGTCACGCACTGGCCGCTCTATCAGGACGGCGTGATTGATGTTCAGGACGAAGGCAGCCAGCTGATCGCGCGGCTCGTCGCGCCGAAGCGCCGTGAGATGGTGTGCGATTTCTGCGCCGGTGCCGGCGGCAAGACGCTTGCGATCGGCGCTCTCATGCGTTCCGGCGGCAGCCTCTACGCTTTTGACGTGAATGAAAAGCGGCTCCAGGGCATGGTGCCCCGTCTCCGCCGCTCGGGGCTCACGAATGTGCATCCGATCGCGATCCGCGATGAGCACGATAAGCGTCTCGGCCGTCTTCTCCGGAAGTTTGACCGCGTGCTGATTGACGCTCCCTGCACCGGCACGGGGACGCTTCGCCGGAATCCGGATCTTCGCTGGCGTCTTTCCGAGGATGAGCTGCACCGGATCAACGAGATTCAGAAGTCGGTGCTTGAATCCGCATCCCGCCTTGTGAAGGCCGGCGGCCGTCTCGTTTACGCGACGTGCTCCGTGCTGAAGGAAGAGAATCAGGCTGTGGTGGAGGCGTTCCTTGCCGCGCACCCCGAGTTCCACCTGCTGAACGCCTCTGAGGTGCTTGAGGGACAGGGTGTCAAGGTTCCCGCTGAAGTGAAGGACCGCTTTGGCCCATGGTTTGTGATGCTGCCCCAGGTGACGGGAACGGATGGATTCTTCGGCGCTGTGCTTGAGCGCGATCCTGATGCTCCCCGCCGCAGAAAACCCGCGCCGGAAGCCGAAGCGCCGTCCGAAGAAACGGAAAGCGTGAAGGCTGAGGTGACAGAAACGGCCGCGCCGTCATCTGAAGAACCGAAAGCCGAATAAATCGGAGGGAGGGAGAGCGCTCCTGGGGCGCTTACCTTCCACTGATAAAAAAGAAGAGCCGGCAGGAAATTCCTGCCGGCTCTTCTTTTAAGTCTTTCAGGCAATAAAAAAGCTGAATCCGAAGATTCAGCTTCATAAAGGAATGAACCTCAATTACTTGAGCTTCGTTTCCTTGTAAACCACATGCTTACGGGCTACCGGATCATACTTGTTGAATTCCAGTTTGCCAGTCGTCGTGCGCTTGTTCTTGGTGGTCGTGTAGAAGTGACCCGTACCAGCAGTCGACTCCAGCTTGATCTTTTCGCGAGCTCCCTTTGCCATGGTGAACCTCCTAATTAAATTTCACCGCGGGCGCGGAGATCCGCTAAAACCGCATCAATACCAACCTTGTCAACCATACGCAGACCTGCTGTCGTCAAACGCAGGCGGACCCAACGGTTCTCGCTCTCGACCCAAAAACGGCGGTACTGCAGGTTGGGCATGAAGCGACGCTTAGTTTTGTTGTTCGCGTGCGAGACGGTATGGCCGACCATCGGCGCCTTGCCGGTGACTTGACACACTCGTGCCATCGCTATCTCCAGTTAAAATTATCAAAAAACGCCGGGTGCTGACGTAACAGGGCATCTCGCACGCACTGGCGCTGTGAAAACAATTATTCTACGTCAAAAATTTAGTTTTCGCCAATCAAAAGGAAAAAATTACAAATACTTCTCGCTCTTCACCTGAAAATGAAGGCTTGCAGTGTTTCCCAAAAAGGCGAAAATTTTTGGCGCAGTCGTGCATTATACGTAAGTCGCGGAAATCTGTGTAGGAAACCGTCCCGCTTTTTTTCTGATACCGCCTGGAGGCCAGCTTGTCCGAACCGAATACCAAGAGAACCCCTCTGAAAATCTATCTCGCCCAGCCCCGCGGGTTCTGCGCGGGCGTCGATCGGGCCATCGCGATTGTTGAGCGGGCGCTGCTCGTTTACGGCCGCCCGATCTATGTGCGTCATGAGATTGTCCATAACCGGACCGTGGTGGAAAACCTGAGGAGCCGCGGAGCGATCTTTATTGATGATCTCTCTGAGGTGCCGGACGGGGCGACGCTTGTCTTCTCGGCGCACGGTGTCCCAAAATCGGTGGAAGAGGAGGCCGCGAGACGCGGTTTCCGTGTGTTCGATGCCACGTGTCCCCTTGTCACCAAGGTGCATCGCGAGGTCGCTCGGATGCGGGATGCCGGCTATACGGTCGTGATGATCGGGCATAAGGGTCACCCTGAAGTTGAAGGGACCGTGGGGCAGGTTGAGGATGGCATTCTCGTTGTGGAAGATGAGGCGGACGTTGAGGCGCTTCAGGTGCCGGATCCTGAAAAAGTGGCCTACGTGACCCAGACCACTCTTTCGCTTGATGACTCTCAGCATCTTGCGGAGACGCTGAAGAAGCGCTTCCCGCACATCGTCCAGCCGAAGAAAGCGGATATCTGCTACGCCACGCAGAACCGCCAGGATGCCGTGAAAGAGCTCGCGCAGCACGTGGATATCGTGCTTGTGATCGGAAGCTCCACGAGTTCCAACTCAAACCGACTCCGAGAAGTGGCGGAACGCTATCACGTGCCGGCGTACCTCGTTGATACAGCGGAAGACGTGGATCCGGCCTGGCTCAGCGGCCGTCACCGCGTCGGCGTGACAGCCGGAGCGTCGGCCCCGGAGCCGCTCGTCGCGGAACTCGTTGAACGGCTGAAGGGACTCGCCGAAACGGAAATTGTGCCGCTTGAAGGCGTCAAGGAAAATATGGCGTTCCCGCTCCCGAAGGGGCTCTGGCAGAAGGATGTAGACGCGGCGCTCGCCGCGAAGGGCCGCACCGAATGAGGGAAGCGGGGTATCAGGAGAAAATCCTATGGCACCGCGCGGTGTTTGTGATCCGGTCCGATGCGGCGGGCGGTCTCCTTTCAATCAGCACTCTCCGAAGGGATGCGGCTGATGACATTGAGAGCGCTCTTCCGCCGCGGGGAAGCCGGGGGGCAGAGGCTGCGGAAGCTCTTCGGATCTACCTGGACGAGCCTGAGACGCTGGCGCCCGAAAAATGGCTTTCTGAACCCGTGATTCTTTCGCTTCCCGATGCCGTTCAGGAAGTGCTCCGCGCAGTCTCCCGGATTCCCTTCAGTGAGACCGCGGCGGCAGGAGATCTGGGGTTTTCTCCGGAAGCCGTCATGGATGCTGTGGCGCTTAACCCGCTTTTTCCGCTGATTCCCACTTACCGGATTGAAGATGTCGCCTTAGAGGCGGGACCGCGCCATAATGACGGACTCTGGATCTGCGGGGATCTTCGGGAACTTGAGAAATCGCCCCCTGTCCGCTGGTGGTACTAGCGGGGAAGGCGCTTTGGGTTCCCGCCCCGGCCTGAAATAACACGCAAGCAGGGAGGAAAAGATGGCAAAAGAGAAGCATGTGAGCGCGACGCCCGCAACCGACTGGCTTAAGGCGCACAAAGTCAATTTCAAGCTCCATACGTATGACTTCGTTCCGCACGGCGGTACAACCCAGGGGGCCAAGGAACTGGGAATCGATAATCACGTGATGATCAAGACGCTCATCATGGAGGATGAAAACGCTGAGCCTCTCGTGATTCTGATGCATGGCGACTGCGAGGTTTCCACGAAGAATCTCGCCCGTCAGGTGGGAAGAAAACATATTGCTCCATGCACGCCAGAACAGGCACAGAGAAATTCGGGCTATTTTGTCGGGGGCACGAGCCCCTTCGGAACCCGAAAGAGAATGCCGATCTATGTCCAGAGAACGGTGTCTGAACTTCCGGTAATTTATATCAATGGCGGCCGGCGCGGCGTCGTGGCTGAGATGGCGGGCAGCGTTCTGGTGGATGTGCTGGGCGCGACGCCCGTGGATGTGGCGAATCCGAAAGATGAATAATCCTTCAGAAGAAGGGATAAAAAAGGGAAGGCTCTTTGCCTTCCCTTTTTCTTACGCGTAACAGCCAATCAGGCGGTCTGATCAGGATGAGCGGCTTCAGTCAATGTCCACCGAGGTTTGGCGGAGAATGACCAGCGTTTTCTGCATGCGTCGAGTTCTTCAGGTGTCATCGCCTGGAGCCGCTTAAGGCCCGCAATAGCGATCATGGCGCCGTTATCCGTGCAGAGCGAGAGGGGCGGGAAGAAGATCTTCCCGTGACGCTTTTCCACTTCCTGAGTCAGGCGGGCGCGAAGCTGTTTATTGGCGCTCACGCCGCCGGCGACGACGAGAGAGTTGAGCCGGGTCTTTTTCAGCGCGCGAACGGCCTTGGCGGCAAGCACGTCGGTGACGGCATCCACAAATGCGCGGGCCACGTTGGCGCGGAACTGAGGATCCTCAGGGTTCGGAGCCTTTGTGACAGCATTCAGCACAGCGGTCTTAAGACCGGAGAAACTCATATTGAGATCCGGTGAATGCATCATGGGGCGAGGAAGCTCGATCGCTCCTGACACGCCTTTTTCAGCAAGAGCGGAGACTCCGGGACCGCCCGGGTAGCACATGCCGAGAAGCTGAGCGGTTTTATCAAACGCTTCGCCGGCAGCGTCATCCAGCGTTTCACCAAGGAGCTCGTAGCTTCCGAACTTCTGCACACGCATGAATTGTGTATGGCCGCCCGACACCAGACAAAGGGGAAACGGGGAGCGGGATCCGCGAGGAGCGAGGCGAGGAGGTGCCCTTCGAGATGATGGACACCGATCACGGGGATGCCGAGCGCGTAGCCGATCGCGTGAGCCACTGAGATACCGACGAGCAGGGCTCCCGCAAGACCAGGCCCCTCGGTTACGGCAATAGCGCCGAGGTCAGAGCGGGTCTTTCCCGCTTCTTCCAGCACTTCATCAGTCAGTGCGAGAACGCGGCGAATATGGTCACGGCTGGCAAGTTCAGGCACAACACCGCCATAGGCGCGGTGCATGTCGATCTGCGTATGGATGCGATGGGCAAGCAGCCCCTTCTCCGAATCGATGAGGGCAGTGCCTGTTTCATCGCAGGAGGATTCAATACCAAGAATTAGCATGACGCTTATTTTAGTGAAGAGTTGGTGAGCTAATTTACCTCAGACGGCAAGAGGCCGGGCTGAGGAACAGGGAAGGGGTGCCCGCGGGATTCCGGAAGGAAGGGAAAATCCCATTCACTATACAAACGTTTCTATTTATGAGATAATCCAAGACTTGCTGTTTCTATTCAAACTTTTGTCTGAATTGCGAAACAGTGTTTTTAACTTTTCGGGAAAACACACTTCCCTTTTTTAATCAAGGTTTTACTCAATGCCTACCATTCGCGTTAAAGAAAACGAACCCTTTGAAGTTGCCCTTCGCCGCTTCAAGCGCACCATCGAAAAGTCCGGCCTCCTCACCGAGCTCCGTGCCCGTGAGTTCTACGAGAAGCCGACCGCTGAGCGCAAGCGCAAGAAGGCTGCCGCCATCAAGCGTCACTACAAGCGTCTGCGCAGCATGATGCTGCCGAAGAAGCTGTACTAATTCTTTTTTAGTGATGATGACAGGCTCATTTACATGAGCCGCCAGCTGTTGTTTCAGGTCAAATAAAGATGACTCTTAGAGAACAGATCCAGTCCGATATGAAAGATGCCATGCGTGCGCACGATGCTGCCAAGCTGAGTGCAATCCGCATGCTTTGGTCCTCGGTGAAGCAGAAAGAGGTTGATGAGCGCATTACGGCTGATGACTCCGTCATCACCGCCATCATTGCGAAGGCAGTGAAGGAGCGCCACGACTCGATCGAGCAGTACCGCAAGGGCGGACGTGAAGATCTGGCAGCCAAGGAGCAGAGTGAAATCGATGTGTTCACCGCTTATCTCCCGAAGCCGCTCTCAGAAGAAGAAATCAATCAGGTGATTGATGAAGCTATCGCGAACGCCGGCGTTTCCGGTATGGCCGCGATGGGCAAAGTGATGGGCCTCGTCAAGCCCAAGCTTACGGGGCGCGCAGATATGAGCAAGGTCTCTGCTGCGATCCGCGCGAAGCTGCTCCAGAAATAACAAGAAGAATTTGGCGGGCCGCGGTTCGCGGCCCTCAATCATCCATTAACGCATTGAGTTGCTCCGGGTAAAGGAGGTGTTTCCACCCGTGAGCGAGAAAAAAGAACGCCCGGAGACCGTTGGTTCATCCGGGCGTTTCGTTTTTTTGTAATCTGTGTACTGTAATCAGACCTTAGCCGAATTTTCAAAGGATCCGTGATGATTCCTGAGTCGTTTATCAAAGACCTCCTGGATCGGGTGGATATTGTCGATGTCGTTTCCCCGTATGTGAGCCTGAAGAAGAAGGGGATCAACTGGTTTGGACTCTGTCCTTTCCACCATGAGAAAACAGGATCCTTTTCAGTTAACCAGAATAAGCAGTTCTTCAAGTGTTTCGGCTGCGGAGCGCATGGCAACGCTGTGGGCTTTCTTATGCAGTACAAGGGCATCACCTACCCGGAGGCAATCCGGGAACTTGCGCAGAGCGTTGGTCTTCCCGTGCCGGAAGAGCGCGGTGAAAGAAAGCGCCGTGAAAGAAGCGAGTCGCTGTCCGATCTGATGCTGAAAGCGCAGAACTTCTATATTGCGGAGCTTGCGAAGTCCCAGATTGGTCTCTCCTATCTGAAAGAGCGTCAGATCAGTGAGGCGACGAGACAGAAATTCGGTCTTGGCTATTCACCGGATAACTGGCAGGCTCTCGAAGCGGTTTTCGGCGAGAAATACAGCTCAAAAGCACTTGAGGACTGCGGCCTTGTGATCACGAAGGACGGCCATCGCTATGATCGTTTCCGCGGCCGAGTGATGTTCCCGATCCGCAATCCGAGAGGGCAGGTGATTGGTTTCGGCGCCCGGGTGATCGGGAAAGGAGAGCCGAAGTATCTGAACAGTCCGGAAACCGATATCTTCAAGAAGGGGCAGGAAGTCTACGGTCTTTGGGAAGGCCGGGAAGCGATCCGCAAGGCTGGCCGCTCTATTGTGTGCGAAGGCTATATGGACGTGATTCAGCTTTCGCAGGCTGGGTTTGGCGAAGCTGTGGCGGCACTTGGCACGGCAATCGGCGAAGCGCATATCCGGAAGCTCTTCAAAATTGTGCCCCAGATAATCTTCTCCTTTGATGGTGATGATGCCGGGCGTCACGCGGCAAGGCGGGCTCTAGAGCAGGCGCTCCCTGTTATTACAGATACTCAGGAAGCGAGATTTATTCTCCTTCCTCCTGAACATGACCCTGACAGTCTTATTAAGGCTGAAGGGTCTGAGGCGTATGAGCGCGAAATCCAGCACTCGTTCCCGCTTTCCACGTTCTTTATCGATTCGCTGAAAGCCGGAAAGTCTATGGGGACTCCTGAAGGCCGATCCCAGTTTCTCGCGGAGGCAAAACCGCTCCTTCTCTCGATGAAAGAAGCGCCGGTTCTGCGTCAGCAGCTGATCGGCAGCATCGGTCTTGTCGTCCGGATGGAACCCGCGGAAATCTGCAGCCTCATCGGTATTCCCTTTGCCGCCGCGGCGAAGAGCGCGCCGGCAGAGCGCCGGAGGAATTTTTTCCCGGTGAGAGGCCGCGGCGTGGGTAATAACGGGCGCCCAATGGCAGGAGGAGCTCTTCCTGTTCTGGATCGCATGCTTCGTTCGTTTTTCGCGTGGCCCAGTCTTTTCAAAGAGTTTCAGGCTGATATTGAGGAACATATGACCGGGAGCCATCTGGCCGGTGATCAGAAGATTCTTGAAGCCTGGCGCGCTGCGATGGGCGGTGAGGATCAGGAGGAGGGCGGTTCGGTCGACTCTCTCACCACTGGCACTTTGGTTCAGCTTCTGGCCGGAAGCCAGTACAGCGATGAGTACAGCAAGATTGCTTCAGAGGAAATGTCGGTCGGAACTCCGAAAGACGTCGCGCGGCGGGAAATCCGCACCGCTTTTCTGAAAATAGCGCTTGATGAGGTGAGATTCCGGCTGGATGAGGTGGCTTCAGCGGAAGTGTTTGATGCTGAGCTTTACAACGGTCTGCAGACACGTCTGAAGCAGCTGGGCACTGCGCTCAAGCAGGCGGCCTCGGAGGACGTTCCGATGCCGGGTCAGGGTTAATACTCGAGATTTCGAGACTTGTCAAGTGGTCTGTGCTATCATTTTGGTCAACTAGGCCCGCAGAAAGGCAGAACGTTCTGCACTTTTGTACGGGGGCGCCCAGGAGACACATACCAGTCGGAGGCGTCAGTAACACATTGACTTTCCAGATAGATCCTGTGCCGCAGGGAAACCGATGAGAGGAATTCGGCTCTTGCCGGATCAGTGTTTCCCATTATCACAGAGGCCAGATATCTGGATTCAGGGTATTGATGTGACTGTTGCAGGAATACCCGCCGCTAAAAGCTGCAGTGCCGGAATGGCTCTCACCGCGGGAACCCGTGAGGCTGCGCTTGCCTTGAAAAAACATTGGAACAGAAATGGCAACTAACAAAAAGTCGTCTAAAACCACTCAGAAAGGCAAAGCGGCTCAGGCTGTGCAGCCTGAAGTCGTCTACCTGATTCCCGAAGCTGAACTGAAACAGATGAAGCCTGAAGGAAAAGCGCCGGAAGCGGCTGCTGATGAGTGGGTGTTCCTCATTTCCGAGGAAGAGTTCAAGGCGGCTTCTGCTGAAGTTGCCGGTGACGCTCAGCCATCAGAAACTGAGAAGAAGGCCGCTGCTCCCAAAAAGTCAAAGACAAAGACCAAGACGAAATCCAAGGCTGCGAAGAAATCCGGAAAGGCTGATGACGCTGACGGTTCGGATGACGATGTCGTTGGTGTCGACAGCGATGACGAGAATTCGGATGATGATGAGGCCGTGAGAATTGCCGAAGAGGCGCTCACCAAGCAGCCTAAGCGCCGCCGCGGCCGCGGTGCTTCCAAGCTCGCCCGCGAAAAGGCGATGAAGGAAGCTATCGCAAAGTCCTATCACGCGAAGGAAGAAGGCGCGGAAGAGCGTCAGACCAAGTGGCGCGCCCTGATCAAGCTTGGCCGTGACCGCGGGTATCTGACGTACGCTGAGCTGAACGACTATCTGCCTGAGACCATGGTGGAGCAGGACGATATCGATCAGGTGGTGGCTACCCTCTCTGACCTGAATATTCAGGTCTACGACCAGGCACCGGACGCGGAGTCGATGCTCCTGAACGATAACGCCGTCACGGATTCGGATAGTGATGATGAAGCCGATGCCGCCCTCTCTTCAATGGACGGAGAATTCGGCCGCACGACGGATCCGGTCCGCATGTACATGCGCGAAATGGGTTCTGTCGAACTGCTCACGCGTGAAGGTGAAATCGCTATTGCCCGCCGGATTGAAGACGGTCTCGGGCATATGGTGACCGCTATTTCCACGAGCCCGACGACCATCCGCGAGATTCTCGCAGATGCCAAGCGTATTCGCGAAGGCACGCTCTCGATTGATGAAGTCGTTGACGGCATCAACGATCCTGAGAACGAGAAGAAGGACGACTTCGCTGATATCGGCGCTTCCGGTATGACGGCGGGGCAGCTTGAAGAACTGAAGGAACGCGTTCTGAAGATTTTTGACCGCGTCGGCAAGCAGTTTGAAGAGATCAAGGCGATTTATGAGCGTGACCGTTCCCGCTCTCCGGCTTTTATTGAGAAGCAGGAAGAGATCCGCAAGGAACTCTCTCAGGTCCGATTCACGGCTAAGGCTGTCGATCGCCTCTGCGGAACGCTCCGTAAGACGATTGAACAGATCCGCGATATTGAGAAAGAGATCAAGGGACTGGCCGTTGACCGTTCCGGCATCGACCTCAATTTCTTCCTCTCTGACTTTATGAAGCATGAGACGGATCTCAACTGGGGCAAGCGTCTGCTGGAATCCGGTAAGCCCTTCGTTCCCGTGTTCCGCCGCAATCTTCCGGCAATCGAGCAGCTGCAGCAGCGTCTGATTGATATGGAAGTGGAAGCACTGCTGCCGATCCAGGATCTCCGCGACATCTATAAGCAGATGGCGACCGGCGAGGCAAAAGCCCGGAACGCGAAGAAGGAGATGACGGAGGCCAACCTTCGACTTGTGATCTCGATCGCGAAGAAGTACACGAACCGCGGACTGCAGTTCCTCGATCTGATTCAGGAAGGCAACGTCGGTCTCATGAAGGCGGTTGATAAATTTGAGTACCGCCGCGGCTACAAGTTCTCGACCTATGCCACCTGGTGGATCCGTCAGGCGATCACCCGTTCTATTGCGGACCAGGCACGTACTATCCGCATCCCGGTGCATATGATCGAGACGATCAATAAGATGAACCGCATCACGCGTCAGGTGCTTCAGGAAACCGGTCAGGAGCCGGATCCTTCAGAGCTCGCTGAAAAGATGCAGATTCCGGAGGACAAGATCCGCCGGATTCTGAAGATTGCGAAAGAGCCGATTTCGATGGAAACTCCGATCGGTGATGATGAGGATTCGCATCTCGGAGACTTCCTAGAGGATACGGAAACTGAAGCGCCGGCGGAAGCCGCTCAGAATGAGAACCTCGAAGAAGCGATCAAGCAGGTTCTTGACAGCCTGACTCCGCGTGAAGCGAAGGTGCTTCGGATGCGTTTTGGTATCGAGATGTCGAGTGACCACACGCTCGAAGAAGTTGGAAAGCAGTTCGATGTGACCCGCGAACGGATCCGCCAGATTGAAGCAAAGGCTCTCCGCAAGCTGCGCCACCCCTCACGTTCCGATAAGCTGAAGAGCTTCATCGACGGAGAGGATAAAAAGTAGCAGACCGCCTACTCAGGCGGAATTCCCCGGAAAGCGGGGTGAAAGCAGGACATTCATTTTTATTCTGATTTGTCAATCAGGATAGAAACGGGGCGGATACGGTCGCAGAGATTTCGCTCTTAGTTTATGCTGTCACTCCCTTTCGACAATTACAGCTCCTGAGTTGTGCAGGAGCAGAAAAATTTCATTTTTACGCTGCCCCGTGAGCCGGCTAAGCCGGATCTCCGGCGCTGCGGCGTGAATTTCCGCCTCCAGGCGGAACAAAAATGCTGGATGTTTCAATTGGCTACGCTACAAGATAAAACTGAAGAGACGAAGGCCGCCGAACCCGCGGCGTCTGAGACGCTTTCTGCGGCTGCTTCGGCGCCTAAGCCGCCCGTGGTGGTGGTCCGGCGCAGAAGACGGCGCATTGTGAATCCTGAGGCTGAAGCGGCTGTACAGGCTGCTGTGGCTTCCGCGGTGCAGCCTGCCGAAGAAACGGTGGAAAAGCCTGCGGAGAAGCCGGTTGAGAAGCCTGCGGTGAAGCACGTCCGTAAGTCTGAGGCAAAAGCTGTTCAGAAGGTCTCTGAAGCAAAGGCTGAGACGGTTTCCGAGGCAGATACCGAAGAAGCCGCGGAAAAGCCCGCAAAGAAGCGCAAGGCAGCGGCAAAGACAGCTGCCGCGAAGACTGCCAAGACGACGGGTGCCAAGCGCCCCGGCCGTCCGAAGAAGGCCGTTGCTAAAGTCTCTGACGATGATTCTGACTCCGAGGATGGAATCCTTGATCCGGAAAGCCTGATGGAGGGAGATGACGACTCCTCCGCAGAGGACCTGTCGGATGAGGACATCGATCTCGAGGAAGTTGAGAGAAGCGCCAAGAAGAGCTCCCGGGAAGCCCCGTCTGAGGAAATGACGAAGGGGTACAAGGCGCTCGTGAAGCTTGGCCGCCAGAGAGGCTGGATTTCCGTTGAGGACATCAACGATCTGCTGCCTGAGAGCGCTGTGTCGACTGAAGAGCAGGTTTCGGATATTTCCGAGCAGATTGCCATTCTGGGTATTCAGGTGTTCGAGCAGGCCCCGGACAGCGATGACATCATTCTCGCCTCCGTGACCTCTGACAGCCGTGACGACATCGATGAAGACGATGCCGCTGAAATGCTGTCGCCTGAGGAGAGCGCAGGTCTTTCCCGTGATCCCCTCCGCGCCTATCTGCGCGGTGTCGGTACGCATAAGCTGCTGACCCGTGAAGAAGAAATCGAAGTCGCGAAGCAGATTGAGTCCTACACGCAGAAACTCGTGTCGGTGCTCGCTGGCTTCCCCTTCGTGATGGACAACCTGCTCAAGATCCGTGATCAGCTGCAGTCCGGTGAGCTGACAATCGATAACGTCGCTGATGGCTTCAATGAGCCGGAAGGCGCGGAAGAGGTTGCAGAAGGCGATGCCTCTAACGGCGATATCGGAGCTGCCGGCATGACGACCGAACAGCTTTCCGATATGAAGGACCGTGTGGTGTCGATCATCACCGAGTGCGAGGAGCACTACAAGCTCGTGAAGGAGTATTTCCCGGATCCCGAGCAGCACGCCGCCTATAACCGTGAGCGCCGCGCTGTGGTGAAGGGACTCTCCCAGATCCGCTTCTCCGGCAAGATTGTGTCTTCTCTTTCCGATCAGGTGACTGAGCATGTGTCCGGAGTGAATAAACTGCTCTCCCGGATGCGTGCCCTTGCGGTTGATGACTGTGGCATTCCGATCGATAAGTTCCTGAAGGACTTTGATCACCGTGCGACGGATCCTGACTGGTTCCCGTCCATCGTGCGTCAGGGCGCTTCTTATTCAAAGCGTGTTGAGCGCCAGGAAGCGGTGCTGATGGCTATGCAGGAAGAGCTTCGGAATGAAGAAAAGGCCTCCTGCATCACCATTTCCGAGCAGCGTGAGCTTGCCAAGTCCGTGAAGATCGCTCAGAGCAACCTGTCGGCGGCGAAGAGCAAGATGATCGAAGCGAACCTCCGACTCGTGATTTCGATCGCCAAATCCTATGTGAACCGCGGTCTTGCCATGACTGACCTTATTCAGGAAGGCAATCTCGGTCTCATGAAGGCGGTCGATAAGTTTGAATATCGCCGCGGTTACAAGTTCTCCACCTATGCAACCTGGTGGGTGAAGCAGTCGGTTACGCGCGCTGTGGCGGATTATGGCGCGACGATCCGAGTCCCGGTTCATATGACCGAGTCTTATAACAAGCTTCGCCGAATCAAGCAGCGTTATCTGCAGACACATGACGGCAAGGCACCGAGCGATTCTGAACTTGCAAAGCTCGGCGATATGCCGCTCTCCAAGGTTCATCTGCTGATGAACGCGATGCGCGGTGTCGAATCTATCGACGCGCCGATCGGCGATGACGATGATGCGACGAAACTCGATTTCGTCCGGGGTGAGGATGATGCGGATCCGCAGCGCCGCTATATGGAGACCGCGATGAGCGATGAAATCGTTCGCTCTCTCGACGATCTCACGGCCCGCGAAGCCTCTGTTATCCGTCTCCGTTACGGTATCGGATCTAACCGCGATCACACGCTTGAAGAAGTCGGCAAGGCCCTCGGTCTTACCCGTGAGCGTGTCCGTCAGATTGAATCTGCGGCCCTCAGAAAGCTGCGCAGCAATGCCGCGAAGGCGCGCCTGAAGGACTACAAGGACTTCGAGGAATAAGCGCACCGCCGCTTGATTTTCTGTACAATAGCTTTCTTTGTGATCTCCCCGGCCCATCAGGGTTCGCGGGAGACCATCGGGCCAGTAGCTCAGTTGGTTAGAGCAGGGGACTCATAATCCCTTGGTCGTTGGTTCAAGTCCAACCTGGCCTACCATCGTCACGTTTTTTGCATCGGGAAGCCTCAGCGCAGGCTTCTAATTTTGTCAGTGAATGTTCCGGTTCCGATGCAGCGAAGATTCCCACTCCATACTCGCGAGGCAGTACCGTTCTTTTGACTATGACAGAATCGCAGGATTTTTCATCTTTCCAGCTTGATCCCCGGATCCTTGATGCTATCAAGGCAATGGGCTATGTGAGCCCGACCCCGATTCAGGCGAAGGCCATTCCTCTCGTGCTTGCCGGACGGGACGTCATGGGCGCCGCTCAGACGGGTACGGGAAAGACTGCGGGCTACGGCCTGCCGATGCTGCAGCGGATTCTCCCGAAAGCGAATACGAGCGCGTCTCCTGCGCGACACCCCGTCCGGGCCCTGATTCTTGCCCCGACCCGCGAACTCGCGGATCAGGTGAATGAAAATCTCGTTGCTTATGCGGCGAAGACTGGACTCCGGGTCGGCGTGGTGTATGGCGGTGTTGATATCCGCCCGCAGAGCGATATGCTTCGCCGCGGCATTGAGGTGCTGACTGCTACTCCGGGACGTCTGCTTGATCACATCGAGCAGAAGGCTGTGAATCTCTCCCAGGTTGAGATCGTTGTGCTCGATGAAGCCGACCGTATGCTCGATATGGGATTCCTGCCGGATATTTCCCGGATCCTCAACCTGATTCCGAAATCGGTTCAGAGCCTCATGTTCTCGGCGACGTTCTCGCCTGAAATCAAGAAACTCGCGAGCCAGTTCCTGAAGGACCCGCAGCTGGTTGAAGTTGCCCGCCAGAACGCCACGGCGGATACGATCACGCAGGAACTCTACGAAGTGAAGGGTGAGAGCAAGGTTCAGGCCCTGACTGAGCTCCTTCGCCATCATGGTGACGATAACGGTCCGATGCGCCAGGTGCTGGTTTTTGTGAATGCCAAGCTGACCTGCCGCCGTCTTACCCGTCTTCTCGTCAATGCCGGGATTCCGGCTGACTCCATTCACGGTGATAAGACTCAGGATGAACGCCTGAAGGCACTTGAAAATTTCAAGAACGGCACGACGCATGTGCTTGTCGCTACCGATGTGGCGGCCCGCGGACTTGATATCGCCGAGCTCCCCTTCGTGATTAACTTTGATGTGCCGTTCGCGGCGGAAGACTATGTGCATCGTATTGGCCGTACGGGCCGAGCCGGTGCCAAGGGTCTCGCGATTTCTCTCGCTTCGGGCGAGAACGACGAGAAGCTTGTTGAGGCGATTGAGAAGCTGACAAAGCAGAAGTTTGCGAGAAAGCCTCTTGAGCTGACCCGCGAGGATCGCCGCCGTTCGACCTCTGACCGCGGTCAGAGGCGTGGTCACGAGACGCATGCGTATCGCTATACTCCGCCTCCCGCGCCTCAGGATCCGCTTTTTGATCATCCCTATATTGAAAAGACTGGCGCTGTGTCTTCATCCCCGAAAAAAGAAGAGACGCAGCATGCGGCCCGGGCGCTTACCGGATATCGGAATCCTTCGTCCCGCCGCCCGGTCTGCGCACTTCTCGGGGGCGGCTTCCGAAAGAAGCGGAATCCGAATCCGTAATCTGTCAGAGAGGATTCAGGATTATTGCAATTAATCCTGGATCCGCTAAAATTAAAGTGTCATTACGAGTTGCGGTTTAAATACACCGCACGCCAACCTGCCTACCCGGGTAAGGTGGTGGCTCTCAGAGCATTGAGAGAATGAGGTCTCCTCGAGCGGAGGCAATAGAGCGGGAAAGACAAGAGCTCCTCACGTAATGCATGAGGAGCTTTTTTTATGCAGCAACCTGGATGCGCGGCTCGAGGCATCCAGGGCGCCGGGTGATCTCCCGGGCCATCAGGAAGATGGCGGATAGATCGGGTTGGATTTGTTCCATATTGCCGGACCCGGCATGGTGCCAAAACCGGATAAAAAGGAGCCAAAAATGGCAAACCGTCTTACGATCAAAGGTCAGGTCACGATCCCGAAGGAAGTCCGGGATTTTCTTCATCTCACCAACGGCGATTCCGCTGTCGAATTCGTTATTTCTCCTGACGGCTCGGTGAGTCTCCGGAAAGCAGAAACCGAGGTCTCAGCGCCGTCCACAGACCGTTCCCGCTCTAAGAGCGGCCGGCGTGTCGGCGTCGATGTGCTTAGTCTTTTGTCAGGAGTCTGCATCTGAGCGGTGCAGTCGCTGGCTAAAAAATAATTGCCTGATTTTATGTAACTTTTAAATTCTTTCTCTAAGGTTTTGCTGGGTTAAACACTGATGTCGGTCAAACTACGTACGTGTTTGATCGACGGATAATACCCAACATAACTGGAAAACTACTTCTTTTGAAGGTAGTCAATAAAAAGGAGAAAGAAAGATGACTCAGCTCTCCCGTCGTACGATTCTGAAGGCCGGCATGGCTGGATTCGCCGCTTCGGCATTCCCGGGAATCGCCTTTGCTAAAGCAAAGAAGGAAGACAAAAAGGCCGCGAAGTCTGCTGCCGCTTATGACGCTATCGTGCTCGGCGCCGGTGCTGCCGGTCTGATCGCCGCTATTACCGCTGTGGATTCCGGCGCGAAGCGTGTCGCTATTCTGGAGCAGATGGACCGCCCGAACGGCAACGCCATTTACGCTCTGGGCAATATCTGCGGCTGGGGCTCCAAGCGCCAGATCCGTCAGGGCATCAAGGATACGGCCGAGGATTTCTATAAGGCCATGATGGTCACCTCCAATTGGAGAGCTGATCCCGCCCTGACCCGTACCTATACGAACGATATTCCCTCCGGCCTCGACTGGCTCGAAGAGAACATCGGCATTGAATTCGGCAAGGTGAAGAAAGCCCCGTATCCCCGTGAATGGCGTATTAACCCGATTCTCGGCAAGGGCATTACCGGCGGCTCCCAGATGGTACAGATGCTCGTCGCTGCCGCTAAGAAGCGCGGTGTCGTTTTCCTCTGGCAGCATCGCGCGGACAAACTGATCACGGACGATCACGAACGCGTGATCGGCGTCGAAGCTGTTGCTCCGGATGGCCGCAAGAAGTTCTTCACGAAGGGCGGTGTCACGATCGCGACGGGCGGCTTCTCCGCAAATCCTGAAATGGTCGATAAGTACATCGGCGGCTGGGCTACCCGCATGGTGCTTCGCGGCTCCAAGTCCACAACTGGTGAAAACATTTCCTTGACGCTTCCTCTGTATGCTAAGTGCGTCAACATGGACCAGTTCCATGCCGGTCCGATTATCGGTGCAACCCACGTCAATCCTGCTGACGTTCTGAACTCCGGTTATGGTATTCAGGTCAATACTTCCGGTGATCGTTACATGGATGAAAACAACACCTATGTGATTAAAGCTAGAACCACAGCTCAGAAGACACTGGATAACACCGGCTGGGTCATCGTTGACTCGACATGCCCGGTGCTCGACAAAGTTATTCCTAAATTCGATATGCTGAACAGCCCGTACGGTAAGGCCAACACGATCGAAGAAGTCGCTAAACAGGCAGGTTTGCCTCCGGCCAAGATTGTGGCGCTTGTTAAGGAATACAACGATGCAGTCAAGAACGGTACGTTGGGCAAGATGAATCCGCCGAACACCTACAAGAAACCGCATCTGATTGAAAAAGCTCCGTTCTATGCTGTGCCTCTGCAGGGCGGTATGACCGCTACATTCGGCGGCCCGCTGATTAACACGAAGGCTGAAGTTCAGAACTTAGACGGCAAGACCATCCCCGGTCTCTATGCAGTCGGCAACTCCTCCGGCGGTATCTTCTTCCATAACTATGCCGGCGGCGCTCAGTTAGGCGCAGCCACCGTATTCGGAAGAATTGCCGGTAAAGAAATGGCTCAGAGAGCCGCAGCTGCAAAGTAAGAGGAGATCAAAAATGAAAAAAACATTACTCGTTTTAGCTTCCGCTCTTTTCGGAATGAGCGTCGGTCTTTCCGTCTATGCAGCTGACCAG
>ERZ772901.648-NODE-648-length-32885-cov-15.204721_pt1 | contig 32885 bp, 16 predicted proteins | sample MGYA00512123_ERZ772901 | MGnify/ENA primary metagenome ERZ772901 (study PRJEB29015, sample SAMEA2737711) | human gut metagenome | biome: human gut; feature: human-associated habitat; material: faeces | place: China | collected 2012 ...
CCGGCAAAGATATAAATTTATCGGATTTACCCCTCAGATTATTACGTTGACCCCAAAAAATGCGCTATCAGACCTTCACAGGCGGATAGCGCAAGCTACAATACAAAATACAAATACAACTAAACGAGATTTTGTGCTAAAAATTAAAGCATTCAAAGATACGAATAATATTTCATCCGTTCCTCATGCTTGTCTGATTTTTTAATTATCCTTAATATTCAGACTATTCCCTGAGCCATCATGGCGTGAGCCACCTTCATAAATCCGGCAATGTTCGCACCCTTCACATAATTGATGTATCCATCGCTTTCCTTACCGTATTTCACGCATTGTTCATGAATATTGTGCATAATCAGATGGAGTTTTTCATCCACTTCCTGTGCAGTCCAGCTCAGGTGCATGGCATTCTGGCTCATTTCCAGTCCGGAAGTAGCCACACCACCCGCATTGACAGCCTTTCCTGGAGCATACATCATTTTGTGTTCGATGAATGCGTCAATAGCTTCCGGTGTACATCCCATGTTGGAAATTTCTCCTACGCAGAGCACCTGGTTCTTTATCAGGTTCTGTGCATCCTCACCGTTCAATTCGTTCTGGGTAGCACACGGCAATGCGATATCTACCTTCACTTCCCACGGACGGCGTCCCGGCACGAAGGTAGCTCCCGGGAATTTTTCCGCATATGGTGCTACGATGTCATTACCCGATGCACGCAGTTCAAGCATATAGTCAATCTTTTCTCCGCTGATGCCTTCCGGATCATAAATGTAGCCGTCCGGTCCGGAGATGGTAACTACCTTTGCTCCCAGTTGGGTAGCCTTGGTAGCAGCTCCCCATGCCACATTACCGAATCCGGAGATGGCCACTGTCTTGCCCTTGATTTCGATACCCTTTTCGTCGAGCATGTGTTTTACGAAATACAAGCCGCCGAAGCCCGTAGCTTCCGGACGAATCAGTGAACCTCCGAATTCCAGTCCCTTGCCGGTAAATGTACCTGTAAATTCACGGGTCAGTTTCTTGTACATGCCGAACATGTAACCTACTTCACGTCCGCCTACACCAATATCACCAGCCGGAACATCCATATCCGGTCCTAAATGACGCCACAATTCCAGCATGAAAGCCTGGCAGAAGCGCATAATTTCTGCATTACTCTTGCCGCGTGGAGAGAAATCAGAACCACCTTTACCGCCACCCATCGGCAGGGTAGTCAAGGCATTCTTGAATGTCTGTTCAAATCCTAGGAATTTCAAGATAGACAAGTTCACGGAAGCGTGGAAACGGATACCTCCCTTGTACGGGCCAATGGCATTGTTAAACTGTACGCGGTAGCCTAAATTTGTCTGCACTTCACCTTTGTCGTCTACCCATGTCACACGGAATGTGAAGATACGGTCCGGTTCTACCAGCCGTTCAATGATTTTTGCCTTTTCAAATTCGGGGTGTTGATTGTAAATATCTTCGATAGAAAGCAATACTTCCCTGACTGCCTGAAGGTACTCAGATTCACCTGGATGCTTGGCTTCCAGTGATGACATGATTTTGTTAATGTCCATAATCAAATAATTTAAGGTCTGACAAAATGAAATATTTTGTATATGCAAAGATAGAAAATTACCTGTATCGTCAAAGAGTTTTACCCGAAAATTTGACTCTTTAATTGAATTTTGTTAGTTTTTTATCAACTCTCAAGAAAGATTTGCAAAAATCGTGTGAAATTCCGAATTTTGTTTCTGTTATATAAGCTTTAAAAGAAGATACCATGCTCACCAAACTAAGAATTAAACTCCGTCAGCTGTATTTCAAGGATACGCAGTTTGCCAACCTGATGACCAAGCGCATTTTCAACGTGTTGCTGGTGGCCAACCCTTACGATGCGTTCATGCTTGAAGATGACGGCCGCATTGACGAAAAGATTTTCAATGAATATATGAACCTGAGTTTGCGCTATCCCCCTCGTTTCACGCAGGTTTCCACGGCAGAAGAAACCTGGGAACAGTTGCGCAACACCATGTTCGATTTGGTTATCTGTATGCCGGGTTCCGACAACAGCGATACCTTCGACATTGCCCGTGAAATCAAGAAGCAATACCCCCATCTACCGTTGGTTGTACTGACTCCTTTCTCGCACGGTATTAAGGAACGAATGGAGCATGAAGACCTGAGCATCTTCGAGTATGTGTTCTGCTGGTTGGGAAATACCGACCTGCTGGTGTCCATCATCAAGCTGATAGAAGACAAGATGAATCTGGAGCATGACATTAAGGAAGTCGGCGTACAGATGATTATGCTGGTAGAAGATTCCATCCGCTTTTATTCCTCCGTATTGCCCAACCTCTACAAGTTCGTTCTCCGGCAGAGTCAGGAATTTGCCACAGAAGCCCTGAACGAGCACCAGCGAACCCTTCGCATGCGCGGACGTCCTAAAATCGTATTGGCCCGTTCCTATGAAGAAGCTACGGAACTATATAATAAGTATCAAAATAATGTGCTCGGTATTATTTCCGATGCCCGTTTCCCTCACGGGGATGTCAATGACCCGCAGGCTGGTGTAACCTTGCTGCGTGAAGTCCGCAAACGCGATCCGTTTATACCTCTTATTCTTCAGTCGGCTGAGGAAAGCAATCGCTGCTATTCACCGGAGTTGGATGCCGTATTCATTGATAAGAACTCCAAGAAGATGAATATCGACCTTCGTGAGGCGGTGTCAGACAACTTTGGTTTTGGTGACTTTATTTTCCGTGACCCTCATACCATGAAGGAAGTGGCCCGTATTCATAACCTGAAGGAGCTGCAGAATGTGATATTTGCCATCCCTGCCGAGTCTTTCCTTTATCATATTAGCCGCAACCATATTTCGCGCTGGCTGTATTCGCGTGCCATCTTCCCGGTAGCCGAATTCTTGAAACAGATTACGTGGGAGTCACTTCAGGACATCGATGCCCACCGCCAGATAATTTTCGAAGCCATCGTAAAATACCGCAAGATGAAAAACCAGGGAGTGGTAGCCGTGTTCCAGCGCGACCGTTTCGACCGTTATTCCAATTTTGCCCGTATCGGTGATGGTTCGTTGGGAGGAAAGGGACGCGGCCTGGCTTTCATTGACAACATGGTAAAACGCCATACAGAGTTCGATGAGTTTGATAATGCGTCGGTCATGATTCCGAAAACCGTAGTCCTCTGTACCGATATATTCGACGAGTTCATGGACTCCAACCAGTTGTACCAGATAGCCTTGAGCGATGCGGCCGACGACGTGATTCTCCGTGCCTTTCTTCGTGCCAAGTTGCCCGACCGGCTGGTAGAGGATTTCTTTGCTTTCTTCGATGCGGTGAAGGCACCGATTGCCATCCGTTCTTCCAGTCTGTTGGAAGACTCCCATTACCAACCCTTTGCCGGAATCTATTCTACTTACATGATTCCTTATCTGGACGACAAGTACGAAATGCTCCGTATGTTAGGAGATGCTATTAAGGGAGTATATGCATCCGTATATTATAAGGATAGTAAAGCCTATATGCAGGCTACCAGTAACGTGATTGACCAGGAGAAAATGGCCGTCATCCTGCAGGAAGTAGTCGGCACCCAGTATGGCGACCGCTATTATCCGGCCATTTCCGGAGTAGCCCGTTCCATTAACTATTATCCGATTAATGATGAACTGGCCGAAGAAGGAACCGTCAGTCTGGCTTTGGGATTAGGAAAATACATCGTAGACGGTGGATTGACCTTGCGTGTATGCCCTTACCATCCTACACAAGTACTTCAGACCAGTGAAATGGAAATTGCCCTGCGTGAAACACAGACCCGCTTCTATGCTCTCGACTTAAAGAACTTGGGACAGAATTTCTCGCTTGACGATGGATTTAACCTGCTGAAACTTCATGTGAAAGACGCTGAAGCTGACGGAGCCCTGAATTTCATTGCTTCTACCTACGATCCGTACGACATGGTGATACGCGACGGTATTTATCCCGGCGGCCGTAAGCTGATAACCTTTGCTAATATCCTTCAGCACGATGTGTTCCCGTTGGCCCGTATCCTGCAGTTGGCACAGAAATACGGTCAAGGCGAAATGCACCGTCCGGTAGAAATCGAGTTTGCCGTCAATTTTGATGCCCGTACAAAGAGTGGCATCTTCTATCTGTTGCAGATACGTCCGATGGTCGATGTAAAAGCCGGACTGGATGAAGATTTGAGTGTGATTCCTGATGAACGTTTGTTACTCAAGAGCGAAAACTCATTGGGACACGGTGTAATGGACGATATACAGGATGTGATTTATGTCAAGACAGAAGGCTATTCCGCTTCCAACAACCAGTTGATAGCTTATGACATTGAGAAACTCAACCGTCGTTTCCTCGATGAAGGGAAACACTACATACTGGTCGGCCCCGGACGCTGGGGAAGCAGTGATACGTGGTTGGGCATTCCGGTGAAATGGCCCAACATTTCGGCTGCCCGTATCATCGTGGAAGCCGGACTGACTAATTACCGGGTAGACCCCAGTCAGGGAACTCACTTCTTCCAGAATTTGACTTCTTTCGGGGTGGGATACTTTACCATCAATGCCTATATGAACGATGGTATCTACAACCAGGCGTTGCTCAACAGCATGCCGGCGGTAGAAGAAACCAAATACCTGCGCTGGGTACGGTTTGAGAAACCTTTATCCGTCAAGATGGACGGAAAGAAAAAGCTCGGTGTGGTAGAGCTGCCGGAATAAATGTTTTATAAAAAAGACTCCCTTATTCCCATTGTTTATAATAGCAGGGAATAAGGGAGTTTTTATTTAGTTTTTCAACTTTTTGAATCTTATTGCGGATTCTGTTTTAAGTTACTGTTTGTTAGCATAGCCTTGTTCGGGATAGGGAAGAGATTTCTGTTCGGGTTACTCTTATCATGTGAGAACCATGATTTTGTGGTAAAGACTCCGAAGCGAATCATATCCTGACGGCGTCTGCCTTCTTGACAGAATTCCCATCCAAGTTCATCCAGGAATCGTCCGTATTTGATATCAGCACCTCCTTCGTGTGTTTCCTTGTTGGTATCCCGACGTCCGTAATCATAACAGCTTCCTGCTTCCAGTTCATCATCGGTTACTATAGCTTTTGCTTTATTGTCGAATGCACGATAGCGTACCTGAGTTACCAGAGCTCCTGCACCAGGTTGTCCGGAACGCATCAATGCTTCTGCTTTCATCATGAGTACATCTGCATAACGAAGTAAAGGCCAGTCGTTGCTCAGACGGTTGGTGATACCTTTGGCATATTCAAATTTACCCCAGCGGTAGCCATGTCCGGAGTCTGAACTTTCAATGGAAGGAACCTCGTTGATGTAAATAAGCTGCCCTTTACCGTCACTGCGCTGCAAGGCTTCTCCCGATGCCGTCAGCTGCGGTCCCTGGATATAGTTCTCTTTCAGACGCAAATCTTCCGGATCAAATGTATCAATGAATTGTGGTATGGCACATACACCTCCCCAAGGTCTTTCTGTAAACTGGTAAGTATCTTGGTTTTCAGCCGCCAGTGTATACATGTGGAAGTCAAAATCGTTCCATCCTGTCACATAGATTTCATCAAAAGGAAGAGCGAAAATGATTTCTTTTGAATTCTCATTTTTCGTGATGAATACATTTTTCTGTTTTTCTTCCAGGTCGTATTCGCCGGTAGAAGTAGCAAAATCAATCACTGCCTGACATTCGTCAATACAGTCCTGCCAGTGTGCTTCTCCTGCCCAGATTTCAGCATTTAAGTACACTTTTGCCAGTAGGGTGTGAGCAGCCCATTTGTTGAATCGTCCGTAATAGTATCCTCGTGGCGTTTCTGACAGCAGATTGATATTGTCTTTTATTTCTGTGACGATGAAGTTGAATACCTCTTTACGGGTAGCCTGCTTGGGTAAGGATTCATCTTTAAAATCTGTTACCAGAGGCACATTTCCGTAAAGGTCTATCAAGATGTAATAGTAAGAGGCACGTAGTACTTTCAACTCTGCAATCAAGGCTGCTTTGGTTTCTTCGTCCACACTGATTGTACCTTCTTCTATTTGTGAAAGGATACGGTTACATGTGTTTACTCCGTTATAAGTACGCTCCCATCCTTGAAGTACTCCGTCGTCTTCTGTAGTCCAGGTATGCTGATGCCAGCGTTTGTAAATGTATCCGTCTACCCATCCTGTTCCATCACGTGCCGGAATTACATCCTGGTCTGCACATAGTTCTTGTGAGCGTACCACTCCATTCCATTGCAGCAACGTTTCTCTCCATGGAATATAGGCTGCATTTACCAGGTAGCTGACTTCTTCTTCTGTTTTGGGAGAGTATTGATTGGATACTACTTGTCCATAGCTGTCATCCAATAGTTTGGTACATGCCGTATTGCCTATCAGGGCTGAAGTAAGAAGGCATGTAGAAAATAATCTGATTATATTTTTCATGGTTTTTGCTTTTAATTAGAATTTTACATTTACACCTAATGTGAATGAACGTACACTGGGGTATCTGTCTCGTGTATCATAACCTGGGGTTAAGCCATCGGTAGAAACTTCAGGGTCAATGCCTTTGTATCCGGTAATGGTCAGTGCATTCAATACTGAACCATAGATACGCAATGACTTGATGTATTTTCCGATATTGCCAAAACTATATCCCAGTGTAATGTTGTCAATCTTCCAGTAGTCACCGTCTTCTACATAGTAGCTGTTGAATTCAGGTTCCACTTCCGGGCTAAGTGTGTGTTTGCCAAATACCAGGTCATTTACTGATTTCAAACGGTTTTCCATTCTGGCATTTTTCACGTTTTCGTAGTTCATACGAGCACCATTGATAATCTGGAATCCGAATGCACCACGCATTGTGATTGACAGGTCAAAGTTTTTGTATCTGAAGTTGTTATTCCATCCTGCATAGTATTTAGGCAATCCGTTACCAATAATATGTTTGTCTTCAGGAGCATGAGTGAAATCTTTGTAGTTCACCAGATTTCCGTTACGGTCTTCATAAATCCAGCGTCCTTCTTCGTCCACGTCTACAACTTTGAATCCGTAGAAGTTACCGATACTTTCGCCTACTTGTACACGGTGAGAATCTGCTACTTGTCCGGAATATTCTACAGTTCCGGTGTTGAAATAGTCGTATTCTGTTTTAAATACACTTCCTGACAGACTTTCCAGTTTGTTAGAGTTGAAAGAGAATGTACCAGTGGTGCTCCATTCAAAATCTTTTGTTTGTACAGGAATTACGTTCACTAAAATTTCCAAACCTTTGTTTCTCATCTTACCACCATTGGCTGTGGTTGTGTTATACAAGTTCGGCGGAGTAGGTACAGCGTAATCATAAATCAATCCGTCTACCAGTCGGTTATACCAGTCAATACTACCAGACAAACGTCCTTCCCATGAAACCCAGTCAAGTCCGATGTTGGTTTCCTTTTTCTCTTCCCAGCGTAAATCCGGGTTAGGGTTAGAAGCCGGCACGATAGTTTGTATCCAGTTGTTATTTACATAGGCGTATGAGCCATATTTCAGCATGGCTACTCCCAAGAACGGATTTTTAGGTTGTGAACCAGTGACTCCGTAACCAACTCTCAGTTTCAAGTCATCAAAAATCTGCTGATTTTTCATGAAAGGTTCTTCGGTGATTCTCCATCCGAATGATACAGAAGGGAATAATCCCCAGGCGTTGTCTGTTCCCCACAACTGGCTGGCTCCTTCATAACGGAGTGCGGCCATGAACAAGTAACGTTCTTTCCATGAATAAGTGGCACGGCCGAAGAAACCGATCAGGTTAGTCGTTTTTTTGCTTGACCCGGCAGATGCTTTTCCTTCTTTCAGAGCAGAACCGATGCCGATGTTGTGCCATCCGCCAAAGTAATCATCCTGGAAACCGTAGTTGTCGAACCACATTTCTTCATAGTCTGTTTCATTGTAGCTGTAACCGCCCAAGATAGAGAATTTATGATCATTGATGGTTTTGTTGTATTGAGCAGTTAATTCCATCAATTTCTCCATTTCTGTGTAGCTTCCTACAGATGACCATCCATTCTTATGGTCACGCAGCGCAGAAATATGGTTTTGAGTTTCGCTGTATCCGCGGTTCATGTTTTCTCGGGTGTATGAGAATAAAGCTGATAATGTCAAATCCTTGATAGGGTTATAAGTGATGTTTCCGTTGTAGCGTAACTCTGTCTTTTTTACGTTACCGTCTGATTCATACAAGAGTGCCAACGGGTTTTCATATTCGAATTTGTTTACGTTTTCATACCATGAACCGTCAGGGTTACGTACCGGTTCTGTCGGGTTTCTTCTGGTAGCCTGTGAGTAAACACCTCCGCGGAAGCTTCCTCCGTTTTGTGTAGATTCCATCTGGTTTTTCTTTCCGAAAATGCCGAATTTCAGCTTCACCTTATCGTCGAACATCCGATGAGTAATTTCTACTCGTCCTTGGAAGTTATCGAAATCAGATTTTTTCATGGTACCTTGTCTGTCTGCATAGTTGATGTTGGCAATATAGTTTGTCTTGGAATTACCTCCCATCAATGACAAGTTGTGTACATGCGTAATTGGAGTACGGGTGATTTCGTCTACCCAGTCTGTATCATATCCGTAATCGTATTCGGGATACAAGGCTGCAAATTCACGTCCACTCAGCATTTCAAGTCTTTTGGCCAGCATAGAAGTACTGACATAGCCACTATATTCTACAGAGCAGATGTCACCTCCCTTTGATTGTTTGGTTGTGATAAGGATGACTCCGTTGGTACCTCGAGTTCCGTAGATTGCTGCAGCAGAACCATCTTTCAGTACGTCTACACTTTCCACATCTTCAGGAGCTACTGTGCTCAGGCTTCCGGGGATTCCGTCAATCAGTACCAAAGGAGCTGTATTGGCTCCACCGATAGTGTTAGTTCCACGTAAGCGGATCTGAGTTTCACCTGCCGGGTCACCGTTTGGATTGGTGATGGCCAGTCCGGCTACTTTTCCTTGAATCAGCTGACCAACGTCTTTTACCGCACCTTTGACAAAATTGTCCGATTTTACGCTGGAAATAGCACTGGTTACATCTCCTTTACGCTGTGTACCATAACCAATAACAACTACTTCATCCAGCATTTCGTTATCTTCCTTTAAGGTTACTTTTACTGTACCTTTGGCGGGTACTTCTTGTGTAACATATCCGATATAAGAAATTACGAGTGTGGAATTAGAAGGAACATTGAGAGTAAATTGTCCGTCTAAATCGGTGATTGTTCCTTGAGTTGTGTTTCCTTTGACAACTACGCTGGCTCCAATAATAGGTTCCCCTTTGGTGTCGCTAACGCTTCCTTTAACAGAAAGATTTTGTCCCCATCCTACAGTTGCCCAACATAGAAAAAAGACTATGGTAATGACAGTCTGAAGCCATCTGTTGCACGACGGCTTTTCTTTGCATTCATGTTTCATAAAAATTAGTTTTAGAAGGTTATAAATAAAATATAATAGAAGTTAACTTTAAAAGGTTTTGCTTATTTTATATTTGTTCTTGTGCATAAAATCGGGTGTAGTCATATTGATTGGCTACACCCTTTTTCTTCTTGTATTTATAGTTTTACGGTCAGTTTCTTACCTAAATAAGCTACTTTCTTGTCGGCTTTAACCATGACGGTTTCTGCTGACTGCTTGCCAGGCTGCATCAGCGTGATGCGGAAGTTGCGGCGTTTCAGCATCTTGGGGAATTCACCATTGCGGTCGCTGATGGTCAGTGTGCGTGAGGCATCGTCCCAGCTGAACTTGATGGTGGAGAACATACCCTTTTCGTAGTTATAGTTATCAAACTCGTCTTCGTAGAGCACGAATTCGCCATTGGCTCCCGGGTAAACGCAGATGTCCAGGTTATCCCATTTCTTTTCAGTAGAGTACTGTACTTTCGGACCAAGCGGAAGGATACTTCCTGCTTTGATGTAAAGTGGCAGGATGTCAACCGGACATTCGCGCTGGATTTCCTGACCGCCTGCTACGGTTTCGTTAGTCCAGAAGTCAATCCATTGAGAACCTTTAGGCAGGTAGACTTTTACCGGAGCAGAAGCTTTCGCTACGTCGGGCACGGTAGTAACTCCCTTGTTGCCTTCTACTTTCTTGGTGTAAAGCGGTTCTGTTACCGGGCATACCAGAATGTTTTTACCGAACATGTATTCATCGTCCAGCAGGATAGCCTTACGGTCGTTGGCAAAGTCCATTACCAGCGGACGCATCATGGTACCGTCTTCCTGTACTACGGCTCCATCTAAGCTATATATATAAGGTAAGAGACGGTAGCGAAGTTCGATAATACGTTTCTGTGCATCGTAAGCCCAGTCACCTTCCTTACCGAAGAGGTCAATTTCATTCATCATCGGTGAAGAACAGTGGTTACGCATCAATGGCATGAAGCATCCCCACTGGAACCAGCGTACATGCAGTTCCTGATAAGCTACGTTAGTGCAGTCGTTATTGTATTCCCATCCGAAGAAACCTCCTAAGTCCGTGTTCCAGAACGGGATACCGCAAAGTGTGTAGTTCAGTCCGGCCGGAATCTGCTGACGGAGTACATCCCAGCTTGATACCACGTCGCCGCTCCAGCTCAGGGCACCGTAGTGCTGCTGACCCAGGTAACCGGAACGTGTCATCTGGAACACACGTTTATCGTCCGATACGGCACGCTGGTGTTCATAGATACCCCGGTTGTGGTCCAGCGGGAACGCATTGTGTACGGAGCGGAAAGAACCATCGGCTGTCATCAGGTCGAAGTCGCTTTCTTTCGGGTTCAGATGGTCGGGTTCTGTAGAGTCGGTCCACCAGGCATCAATGTTCATTTTATGCAGGTGGCTGAGGTAACGCCAGTACAGGTCGCGGGCACCTTTGTTGAACGGGTCGTAAGGGTGTGCACCCGATTTCGGAGGCCATGTTTCAAATTTCAGCAAGGCTCCCATCTTGTCCAGTTCCTTGAACTGGTCGGTCCATGGTCCGAAGCTGGCCCATACGGAAATCATCAGGTGTGCATTGTTCTTATGTACGTATTCCACCATTTCTTCCGGGCTTTTGAAACGGGGTTTCGGATAGCGTGCATTCTTGTCTTCTCCATTCGGAAGGTAGCGAAGTGCTTCCTTGTCGTCCATCTTGTTGATGTAGCGTGGATTCACGAATTTCATGGCATTCCAGTTGGAATCACATCCCCAGTACTGCCAGTCCTGTACGATACCATCCAGCGGAATCTGGAGTTTACGGTATTTATCGAGTACGCCGCACAGTTCGTCCGGACTCTTGTAGCGTTCGCGGCACTGCCAGTAACCCATGGTCCAGAGCGGGAACATGGTAGCCTTTCCGGTCAGGTCGCGGATGCAGGCGATTACACCATCCTGTGTACCGTCTTCGTACAAGAAATAATAATCAGAGCAAAGTCCGACTTGTGAAGAAAAAGATGTTTCATACGGCGTATCGCTGAAGTCAGAAATGCCTGGATTATCCCAGTACACGCCATATCCTTTTTCAGATGTGAAATAGGGGATACAGATATTGGTATTGCCGTTTGACAGGTGAATTTGCTGGTTGCGGTGGTTCATGGCTCCGCTCTGGCGTTGTCCTAATCCGTAGATAGCTTCTTCCGGTTCAAGGCTGAATGCCTGGCTGACGGTAAATGCGTCACGGTTTACGTCCTTGCGCGGAATGAAATTGGTACCTTCCACTTTTTCCTTTAACAGTGTTTCCCCTTTCAGGTCGGTATAAGTCACCTTTCCGGTAGCTACATCGAGTGTCACTGTCATTTTTCCGGAGGTCATGCATACCGTGTTTCCATTCTGTTTGTAGGAGATTTCTACCTTTTCCGGAGTCTTGATAACCGGATAACTTTTCTTTTCGGGCATTTCAGCCGAAGGATACTTTACGATGCGCACAATAGAAGGAGAGTAGAAAATCACTTCCCCGTTCAATGTGGGCTGTGCAGTCTGGAACTTTCCTCCCTGAGCGGTTTTTTCAAAAGTCTGACCGAAGGAAGACAAACAAGTGGCCAGTGCAGCAAGAAATAAAATCTCTTTTTTCATGTTGAACAAGTTTGTTTTTCGTTAAATCTGAATACAAAGGTTGATGGTTCAAATGTAAAGAGATTCTTTTTAGAGCAGGAGAACAGAATGCGCCAAAGAGCGGTATGAAATGCTTCAGAGAGGGGGCTGATTCATTTTTACCCCTCTTTTGATTCAGATGTATCCCCTTTTTCCTGCTGTTTCTGAAACTCGCTGGGGGTCATTCCGTATTCTTCCTTGAAGCAGGAAGTAAAATATTTCCGGTTGTAATAGCCTAATGCCAGGGCCACTTCGTTCACGGTGGTATGAGGATCTTTCAACATGCGGCAGGCATGTTGCATCTTCACGCGACGGATGTACTCCAATGGAGTAAGCCCCGTAATGGCCTTGAGCTTGCGGGTCAATGTGGAGCGTGACATGTTGACTTTTTCTGCCAGATGCTGCACGTCGAATTCAGCTTCACTCAAATTATCTTCTACCGCTTTCAGGATATTTCCTAACAGAATTTCATCCAGTTTGGCAAATTCCATTTCTGAAATACGGACTTCAGTTTGCGGAACAGGCTTTTCATCCAGGTAGGAACGCATTTTCATCAATTCCGCGCTGTCGGCATACAGTTCTTCATTTTTCAGCTTCATCCGGCGGAGGTAGAAACGAAGTCCGACAAAGATTCCGGCTATCACTACCAATATATAGAAGGCGATGGCCCACCCCGTCTGGTAGAAGGCAGGCAGACGCTCAATGTGAAGTCTCGTGACTTTCTCACTCCATATTCCATACCCGTCGGTCGCCTTCACCTCGAATACGTAGTTTCCGTGAGGCAGGTGCTTGTAGCTGACGGTATGTTGTCCTACGGTGGTGTAGTTCCATTCTTTATCCAGTCCGGCCAGGCGATAAGCATAACGTATTTTGCGGGCATTCAGGTAGTCAAGAGATGAAAAATGAATGTCCAGATCATATTCGTCCGGCTGGAGTGTCAGAGAATTTCCGTTCACTATGGGTTTGCCCATGACGTACAGTCCTGTGATAAACGTCGGAATATCCTTGCTGGGCTGGTCAAGGCGGTCGGATGGAGTTACTGCACAGATGCCCGGAATGCCACCGAAATAAATCCGTCCGTCGTGTCCCTTACAGATGGCTGTAGGAATGAACCGGCGGAGCAGTATGGAATTGTCGGTGGTAAGATAGGTGGAAAACGAGTGGTTTTTCGGATTATACTCAATCAGTTTCTGGTTGGTGTCTATCCACAGATGGCCGTATACGTCAAACTCCAGCTGGTTGACAATGTTTCCGTTCAGTTCGCATAGCCGGGTATGATCCGTCAGTTTTTTTGTCTGCATATTCAAGGCATAGACTCCTCCTTCCTGCGTGCCCATCCAGATGAGGCTGTCTTCCTGCACACTCAGGCAGGTGATAGAGAGAGGAGAATGAATCTTTCGGTATTCCCCCTTGGGAGACAGCTGATAAAGCCCTTTATTCAGTGTTCCAATCCATAGATTTCCCCGCTTGTCTTCCTTGATGGCACTTACCAGTCCTAATGTATCGCAGACCGTATGCCATTGGTTATTGTGCAGAGAAAAAGCAAACACTCCGTTGTTGGTACCTGCCCAAAGTGTGCCGTTACGGTCCTCGTAAGTCTGGGTAAAATGTCTTTGGGCCTTTTCCGGAAGGCTCATGGCACGGAAGTGCTTCATTTGCATACCTTCCCGTCCGAGTTCATAGATAAGGTTGCGCCCTTCAGGTATCACCCATACATTTCCTTCCCTCCGAGCCTCGCTCATTTGCTTGATGGAGCCGAGAGAAAGCGTTTTCAGCGTGGAGAAGTCGTGGTAGAGACTGACTGTATGGTTGGACAGGTCGTACAGCCCGAGTCCTGTCCGTTCCTGTGATATCCACATCTTGCCTTCTCCTGCATCGCAGAGGGCCATGATGGCCGGTTGAAAGCGTACCCGCTGTGGCAGAGCTGGCAGGGAAAATTCTTCCGGAGCGTTTTCCGTAAAATGGATAATGAAGCTTTTCCCGTCAAAAGAGGCTACCCAGAGATTACCGTCTTTGTCCTGGTAAATTTCATTCAGCATGTTTCCATATTCAGCCGGCAGACGAAAATCCGTCTGGCGCAAGCAGCGTCGGGCTTCATCGTAGCGCATGGCTATCAGAGAACTTCTGGTAGTCATCCAGAGAATTCCTTCGCGGTTATCCTGCTCCAGGTATAAGATGTCTCCTTCTGCTTCTCCCATAGGATTTACGGGAAGTGGCGAATAGGTATAGATGGAATCTTTGGGTGCGGAAGGGTCGAAGAGCAACAGACCGTCGGAACTGGTGCCTACCCAGAAATAATTATGAGTGCGGTCCTGAACGATGCAGGTCAGGTTTCGTCCTGAAGGCGGATTGGCATAACGGGTAAAAGTGTCTGTCTTTTTATCGTAGCGATAGATACCTTCCCTTCCTACGGTAATCAGAATCTGTTTCTGCCGGCTTTCGCAGAAACCGGCCATCCATGAGGATTTTCCTTCATGGTCGTATAGCAGGTAGGTTTTCTGTAATTTCCCCTCAGTGTTGTATCTCAGCAGTTTATGCCCCGTAGCTATCCACATAGCCCCGTCGGATGTCTTTCGTATGCTGTAGATAAAACTTGTCTGTAGCCGTTCAGCGTCCAACGGTGTAACTTGTCTGCTGGTTTTGTCCAGCATGTAGGCTCCATGGTCGGTTCCAAACCAGATTCTTCCCCTTTCATCTTCGGCAATGGACTGGATGGTGTTGTCATTCAGCAGTCCCGGGGTATTGATGTCGGAACGGATGACATTAATCTGGTATCCGTCGTCGCAGCAAAGACCGTTCACTGTGCCATACCACATCAGTCCTTCGCTGTCCTGAAAAATGCGGTGTATGGCACTGACCGGAAGCTGGGGCAGGGAAGGCACGGGAGTAATCCGGATATTCGAAGTGGCTTGTATGGTAATTTCTATCAGGCTGAAAATGAGTAAAAAACAATATCTTTTCATGGGCTTTTTCAGGACGCTAAAAAACGCAAGTACGTTTGCTCTAAAACGCAAGTACGTTTTGATTGAAACGCAAGTGCGTTTTAATTCAAACGCTTTGGCGTTTTCCTTTAAACGTAAGTGCGTTTTTTCAGGTATTTTGAACGAAAATCTCTTATAATTTATAATCGTTTGTTTATTAATGCTTTATCCGTTGTTTCGATATTCAAGCGGGCTCATTCCTACATAGCGTTTGAAGTATTTTCCGAAGAACGATACATTGGCAAAATTCAGTGAGTCGGAAATGTTCTGGATGGAAAGCTGGGAAGACTTCAATTGCGATTTGGCATCCATGATGACCATAGACGAAATAATGTCTACACAGGTCTTTCCCGTAATCTGTTTCACGGTAGTGCAAAGATGTGCATGCGTAATTTGTAGCTTTTCAGCATACCAGGCTACGTTTCGTGTCTGGCTGTAATGCTGCATGACCAGCTGGGCAAAGTTGCGGCAAATCAGTTCGCTCTTTGATAGCTGATGCACTTCGTCGGTCTTGTTCCGATAGAGGATGGATATACCTTTATGTATGTCGGCATACAGATTGGTCGCGATTTCCGGTCTGATTTTCTCCGGAAGGAATTCATACATCTTGATAAGCAGCTGCATGTACTCCTCCATCATTTTGGCACCTTCCGGCTTTAGATTGATAACGGGACGCCCCAGTGTGATGTACATCGTATCCAGAAAAGAATGCGACTGAAGATTGTGTTCCATAAACTGAGAAGAGAATCCTCCGAAGTAGATGTTCAGGTCTCCCTTGATGTCGTTTATCTGAAAGATACTTCCTGGGGTAAGTACGATAAAGTCGTTGGGCTCTACCGTTATCTTGTTGAGATTGACCGAGGCTTCCACTTCTCCGGAAGTACAAAGTACGAAAATCTCACATTTCAGGCGTACCGGATAGTTTCTATATAACCCTAACAATTCCTTACTGATACCGGTGCCTACCAGCCACTCTTCGGGCAGGTCTATTTTAGGTAATTCTTTTTCCATTTTATTCTGTTTTTTATTTATTGCATGCTTCCACCACTCTTGTTGTCTCCGCCTGCCTTTACGTCATCATTTGTAATGCTACGCTGTGTCTTTTTCACCTGGGTTTTCAATTCGCCGAACCGCCAGCTGATGCTGATGCCGTATCTGCGTGAGGGATAACTGTTTTTTGACCATGAGCGGAACGTGTCTGTCCACACCTCATTGCTATAGGAGTTGTATTTCTGGAAGATATTGCTGGCAAAAAGCGAAATATTCAGCCGTTTGTCTTTCAGGAAAGAACGGTTCAGGTTGACACCGTAATAGTAGAAGGAAGAACCTTTTCCTTGCAGGGATATGTAAGGAGTGCTTCCTCCACCGTAAAAGCTGAGACGCAGCTCCCAGGGGATAGTCTGCTGTATGTTGGCAAACACCTCACCGGCAAATCCACTGTTGCGTGAGTTCAGCTCCTTACTCTGGAAGTCGGAATAGCTTCCGCTGGTATTAAGTGAGAGGCGGGTAGTGCTGCCCGGATTCCAGTTCATCCATAAGGCCAGGCGTGTGCGCTGGCTCTTGCCTACATTGCCGTAGGTATTCTCCTGTACCCCATTGTTCATGAAGGAATAGCGCTCAATACCGTTGTTGGTAAACGTATAAGTAAGGTTGGCATTCAGGCTGAACTTGGCACTGAAGGTATTGAAGGTCATTCCAAGAATGTGTGCCTTTTCTGTGTCCAGGTCCGGATTACCGTAGCTGATGGAAGTCGGGTTGCTGGTATCGCGGAAAGGATTCAGGTACCATATTCCCGGACGGTTGATACGCATGTTGTAGTTGGCACGCAGGGTAGCGCTTGTACCTAACATATAAGACAGATTCAGGGTAGGAACCACGTCATCGAATCCGGCTTTGAAATTGCGTTCGGGCATATAGTCATATTCCACGTCCATGAACGTATGTTCGTAGCGCACACCGGCTTTTGCTCCGAATTTCTTCCATTTCAACTGATAATCAGCGTATGCTGCCAGGATGTGCTGTCCCTGCTGGTACTTACTTGAAAGGTCCTGGCTGGCTTCCATTTCGCCTTGGCCATTTTCCAGGAAATACCGACTGTCACTGTAATTTTCACGGAAAATGTATTTCATACCGGCGTCTATGTAGTGCTTTTCATTCAGCGGATTGACATAATCAACCTGTGCCGTATGCTCTGCCGTATGCGCATCGTTGTCGAAATACTGGTGAAGCAGGTTGAAGGGTACATCTTTCATTTCGTCATAGTCGGTATCGGCTTCATTGTTGTTCGGCGAGTTGTTGAACTTGTAGGACAACGTGAGGTATTCTCCTTTCTTCTTGAAAGAATGCTGGTAGTCGGCATTGATACCGATGTTTCCAAACTGACTGATTGACCGGTTGAGAGTCTGGTAACTGTAGCGTTCTTTCCAGTCATTGTCGCTCATGATGGTACGCGAATCGCTGTGTGTGTCAAATTTCCCTCCAAAAACATTGGCTGAAAACGTAATCAGGTTCAGGGTGTCTATCTCATAACTTCCTTCAATGTTGCCAAACTGGAAATTCCCTGTACTCTTGGAAGAACCTTGTGTCAGCAGATGGCGGTAGTCGGTAGACGTAAAATCTTCACGTTCGCTGTCAGAAAGGCTGCGAGGCTGGTTCTGATGGTTATATGAGTAATTTCCGGTGAGGGTAAGCTTTCCTACCTGCACTGTTCCGTAGCCATATCCCGACAGTCCCATGTTATTGACATTGGCTCCGAGCGTAACATTGTATCCCTGCATCTTGGCATCGGTCGTAATGATGTTCAGGATACCTCCGATACCTTCTGCGTCGTATTTAGCTCCCGGTTCCGTTATCACTTCGATGGACTTGACCGAGTTGGCTGGCAGACTGCGGAGCACCTCCTTCGGGTTGTTGCTCATCAGCGTATTGGGCTTTCCGTTTACATGTACCTTGAAATTGCTGGAGCCGTTGACTTGTATGTTGTCCTCTCCATCGACGGTGACGAGCGGTACCTTTCGCAGCATTTCGAGGGTAGTATTGGTTTTGGAATCAGGATCGTCTTCTATGCTGTAAGAAATTTTGTCAATTTCCGCTTTTACAAGAGGTTTCTGGGCTACTACTTCCACGCCTTTCAGCATTTGGGCATCATCGCAGGTATAAAGTGTGCCCAGGTCGGCTACCCGCTGGTTATTGGTGATGCTAAAACGGCGGACCACTGTACGTTTTCCTACCGAAGTGATTTGCAGGGTATAATTCCCGGTTTGCGGTAATTTCTCCTGAAATTTTCCTTTCGCATCGGTCACATTCATTCTGACCGGTTTCTCCGGCGATTTGTCGAGCGTAATGCGTATGGTGGCATAGGGTTCGCTTTCATGTGTCAGTGAGTCGACAAGTATACCTTTCACGGAAAATTGTGCGTGAACATTACAAATGCTTAGAATCAGAAATGTAAAGATGCCTGTAAATTGTGCAAGAATTTTGTGTTTCATAAAAAAGGTGCGTGGTTGCGGTTTTTGGTTTCTTGTTTGTTTCAAGTTGCCCAAAGATAGGGAAAAAATAAACTGCTTCTGTAGGTGGTAATTTAAAAATATGAAAAGGTGTGATAAAAGAAGTAATGGTATATTTTAAAAATAGACCATTGATGGGTTGTAAAAGTGCTACTTTTTAGTTAATTATCAAGGCTATTTGGACAATTTCCTTTTGCTGGCTTTAAAAATCAGCCAAAAATAAAATAAATAGACCTTGTGAGGGTTTGGGAATTGGTGTTACTTTGCACGCGGAAAAATAGTGTTCCGTATAAGTTTAAAGAAACTGATATATTTGATGTTTGCTGCAATGAATCTAAAAAAGAGAGTAATACTCATTTACAGCTTATTATCTTTGATTTTGGTGTCCTGCGCTAAAGAGGATACAGCAAAGAATAATGGAATGGGTACTTTTACAATGAAGCTGAATGCGACTAGTGAAGTGATAGGTCTGAATGAAAAATCGCGCGCAGAAGAAGCTGGTGAAGGTGAAACATTGATTCTGCCCGATGTGAATGATTTCTCGGTTAGCATTTCTTCTTTAGGAGAACAGGTTTGTGGATGGAGTTCTTACAAGGACATGTGCGAAGAGGAGATGCCTGAATTACGTGTAGGTACCTATCAGGTAAAAGCATGGTACGGAGATGTGTCAAAAGAAGGGTTTGAGTTACCTTACTTTGAAGGAAATCAGGAATTTTCTATAAAGAAAAATGAAACGACTCCTGTAGAAGTTACTTGTTATTTGGGCAATGCTCAAGTGAAAGTTAACTATACTGATGAGTTTAAAAGCTATTTTTCTGATTACTCTGCTGTCATTGCGACCTCATTAGGAAATGAGGTGGAGTATGTAAAAGATGAGACTCGGGCTGCTTATTTCTCTCCGGGAGAGTTGATTGCAAAAGTAAAAGTGAAAAAGTCTGGCCAGTCAACAGAGGCGGTTTATCAGGCTAAAGTGTTTACTGCAGAGTCTCGCCATATCTATACGCTGACGTTGGATGTGGATGCGGGTTCGGCTACTATGACGGTTTCTTTTTCTGAGGATGTCGCAGGAGAAGAAGTCCGATTCGACGTGTCGGATACAGCTTTGAATGCACCGGCACCTTATTTTAAAGCTAATGGTTTTACAGATAATGTTCCTCTTAAGCCGATTGAAGGTGCAGAACAGAAAGAACAGGTCACAGCTTATGTGAATGCGGTGGCAGGTATTCAGTCTTGTCGTTTGACTACTACTTCAGACTTCCTTTCAGAAAAAGGATGGCCTGCTGCAGTCGATTTAGCTGCTTCTGGAGAATATGCTTCCATTTTAACAGAGATGGGCTTGAAAACGAAAGGTTTGGAAGGGAATCGTGCCCAGATGGCTCAGGTAGATTTTACCACATTGATTGCAAATTTACCGACAGGTGGAAATCATGAATTCAAGCTGGAGGCTACGGATGTATATGGTAAAGTTTCTGAACTTCCGTTGGTATTGACTGTGACTCCACAAGGATGTGAGTTCTCTGTGGCTGCGTCTACGATAGAGGCTCCTTTTTACGGGAATACTTGTCAGGTAAATGTATCATTTAAAGATGGAAATCCGGCAAACGTACATTTTCAACTGGCAGAAGGAAAACAGGATTTGGAATTTGTGCGTGCTGAAGAATTACCATCAGAAGAAGGCCTGAAGGTCTATACGGTTTATTTGAAGGCACCTGAAACAGTGAAGTTTATAAATCCATTTAAAGTCTCTGCTTCTTACTTAAGTTATATAAAAGAAACAGGAGAACTTCCTGTGAGTATGGGTATTTTAGTGGATAACCCAGGGGACGTGTGGGCTAAGAAAGCTGTGTTTCATGTATATAATGAAACTGCTTTGGCTGATATAAAACTACAGAAACAGCAGGGCGGTTCCTGGATGGATGTGACAACTGAGGTTAATGGCAGCTATGGCCTGACGGCGAAGGGGCTGGAGTCGGGGTCCTCAGTGAAGTTACGTGCCGTAAAAGGGAAGGAGTATTCTAATTCTGTGGACATCGTGACGGAAGAGGAGTTGCAGGTGCTTAATGTGGGGTTTGAGGAGTGGAGCGTACGTCAAACTTGGACTAGTGAGTCATTTGGTGGAAAAAAAATATATGCATATTATCCATACTCTGATGTTAATAATCAATGGTGGGATACTAGTAATGAGATTACAACTCAGAAAGTGAACGGAATTTATTATTCATGGTACTATGCGGTGTATCCAGGAGTTGTACCTACGAATGCATCGGAATTGCATACTGCCTCATGGATGCTGGGAAGAACAGATGCGGCACATTCAGGAAGTGTAGCAGTGGATATAGCGACCGTTGGTTGGGGATGTAATAATTGGGGACCTACTGGTGGGGATGGGCCTGATTATAAGACGGCTGGAAGTTTATTTGTTGGAGTCTTACAAGATAAACAAGAAATTTTGGGAAAAGAGTTTAACTCTCGTCCTTCTAAGGTGCAGTTTTATTATAAGTATTATTCGTATAATGGAGAGTATACAGTTCCATTTGTAAGGATATTGAATAAAGATGGAGTAGCAATAGGTTATGGGGAGATTAAGATAGCTAATACGGTAGATTCTTATCAAGAAGGCCTTATTCCGATTACCTATACTGTTCCTACAGATAAAGCTACTTCTATTATAATCATATTTAAGTCTACAACAGTAGAACAGCCGGGTACTGCTGAGTTTACTGGCAGTGATGGCCTATTTTCTGGCTATGGTGACTCCCGTCATATAGGAAGTATTTTGACAGTAGACGATGTAAAATTAATTTATGAATAAAATAAACCTAATTTATATGAAGAAACAGATTTATTTCTTATTAAGCTTGTTCGCAGTTGTTTTATTGACAGCAGCTTGTCATAGTGAAAAGGTGGATTATGAAATAAAGCAGGAAGGACAGTTGAACTTGTCTTCTTTGCAGTTGACTCCTAATACGGACCCGCTGGTTACAGAATCACGTGTAGCGGCAGAATTAAATGATTATATTGTGGAAGTGTATACTGAAGCGGGAGAACTTGTGAGTTCATGGAAGTACGCTGAGATGCCGGAAGTGTATACACTGAAAATAGGGAAATATAAGATTGTGGCACATGCTCCTGTTACGGAAGGCGCGGCTTTTGATACACCTTATTGTGAAGGAGAATCAAAAGTGTTTGAAATTACGCAAGATAACTTGACGGATGTGGGAGAAGTGGCATGTACACTGCATAATGTGAAGGTTACTATCAATTATGCTGATAATCTAAAACCTTTATTGGGCGATGATGCGAAGGTGACAGTTAAAATAGGTTCGGAGTCACTGGAATATGGAAAGGATGAAACTCGTTCGGGGTTCTTTCATTGTACAGAAACGAATACGGTTGATGTGATTTTTTCTGGTACAGTGGATGGAGTTGCGGAGAATGTAACCAAATCGTATACAGGTGTAGCGTTGGGCACAGAACTGATAGTTACATATAATTTGATTGATGCGGTGTTTGTGGATCCTGGTACAGGAGGAAGTGCTTCTGTAAACGGTTTAAAACTGGATGCGACTTGCACATCGGTAACTATAGAGGGATCGGTTCGTCCTGAAGAAGATGAAATTTTAGATTTTGGAATTCCTTCCATTGTGGGAGAAGGGTTTGATTTGAGTCAGCCTGTCACGGATTTGTCTCAGGAAGTGGTAGTAGACTTACTGGCTCCAGAAGGGGCAGCACATGTATTTGTGGAAATAACTTCTGATAATGCGGAATTTAGTGGAGTAATTGCAGAAATGTTTCCTCAGAATCCTTTTGATTTGGCTGAACCTGGTGAGGCTGAAGAAAATTTAAGTAATTTAGGTTTACCTATAAAGGAAGAAGTGATTGGTCAGCAGAAAGTTGTTTTTGATGTGACTCAGTTTGTTGGCTTGCTGGATGGCTTCCCAGGTGTTCATCAGTTTAAGTTAACTGTAGAAGATGTGAATGGAGAAAAGGCGGAAGCTACTCTGACAATTGACAGTAGTAATGCACAGTAAATTTAGGAAGTGATGAAAAAAGTATTCTTAATAATTGGAATCATCTTTTCGCTTTGTGCTTGCCGGCAGGAAAATCGTTATTTGGGTGAAGGAGAAGGGGCATTGAGTCTGCAAGTGACGATGGGAGAAGCTGTGGAGGTAGTATCCAGGACATCTCTTGAAAATGAAGAGATAGAAGCCTTGAAAAATGATTGCAAGGTACGTATTTATGAAGGCGATAAGTTAATACGAAAATATTCCTCCTGGAGTTCTGTGCCTGAGAAAATAGATTTGTCAGCAGGTACAGATTACCGGGTTCGGGTCGTTGCGGGTGATTCGGTCTCAGCTTCATTGGATAAGAAATATTATGAGGGAGTAGAGACGTTTTCTGTGGTTGATGGCCAGACAACTTCTGTGGAGGTAAACTGTAATATTGCCAATACGTTGGTGAAGGTGAATTTTAGTGAGGAGCTGAAAACGTATTTGGCTTCAGGTGCTGTGACTGTGTCGGTTGATGCAGGCAATGGTGCTTTAGATTATAATTGGAGTGAAGAAGGAACGGAGTCTCCGGTGGGATATTATATGCTTCCTTCAGGGAAAGAATATTTGACTTGTGTCTTTAATGCTACCACAAAAAATGGGAAGAAAATAACTCAGACAAATAAGATAGAGCCGGCTAAGGCTTCTACCTTATATACGCTAACCTATGCGCTTAGTACTGAGGAACCTGAGCATCCTACTGATGAAGGTGGAGCGTTTTTTTCATTGAAAGTAGATGAAACTCCACTTTATACACAAGAGGAAGAGATTGGCATTTACCGTCGTCCGGTAATTCGCGTAATGTCGGGAGAAGAGGAAATCAATACAGATTCTCCTTGGTTTCTTAGCTTGAACTCTTCTGTATCTCCCCAAATAATTATGTCTGGTTCGTCAACTTTGACGACAGCTTCTGTAGAGGGAACATTATTGGAAAAGTTGGGACTCTCAGGAATTATTGATTTGTTATCGGAAGAGTCAGTTGGAGCGTTACAGCAGAAGGGAATTACCTTGACAATTCCTGCGGAAGCTCAGGGAAAACAGATTGTCATGGATTGGGGGAACTCATGGAATGAACTGCTGAAAGAAGAAACGATGTATTCATTGAGATACGTACTGGCAGATGAACAAGGAAAACAACGTGAACTTGACTGGCAGATTGTGGTATCGGATATGAATGTTCAGGCGGTTGAAATCCCACGTTTTGAGACTTGGGCAGATAGAACGGTCTTTTATGGAGAAGTGATTGAAGGGCATACTCCAGGAGCAGAAACGGTATATAGTTTCCAGTATCGTAAGAAGGGAGAAGAAGCCTGGAGTCAGAACATTCCGGCTGTTCTTTCTGGGCAAACAATCAAATCAGATGTATTGAAGGGACTTACTCCGGGAACTACATACGAATATCGTATTTTAGAGGATACGAAGATTTCAAATATGATTTGTGAAGTGACTACAGAAAGTGTTTTCCCTTTAGATAATAATAGTTTTGAGTATACGTCAAGAGACGGAAAAGTATTAAGAATTAGTCCGGATCCTTCTAATTATTGGTGGGATAGTGGTAATGAAGGTTCTGCTACGTTAGGTGTAGACGTGACTTATCCGGATACTTCCGTGAAGCATTCTGGAAATCAATCTTTGAAATTGCAATCTCAGTATGTATCATTCTTGGGTTTTGGAAAATTTGCAGCAGGAAATTTGTTTGCAGGTGAATTTTTAGGTACAGAAGATACTTATTATGGGATACTTGGATGGGGAAGAACTTGTGCGACGCGTCCGTTGGCTTTACGGGCATGGGTTCGTTATACTCCAGGTACAGTTGATTATACAGAGACTGATAAAATCAGTAAAGGTGATAAGGATAAAGGTATTATCTATATTGCTGTAGGAGACTGGGTTTCTGATGATGCAAATTATGGATCACAATGGCCGGTTGTGGTTCGTACAAAGGGACCTAAATTGTTCAATCCTAAAGATACAGGCACTATAGGATATGGTGAGATGATATTTACAGACAATGTAGGATTAGATGAGAATGGAGGAATGAAAGAAGTTATCATTCCATTGGATTATGATAATTATGGAGGAAGAACGCGTATACCTACCCATATTATAATAGTTGCTTCTGCAAGTCAGTACGGTGATTATTATTCTGGAAGTACTAGCAGTGTGATGTGGCTTGACGACCTGGAGTTGATATATGAAGAAAGTAAATTACCTGAAAATTTGAGATAAGTGAAGAAATTTATATTCCTTTTAAGTCTCTTGTGCTTGACCTTGTCGGTTCAGGCGCAAGAGGAAAAGAAAAAGATAGCCGATAACGTATTTGTGCCTAAAGGACAATGGATTGTGGGTAGTTCTGTGTCATATTCTGAGCATACAGAAGAAAACTATCAGTTTTTGATTATTGATAAGTTCAATTCCGATGGATATTCTTTTAAAGTAAGTCCGTTGGTAGTTTATGGTTTGAAAGATAACTTAGCTATGGGAGGACGTTTTTCTTATGGGCGTACCTTGACCAAATTTGATAACCTGAATTTTGATTTGGGAGATGATCTTTCTATTAACTTGAACGATACGTATGAACTGACGCATTCATATACAGTAATGGCTATCATGCGAAATTACATAACTTTGGGAAGTAGCAAACGATTTGCATTGTTTGCAGAAACACAGTTGAAATTTGGAGGTAGTCAGTCAAAACTTGTGACTAAATCAGGGCAGGAAGTGAGTGGAACCTATTCCACTTCTACTGATTTGGGTATTGGCGTTTCTCCGGGTATTGTTGCTTTTGTAAATAACTATACGGCTGTAGAAGTGAGTGTGGGAGTCCTTGGTGTGGATTTTGGCAAAGTACATCAGAAAAAAGACCAGATTTATACTGCAGATCGTTCTTCCAGTTCTGCAAATTTTCGTATTAACTTATTTTCTATTGGCTTAGGTATAGCCTTTTATTTGTAACAGAATGAGAAAGATAATATTATTCCTTTTCTTGTGCTTGGGAATAGGTGTGCAGAAAAGTTTGTCTCAAGTGCGTGATACAATTGTGATACATGATACGGTATATATTGAGAAACCTAAGAAAAAACCGATAACTGTAGAATCGAACAATCTGATAAAGATGAAAGCGATTGGTCGTTATGATCGTGGAATCTTGAACTATCGTTTTGTTCCTAAAGGGAAATGGATTGGAGGATTGACCTTCTCGTACGTGAACTTGGACAGTGATAATAGCAGCATGTTGTATGCTATTTTGGGAGATATAGATGCTACGTTTACAATGAAGTCGATTCATCCGTTTGTGGGATATGCACTGAGAGATAATGTGGTGGTGGGAGCTAAATTTGGTTACAGCCATATTGTGGGTGATTTGGGTAATATAGATTTGAATCTGGGAGATGATTTGAGCTTTAATATAGGAAATATGCGTTATACGGAAGATATGTATTCCTTTGGGGTTTTTAATCGCTCTTATGTGGGATTGGATGAAAATGGAATATTCGGATTGTTTAATGAAACAGCTTTGACTTATAAGCGGGGAACGTCGAACTTTTCAGATGGAGAAGGAGATAGTATGACTCATACGGAGACAGATGTGAATGAGATACATCTGGGGATTAATCCGGGAGTAGCTGTTTATATTACTAAAAATGTGTGTGCGGAAATGTCCTTTGGAGTTGCCGGATTTAAGTATCGTTGGGAGAAACAACGGGATGACTCAGGAGCGGTAGGAAAAAGGAATAGTAGTGGCGCTAATTTTAAGATTAATCTTTTTAATATTAATATTGGTATAACCTTTTGCATGTAGTTATGTGGAATACATTATATAGAATTGCTATTAGTATAATACTGGCTGGTACTCTAAGCTGTTGCATCAAAAATGATATACCTTTTGCTAAGGTACCTCTTTCTATTACAGGTATAGAAGTTGAGGGACAGTCGGGAAGTGCGGTCATTTCGGAAAGTGAAAGTACTGTGACGGTTACTTTGCAGGAAACGGTAAACCCTAAAAAGGTGATGTTGAAAACTTTTACTTATACAGAAAAGGCTTCTTCTACTTTGACAGCCGGTACAGAGATAGATTTAAGCCAGCCTTATGAGGTTACTTTATCTCTTTATCAGGATTATAAATGGGAGATAATTGGAAATCAGCCTATAGCACGTCGTATGATAATTGATGGGCAGCTTGGAAACTCGGAGTTTGATGTGGAAAATCATTTAGCTACTGCTTCAATTCGAAAGAGTGCTGATTTAAAGGACATTGTTTTGTCTGATTTAAAATTGGGACCAGAAGGAGCTTTGAATGACGGAGTGAGTGGAACTCCGGAGGTTCAATGGACATTTTATCGTGATTTTGCCCAGGCATCTGTACATGTGACTTTTAGTGATTTTGTGGATGAGACTTGGACTCTCCGCGTTTACAAAAGTGATAAGGATGTGGTTACAGAATCTGCTGATGGATGGGTTAATGTGGCATGGTTATATGGTGCTGGTGTGGCCGATACTGAATGTGGCTTTGATATTCGTGAAGATGGAAGTGAAGACTGGACACGTGTAGATCAGAAGTACGTGACCATGGATGGAGGTAAATTTACAGCTCGTGTACCTCATTTGAAGGCGAATACTACTTATGAATGTCGCGCTTACTCTGGCAATCAGGTCGGAGATGTGGTAACTTTCTCTACCACGGAAACAGGGTCTGTACCTAATATGGGATTTGAAGACTGGATAGATAACGGTGGTAAGAATGGTAAAGCTATATGTCCTTGGAGTGGAGATGGTGCTAGTTTTTGGGATACGGGAAATCATGGCAGTACGACAGTCGGTACTACAAATGTAACAGTATATACAGAAGATGCCTGCCAAGGAAGTAAAGCGGCAAAGTTAAGTTCACAAAATGTATTCGGAATTTTTGCTGCAGGAAATTTATTTGTAGGTGAGTATAAAAAAACAGATGCTCCCAATGGAGTTTTAGGATTTGGACGAGAGTTTAAATCTTATCCTACTCGTTTAAAGGGAATGTTTAAGTATCAGACTGCTTCCATTACACAGGCAGGACCACGTTTTGAGAATTTACTTGGAACTACTGATGAATGTATTGTTTGGGTTGCACTGGGAGATTGGAATTTGCAAGAGAATGCTGAAACAGGTGTAAAGACAGCTGTTGAAGTCCGTACAGATAAAGGAGGGAATAATGGTCAATATTTTGATAAAAATGACCCTCATATTATTGCATACGGTGAGATGACATGTGGAGAAAATGTAAATGAGTACACTCCTTTCTCTGTGGAACTTGAGTATAGAGCGACGAATAGGAAACCTACAGCTTTGCTGATTGTTTGTTCTGCCAGCAAATATGGAGACTATTTTACAGGGGCTCCAGGGGCTACTATGTGGGTGGATGATTTTAGCTTGGAATATGATTATGATGATTAGTCAGTAAGGGTATTGTAAAAAAAATTATAGCTGAATTTAGTTATACCATGGTAAACAGGTGTATCACTTTATTTGTTAGTAATAGATGCAACAAACTGGATGCCAGGGATACCAGTCCCACGGGAGATGGAAAAACATGCTGGGAGGCTTCTTCTTCGAACCTGATGCACTGGTGGCTGAATGCGAACCGTAGTTATGTGGAACGTTATCTGGAATACAAACGTCGTCTGAACCCGGAATTTTCAATTCCTTCGGCTTATCCGGATTCGAAGCATAGTGAGATTTATCAAGGGTTTAAGAACCGTTTTGGTAATCAGTCGGGGTATATCGTATCAGGTGTAAACTGGTTCTTGTCGGGAATCTGCAATCGGGTGATATATTCTCAGGATGTGCCGGAACAGGAAAATGCGGGCTTCTTTTTTGAGGTGTTCGGTCGAAATTCGCTGGTGAAGCATATGGCAACGGGTATATGACGAAGGAGGAGTTTAATAACGCCATCAAATTGGCGAGGAAGCAGGGAATGGCCGTCGGACTGGATGTTTTTATTCAAGGAGGCGGGCATGCCATAAATCTTTGGGGAGCTGAGTTTGATGAGAAGGGAGAGGTGGGTTGATTTATCTGGTAGATAACAATGACGGGAATTTGGGTGACTGGCTTTACAAGGCTAAAATTGTGTATGAACAGGATGCTTCAAGCGGAGCATTGTTTACTTATATGAAGTGGGTTTATAATGAAGACTTGAAGATAAAAATTATGGATTTGGACTGTTGGATAAAGGTACTTCTTATTGGGAGTCATTCTTTAAAAACAAAAACGGGTGAAACTTGAAAGTTCAAGTCCCACCCGGATTTATAAATTAAGAATTAAAGTTTTATACGATTCCTTGAGCCATCATAGCGTTAGCTACTTTCATGAATCCGGCTACGTTAGCACCCTTCACATAGTTAATATAACCATCGGGTTCTGTACCGTATTTCACGCAAGCTTCGTGGATGTTCTTCATGATGCTCTTCAGTTTTTCGTCTACTTCTTCCTGGCTCCAGCTCAGCTTGATAGAGTTCTGAGTCATTTCCAGACCTGATACAGATACACCACCTGCATTGGCTGCCTTACCCGGAGCGTAAAGAATCTTCGCATCCTGGAATACACGGATTGCTTCTGGAGTAGAAGGCATGTTAGCTCCTTCTGATACAGCAAATACGCCGTTTGCTACCAGTGCTTTAGCATCGTCACCGTTGATTTCATTCTGAGTGGCAGAAGGAAGAGCGATGTCTGCTTTTTCATTCCATGGACGAGCACCTGCTACATACTTGCAACCGTATTTTTCTGCATATTCACGGATACGTCCGCGATAGAGGTTCTTCAGTTCCATGATGTAATCCAGTTTCTCGCGGTCGATACCATCCGGATCATAGATGTAACCGTCAGAGTCGGACATGGTAACTACTTTTGCACCCAACTGAATCAGTTTTTCTATAGTATACTGTGCTACGTTTCCTGAACCAGATACCAAGCAAGTCTTACCCTTGATGTCAATGTTACGGGTTTTCAGCATTTCCAGCAAGAAATAGATGTTACCGTAACCTGTAGCTTCCGGACGAATAAGTGAACCACCAAATTCACGGCCTTTACCGGTCAATACACCGCTGAATTCACGAGTCAGTTTTTTGTACATACCGAACATGTAACCTACTTCACGGCCGCCTACACCTATATCACCGGCAGGAACGTCGGTTTCAGGGCCGATGTGACGCCACAATTCCAGCATGAATGCCTGGCAGAAACGCATTACTTCTGCATTTGACTTACCGCGTGGAGAGAAGTCAGATCCACCTTTACCACCACCCATCGGAAGAGTAGTCAGTGAGTTCTTGAAGGTCTGTTCGAATGCCAGGAACTTCAAAATTCCCAGGTTTACAGAGCTGTGGAAACGGATACCGCCTTTGTACGGGCCGATAGCGTTGTTGTGTTGTACACGGTAACCCATGTTGGTCTGGATGTTACCTTTGTCGTCCATCCAAGTGACGCGGAACTGGTATACGCGATCTGGAATACACAGACGTTCAATCAAGTTTACTTTGTCGAATTCAGGGTGTTTGTTGTATTCCTCTTCGATAGTTCCTAACACTTCTTCTACTGCCTGATGATACTCAGGTTCATTGGGGAATCTTCTTTTCAGATCTTCCAGAACTTTAGCTGCATTCATAATTAAAAAAGATTATCTGTCTTATTTATTGGTTTTGAAAAATCACAGTAATATGTTTCTTCTTGTTTGATGTGCCAAAAATATAGATAAAAATTTATTTATGCAACAATAAATCAAGAAAAGTGAGAAAAAAGCGTCAAAAATCCCTTTTTATCTATTTATTCGTGTTTATTTGTTTCTGCTTTTAAGAGATTTAATTACAGGAATAAACACCAAAGCTCCTGATATGAGAATCATAATGACAAGCGGACCGTCAATTTTGGGGGTAGAGGTGAGTACTAAAAAGCAAAGCGCAGCCCAGCATAAAGTAAGTACGACACATTGTGTATGATTGAGTGGTTTTCTCATGGTTTTTAGAAAAATAATACACGGAGGAACGGTGGCAAGGTGAATGTTTTGGCTTGCGGCTGTTCCTCCGTGTAAGGTGAAATAAATCAGTAATGTTTATTGTGCTTTTTTCTTCTTGTCGACAATGGCATCAATGCAGGCAATAGCTGTGATATTGACAATATCGCGTACAGAGCTTTCAATGTCGGTGAAGTGAATTGGTTTGTTCAATCCCATCTGAATCGGGCCAATCACTTCGGTCTCACTCATGCTTTGGATGAGCTGGTAGGTTGCATTGGCTGAGCTCAGGTTAGGGAATACCAATGTGTTTACTTCTTTTCCTTTTAAGCGTGTGAAAGGATATTTCTCATCGCGAAGGGCATTGTTCAAGGCGAATTTCACTTGCATTTCACCGTCAATAGCCAAATCAGGGTATTCCTGATGCAGCTGGTTGATGGCTTCGTGTACCTTTGCCGGACTTCCTTCTGCATCGGAACCAAAGTTGGAGTAAGACAGCATGGCCATTACCGGTTCCTGGTTGAAGAAACGTACAGCCTTGGCCGACAGTTTGGCAATGTCTATCAAGGTATCGGTGTCCGGATGACGGTTAATCAATGTATCGGCAATGAAATAAGTTCCCTTCTTGGAGTTCAGAATATGCATGGTACCGAAATGTTTGTATCCCGGTTGGATACCGATAACTTCCTTGGCAACCTTGATCGTGTTGGAGTACTTGGTGTACAATCCGGTTACAAAGGCATCTGCTTCGCCGGTTTCCACCATCATCATACCAAAGTAGTTGCGTTCGAACATCTTGTCGTTTGCTTCCTGGAAGTTGGCTCCTTCGCGGGCACGTTTTTCGCAGAGGATGCGTGCATAACGTTCGCGACGTTCTGATTCGCGGTCGTGGCGCAGGTTGACAATTTCAATGCCCTCCAGGCTCAGGTCAAGTTCCTTGGCTAATTTTTCGATGCGTTCTTCGTTACCCAAAAGAATCGGATGACAGATACCTTCTGCTTTGGCTTCTACTGCTGCTTTCAGCATGTTCGGGTGAATACCTTCGGCAAATACCACACGTTGCGGGTTGCGGCGAGCTGTTTCATATAACTGGCGGGTCAGCTTGTTTTCCTGTCCCATCAGTTCTCTCAAGTGATTCTTGTATTCATCCCAGTCGGTAATCTGTTTGCGGGCTACACCTGATTCCATGGCAGCCTTAGCTACGGCCATAGATACTTCGGTAATCAAACGTGGGTCAACCGGTTTCGGAATAAAGTATTCAGGTCCGAAAGTCAGGTTGTTCACATGATAAGCTTCGTTGACAACGTCGGGTACAGGTTTCTTAGCCAGGTCGGCAATGGCATGTACGGCTGCCAGCTTCATTTCTTCGTTGATGGCAGTGGCACGCGTATCAAGTGCACCGCGGAAGATATAAGGGAATCCGATAACATTGTTTATCTGGTTCGGATAGTCAGAACGTCCGGTTGACATCAATACGTCCGGGCGGGAAGCCATGGCATCTTCGTATGAAATTTCCGGAGTCGGGTTAGCCAAAGCAAATACGATAGGATGAGAAGCCATGCTGCGTACCATATCCTGACTCAGCACGTTACCTCTGGAAAGACCGAGGAATACATCGGCTCCCTTGATAGCTTCTGCCAGTGTGTGGATGTCGGTGCGGTCAGTAGCAAAGAACTTTTTCTGCTCGTTCAGGTCTGTACGGTCTTTAGAAATCACCCCTTTACTGTCGAGCATGACAATGTTTTCCAAACGTGCACCGAGGGCTACATATAATTTGGTACAAGATACAGCAGATGCACCGGCACCGTTGACTACGATTTTTACCTCTTCAATTTTCTTTCCGGCTACTTCCAGCGCATTCAGCAATCCGGCACTGGAGATAATGGCTGTACCGTGCTGGTCGTCGTGCATTACCGGAATGTCCAGTTCTTCCTTCAGTCTCTGTTCTATTTTGAAGCACTCAGGAGCTTTGATATCTTCCAGATTGATACCTCCGAAGGTAGGAGCAATGGCTTTTACCGCTTCGATAAATTTATCCGGGTCTTTTTCATTTACTTCAATATCGAATACGTCGATTCCGGCATAAATTTTAAACAGCAGTCCCTTTCCTTCCATTACGGGTTTTCCGCTCATGGCACCTATATCTCCTAAACCTAATACAGCTGTTCCGTTAGAGATAACGGCTACCAGATTACCTTTGTCGGTATAGTCGTATGCGGTATCCGGATTCTTCTGGATTTCCAGACACGGTTCTGCTACTCCCGGTGAATAAGCCAATGATAAATCTCGTTGAGTTT